>Ga0310122_10000191_pt1 | contig 38636 bp, 31 predicted proteins | sample CB6_Bottom_1051__FD_203503 | JGI IMG/M metagenome (GOLD analysis project Ga0310122, IMG submission 203503) | Marine microbial communities from Western Arctic Ocean, Canada - CB6_Bottom_1051 | ecosystem: Environmental > Aquatic > Marine > Oceanic | place: Canada: Western Arctic Ocean | collected...
CGACGGGGACAACCTACGCCACGGGAACCCAATATATAACGGGAGAAAATATCTACACCACGGGGGTCAGTTATGTAACTGGGACAACTTATTCCACAGGCATAACCTATGCAACCGGGACCGTATATGCCACGGGTATCAACTACGTAACCGGAACGGCTCACGTAACAGGAACCACTAGTTATATAACTGGAACAGCCCATGTTACGGGAATCAATAGTTATATAACCGGAACGGCTTATGTGACGGGAGGTAGCGTTTACATAACCGGAACAGCTTATATAACTGGGTCCGACAGCTACGTGTCTGGCGTTTCCTATATAACCGGAACAACCTACGCTACCGGCGTTGCTTACGTAACGGGGGTTGCCTATAGCACGGGAACTGTTTATGTAACCGGCACAACCTACGCAACAGGTACCATCTACGCGACGGGCACCACTTACGCAACAGGTACCATCTATGCGACAGGCACTACTTACGCGACGGGCACTCAATACATAACAGGCGGAACGATCTACGCGACAGGGACTCAATATATAACAGGTGGAGTATCTTACATAACGGGAACAGCGGATGTTATAAGTGGCACCGCGTATATAACGGGAGAAAACATATACTCAACAGACGGAACCTCCTATATAACGGGAGCAAATATAAGCATAACCGGTGGGACAAATTATATAACTGGCGGAAACATATCCCTAACAGGAAGCGTCGCTTATATAACAGGAGACAATATATATTTCAACGAAAATTCCACAGCCAATATTACGGGAAACAATATTTACCTGACTGGTGGAGACGGAATTATACAAATTATTTCCGGAACAAGCCACGTGACAGGAACAGGCCTGAGTATGATCGGTGGCGTTGTGCACATGACAGGCGGCTCTGGATTTAATTTAATAGCCTATGGTTCAACCGTTAACATAACAGGGTCTGGACATAACGTAGCGATAAATGCTGGAGCGATGCTCCATATAGATGACACTGGAGTTATCGACTTCTCGAAATTTGGCGCAGTCCAACTCATAAGTGGAATTAATACCTTCTCTGGTGTTTTCACCGGCTTGAGCATAACTGGAGGGGTAACGAATATACAAAGTGGGTCCATCATTTCCGGAAGCGGAATAATAATATCCGGAGGCACGGTAAACATATACAACACTGGTGGTGTCTTCCATGTACCAGCACTCACCCCGACAACAATAATAAATCAGGACGGCGGAGTTGTTAAGGGAACAGGATACAATATAAATATAACCGGAGGCATAAGTCACCTAACGGGAAACAATATAGCAATAACAGGTGGATACAATTACATTACAGGAGCCACCGCTAATATATATAGTGGAACAAATTATATAGAGAAAGCTTTCATATCGGGGCAGAGCATAACGTTAACCGGAATAGAAACAATTAATATATCCGGCGGGACAATAGATCACCCAAATGGAAATCTATATCTAACAGGGCGGGATAACACATTCAATCTAAATGATAGTATAAATATAATATATAACACCGGTGGTAGTTATCACTTTGAGGGAGGCACAAACAGAACCACGATTTATACATCCGGCACCGGAACATTCGACGGAACAATTGATACAATTAATTATTATCCAGAGCATACAATTGCCCTAGATGGGGACGTGTTTGTATCTAATTCGACTAATTCGAACTTTACCGGAAATAATATAACAATAACCGGTGGAACTAATTTATATACCGGCAACAATAATACAATCATTATAAATAGTGGAGAAAACGTTCTCACTCTTTACTCTGGGAACTCGATAAACATCACCGGCGGCAATCACTCTATTAATGTAAACGCAAGTGGAGTAAATGTATACGCAAGCGCCGATATAATATCTGGATTTAGGGCTGATAGTTTCAATTTCACGGGAACTCTGGATTCAATACATTTGGAAAATTCTGTCGCTAAGTTTACGCTGACTGGAACTAATGTAAGCCCAGTTATAGATGCGGTTAATCTGGGCGCACTCGTACTAGAAATACCGCCAGAAACGATACTTAGCAAGAGCGCTATCGAAATTGTTGATATGGGAACGCTCTATGTTATCAACTCTGGAATAGTTAGCCTGCCAAACAAATCAAGCGGAAGCATAGCTATTACCGGCGGGCAAAATACAATAAGTGATAGCTCTGGAATCCAGATAATAGGAGACGACACTAGTCTGTATGGGGCCGGTGTTGTACACGTAACAGGAGACGTTAATGTTTACGGCGGCGATGATGCAAATTATAACGTGGCAGGCGGCATAACTACAACGGAGCCAGTAACCATAACTGGCGGAACGCCCATCATAGACGCGTCAATTGTTAACATAACGGGTGGTACGAATTATGTAACCGGCGTGAATACTTATATTAGCGGCTCGACAGCCACTTACGTCTCCGGGATCACTAGTTATATAACTGGAACCGGCATAAACGTAACGGGGATGACTATTCACATAACTGGTGGTGTGGTTAATGTTACCGGCTACAATATTTACGCAAGCGGAGAAACCATAAACATGCAGGGAACCACTTACGTAAGCGGGGTGACCAGCAACATAACAGATGGAACCAATTACATAACGGGGTCGGTTAGCAACATAACAAACGGAACTAATTTCTTAAGCGGAATAGCGTATGTTACAGACCCAGAAAGCGTTAATGTAACTGGCGTAGCTTATATAACAGGAGGACAGGTATATCTAACAGGAACAAACGCCTATGTAACTGGTGATAATATATATTTCAATTCAGGGTCAGTAGGGAATTTAGAGATAACTGGAAACCTATATTTAACAGGCAATTTCCAGAGTGCAAAAATAGATGTGTGGTCGGGGGATGCATATATAACAGGTAATAGCTTCTATATAACCGGCGGATCACAATATATAACCGGATCAGACGTAGATATCATAAGCGGAACCGTGTCAATAACGGGAGAATCTGGAGCGAACTTTAATTTCACCGACTCAAACGTACACATAACAGGCACAGGGTTCTCTGAAATAAATATAAATGAAGGCGCTCTGCTTTATATAGCAGACACCGGAGTAATAGACTTCTCACAATTTAAAAACGTACAGTTAACTGACGGTGACAACGTGCTGACTGGGACTTTCGAGACGGTTCAAATATCCGGCGGAACAACCCATATCACTGGAGTTATCACTGGGGCTAAAACCGGAATCTTCATACAGTCTGGAACAAACGTGCATTTCCATAATACTGGAAGCTTCTCTATTCCTTCTGGGGGAACATGGAATGTTCATAACGCGAGTGGAACTGTATTTGCTACAGGAGGAGTAATAAACGTATACAGCGGAACAGGATATTACACGGGGACCAACATATATGTAACAGGGGGAGTAAGCTACATAACGGGTACGAACCTGTTCATGACGGGAAATACAATTTACGCAACTGGCGCTCAGATCATTGCATCAGGAAATACAAATTATTTAACCGGACACACTATAACCGTTGCTGGCGGGACCTCTTACTTGACTGGAAACGAGTTCAGCTTCAATGACGGATCGTCGGTAAGCGTTTATCCAACCGGAACAACTACCATAACCGGAAATAACTTAACTACCTACGCGACGGGGGTAAATCTTTATGTAACCGGCGGAGGCACCTACGATATAACCGTAAATGGGAGTGCCCACATAACGGGACAAAATGTAACATCTTATATCGATGGTACGGCTTTCACCACGGGGACAACCTATGTAACTGGAACCACATACGCGACTGGAATCAACTACGTTACTGGTGTTAATTACATAACGGGCACCACTTATATAACGGGAGGAGTGAGTTACGTAACTGGAGGCACGCAGTTTATAACAGGAACAGACATAAACGTAACGGGAACCACGGTTTATATAACAGGGAGCGCAGAAACAATAAACACGGTTACGGCTTACATTACCGGCTCAAACCTGACTAGGCTAAGCGGACACAACGTTAATATAACAGGCGGGACCACCACTATAACAAGCGGCATAAGTAGCATTACAGGTGGAATAACCTACATAACGGGTGGGGTAACCTATGTTACTGGCGCGGTCCAGTACTTCCTTGGCAATGTGAGCCACGTTACTGGAGGCAGCATTTCAGTTTCTGGCGGCATAATAATTACTGGCGGACCCAATAATATAACCGGTGATGGAATACAAATATACAGTGGCACAAGCTATATATTCGAGAATCAAAGTAGCAGACAATCCTCTACGGCTTACTATATAGCTACAGGAATAACCACTGGGGTGAGGGCCGCGGGGTATGTTATTTCTGGTTCAGCCATTCCGACGGAAACGTCTGAGTTGATAGTGTCTATAGGAGGACTGATACAAAATCCGGATACGGATTATTATATTAGCGGCTCTTACCTCAATTTCAGCACAGCGCCTGATTCTGGCGAAGAGGTAGAGATAAGAAACATAGGAAGAAGCGCCGCCAATACGCCAATATCTATAACCGGCGGTATAAACGCTCTTACTGGCACATACCAGACCGTAAATATAACTGGTGGCCTTGGGAATACAATACACAACAAGGAAGGTTCGGTAAATATAACCGGCTCACAAAATAGTATATTCAACCAATCCAACGTATACCTGACTGGGGCAGGCATCACAATAGATGGAGGAACAAATTATGTGACCGGCGATATAGCTTTAATAAGTGGCAACCCCTCGGTAATATTTAACTCGGATTCAATTACAGCGTCAATTACTGGTAATCAAGTTTACGTATCTGGCGGAACAAACTATATCTCTGGCGTAGATACGGTACAAAGTGGGGTAAACTACCTGACTGGAACGAACTTCCATATAACAGGAGGGGAGACCTACATAACGGGAGGCACCCACTATGTAACTGGACAAAATATATACATAAGCGGGGGAGAGATTGGGGTCGTAACGGGAAATTTTGTTACTGTAACGGGTGGGGAAAACTCAATAACAGGAAGACAAATTAATATAGTAAGTGGAACGACTTATCAAACGATAAATAGTCCAGCTGCACCGCAAATAAATATAACCGGTGGAATTACTCATATAACGGGCTCCGGTCAATTCAATATCACCAGCGGTACGCTCTTCATGAGCGGAGGCACGGGGTTTATAACAGGCGGGATATCTAATCTATATAGCGGAATAAACGTAGTGACTGCTACTACCGTCAACATTACTGGCGGAATCAACGATGTTACGGTGGAACAAATTAATGTTTCTGAGGGGACCGTAATTATAACAGGAGATACGATACAAAGCATAAGCGCAACCGGGTCAAACATAGTTATATCCGGTACCGGCCTGAATATATATGCAACAGGAGGATCAGTTAACATACAGTCGGCATCTGGATTTTCATTGGTAAGCGGCATAAATACGGTATACGCGTCTGGGACCTCAGTATTCATAACCGGATCAAACACAAGGGTAATAAGCGGCGTTAACTACATAACAGGAACCGGAATTACCATTTCGGGTGGAAACAACACAATAAGCTCAACGGGAACTCTTAATGTCTACTCGGGCTACACTGTATTCAACGCTACTGATGGAGAGCTAAGAACTTACAATGGCACAACGCATGTAAATCTAAACGAATTTGGGTTAGCTTTTGTTCACAGCGACTATACAAACATAAATTCTGGCATAAATTATACGGACACAGAACAGCTTACGATTTCCGGAGGAATTAACTACATAACGGGAACAGGTGAAGGCACACAAATGTACTTCACGGGTGGAAACGTTGATCTAACTGCTCAAAGTGGCGTTAGGGTGTACATAAGCGGCGGTCACACAACGATAGATAATTCTGGGACGCTATATCTCCAGCCCGACAACGTCACGTCAATCAGCGGCACTATTCACATAACCGGAGCAGACATCGTTAATATTACCGGTGGAACAGGGTATCTGTCGGGCAATCAATTCTATCTGAGCGGAGGCATAAATACGATTTCAGCAACGGGATCTCACGTATCAATTACAGGGGGGACAACTACCGCTTATGTAACTGGTGATGTATATGTTACCGGTCAAACAATTCAGCTAATAGGCTCGACGGCATCAGTTACGGGACAAAATATATTCATAACGGGAGGCACGAACCCCTTCACGAGCTCCGGCAACATAAATATAACCGGCGGAACGAATACGATAGTTAGTAGCGGAACAACCAATATAACTGGAACCGTAGCGGTGCTAACAAACTACGGTGAACTGGTTCTGGAACTAGATAGTGTCAACATAGAAGGTGGAATAAATACTATCAGTGGCTCTCTGATAGACACCGTAACAATAACCGGAAATAGCACGAACTATATAACAGGAGGGGCTACTATAACCGGCCATTCAGTCGTTATAAACAGCGGGGTGGTCCAGTCAGTATCTGGGTCGTTTATAAGAATAACCGGAGCGAACATCGTTAATATAACTGGATATTTCTCTGGGAATACTCATCCGAGTTTTAATATAGAAGACAGCAACGTACACATAACGGGAGATACATACATTACCGGAAGACACCTGTCGATATACAGCGGATCAAACCAAATAAGCGGTGGTGAAATTCAAATATACGAGGGTACAACCGTAATCAACGGCACTGGAACAAACATTGTAAATAGCTCCGACGTGATTGTGAACTCATCTGGGTTCATGTCAATAAACGTAGACGGTAGTACCTTCGGCATAATAAATATTAGTGGCACTGGGCTATTCACGGGTACCAATAACAGATTTTACATAACAGGTGGAACAAATTCGATAAGTGGATCTGGCGTATGGATATCGGGTGGCACAAACACAGTGCGCAGCGGAGAAAATATTTACGTACTCTACTCGGATACGACAGTAAGCGAGGCCAACAATTTGTATTTGATCGGTGACGGCAACGAAATCGAAAACTCAACGATTCTTGAGTTCACCGGGAACAACAATGTCTTTAGGGACTCAACGCTTCATGCATATTACATTTCTATAACCGGAGAAGAACTCGCCAACCTGTATGTGTCGGGAAGTGGAATATTTATCACAGGTGGTACAAACTTTATAACTGGTACCAGCTTCATAACAGGAACCGTGGATCTGATAAGCGGCGGTACGACCTACGCTACAGGCGGGCAGTTCTTTATAACTGGAGGGTCTAACTATATAACCGGCACCAGCTACATAACAGGAACCGTGTATGCAACAGGCACTACGTATGCAACTGGAACTATATACGCAACCGGTATTACGTATGCAACTGGAACTATATACGCAACCGGTACTACGTATGCGACTGGAACCACATACGCGACTGGAACCAACTACATCGCGGGAACTACGTATGCGACTGGAACCAACTACATCACGGGAACTACGTATGCGACTGGAGCCAACTACATAACTGGCACATCTTACGTAACAGGCACCACCTACGCGACGGGGATAATCTATGCCACGGGGACGACCTACGCCACAGGAACCCAATACATCACGGGAGAAAACGTTTACACCACGGGAATCAGTTATGTAACTGGGACAACTTACGCTACGGGCACAATTTACTCGACAGGGACAACCTACATCACCGGTGGCACCAACTACTCAACCGGAAACATATACGTGACCGGGGTCAATTATTCGTCTGGAAACACTTATGTAACGGGTGGAATTGTATATACGAGTGGAGTCACGAATATAACCGGTGGAACTACTTATGCAACAGGACACGTAATAAATGTGAGTAGTGGAACCAGTTATATATCGGCAATCAACCAATCCGGCTTCAGCGCTGCCTATATAACGGGAGGAGTGACAACGGTAAGCGGTGGCACAAGTTACATTACTGGTCAGAATATATACGCGACAAGCGGCAACATTATCCTTTCGGGACATAATATTCATATAAGCGGTGGCGTAAATTACATAACAGGAACCGGATTGCTTGGTAATTTATTCTTTACGGGTGGCACATTCGACATAAACACAAGCGGAAACGTAAACATAACGGGTGGGCTCATACAGTCTCTGGATGTAGGGGGAGATCTGAATTCTTACGCAGACGTGACGAATCTGTATGGGGCAACTATTGAAACCATAACCGGATTAGAGATATACATCCAAAGCGGATCGGGTGGACAGTTCTCTGGACAATCAATTTTCATAACTGGTGGTACAAATTTTGCAACAGGAGATTCAGTTTACATCACCGGAACCGCGCATGTGAGCGGGAACACTGTATACGCTACTGGTGGAAATATATACGTGGCAGGGGGGAGCAATTATCTAACTGGCGTTTCATACACGGTAACTGGGGGAGAAAACTACATAACGGGTGAAGTATTTAATATCACCAGCGGATTTAACTATGTAACCGGAAACGAGGTAACGTATAACATAACAGGCGGCACATCGTTTATAACCGGTGGAACTCATTACATAACCGGAACCACAGTCACGATAACCGGTGGAACAATGGGTGTGGTAAGCGGCGGCACGATCAATATAACAGGTGGAGAACACAACTCCATAACCGGTGGAAATGTAGCAATACTAAGCGGCCTTAATTACATATCAGGGAATACCGTAAATATAACGGGAACAGCTTACATAACAGGTGGAACACAATACATCACAGGCAACACCATAAATATTACTGGAGCCTCTAGCGTGTTTATAACGGGAGTTAACACGGCTTTTGTAAGCGGGGCGAACATAGTAAATATGACCGGAGAGGTGTTTAATATAACCGGTGGAACCTTCCATCTGTCGGGAGATCCCGAGACACTATTCAGCATAACTGGATCAAACGTATATATCACAGGTGGAATCCAGCACATAACAGGAATAACCACAAACATAACAGGTGGTACGGTATACGCCACTGGCATAAACTTCTATGTAACCGGAGGCAATCAGACAGTATATGCTACAGGATATCAATTCGAGATTTCCGGGGGAACGCACTACATAACGGGTACAAATTTCTACATAACGGGACAGAATGCGGATGTAAGAATAACCGGTGGTACCCATTATATTACCGGAACTGAGATAAATATTACCGGAGTAAACACAAACTATGTAACTGGGTTAACAATAGGTATTGATGGAACAAACCAGACGAGCTATGTAACTGGCCTCGCAATCACCGTGCTTAGCGGCACCTCTCATATAACCGGTACGTATGTCAACGTGACGGGAGGCGCAGACTCCAACATCACCATCATGAGTGGTGATAACAAGATCTCTGGACAAAATATCAACGTAACTGGCGGCACTAATTACATAACAGGCAACCAAATAGAAGTGTTAAGTGGTATTAACCGAGTAACAGGATTTACGATCAATATAACCGGCGGCAACAACGTAGTTACCGGCGGGACCTTCTCTATGGTCAGTGGAATAAATTCCATAACAAGCGGCACAAGCTACGTAAGCGGTAGAGATATAACTATAACCGGCGGAAATATTTATATAAGCGGAGGGGAAGCCAGCTTCCAAATATACAGCGGCACAAGTTATATCACCGGCGAAACTGTACTCGTGACCGGCGGAGTAAACACGATTATAGCAAACGCCCTGAACGTAACGGGTATCGCGTACTTGAGTGAAGGAATCAATACCGTAACAGGAGCCTACATAGATATAACTGGCGGTACCACGTACCTGACGGGAACGAATATAAATGTAATGAGCGGGACCTCGTATATAACGGGGGAAAGTATTAATATAACGGGTGGAACCACATATATAACCGGACACGTGGGCTCGTCCATCTCGGTAACAGGACTCAACTTTATTACAAGCGGTACGAATTATGTAACAGGCGTAAACAATACAATAACCGGGGGAACAAACTACATAACGGGTACGAACAACACTATAACAAGCGGCACGAATTACATAACCGGAAGTACGTTCTACCTGACTGGCGGAACAAGTTATGTGACAGGACAAAGCATATTTGTCACAGGAGGAACGACTTATATAACCGGAGGAAGCGGCGCAAGCATTATTGTAACTGGTCAAAATATAAGTATATATTCTGGTTCGGGAATATTTAGTGGCCATTCTATATCGGTCACAGGCGGCAATCATACGCTTCACGCTCACGAGGGGTCGGCAATACATATATCAGGGACGGAGAGCCTAGAGCTAATACAATCCGGCGACTCAATAATGTACCTAACTCTTGAGGAGTCAGAGAACTTCGCCGCATACGCAAATATTTATGGGTCAGGGACCTCGTTTATAACAGGTAACACCATTAATCTCTCGGGAGGGACAAATTATATAACGGGTGGAGCAACCAACCCAACGAACATATACGCGACAAGCGGTACCATAACAATTAATAGTGGCGAAACTGTCAATATAACCGGTGGGGTTATTTATCTGACGGGTGGAACACATTACATGACCGGCGGCTCGGTTTATGTCAGTGGTTCAAATACCACGCAGTCTATAACCGGCTCAACTGTATACATAACGGGTGGAACTAGCCATATAACTGGTGTTAATTCCTATATAACTGGCGGCGTTAACTACATGACAGGAAATACATTTATCCTCAGTCAGGTAGCCAGTGGGACGGGTTCTGCGGATATCTCATTCTTTGCCCACAGGAATGGGAGTGACCAATCTATTAACAACGATGCTTATACTAAAGTCAAATTTAATAATACAGACTTTGATGTAGGAGATAATTTTAACACCACGAATCGAAGATTTATTGCTCCAGCGGATGGAATATACTCCTTCACTGCGTTGATAGCCTTTGATGAAATCACTTACTATGGCAGGACGTTAAAAGTGGCAATCCGTAAAAACGGATCAGTAATAGCAGAAAACGCAGAGGAAGAGCATTACCGCAACAACCGCTCCGATATACACGTACAAGTTTCGACCCTAGCTGAAGCGGATAAGGGCGACTACTTTGAGGTATGGGCGTATCATAACAATGGAAACTCAAGAGATATACTAGGAGACAAGACTCTGACTTATTTCGCTGGACACGCGGTAGGAGCGTCGAAGGACAACGCCGTAACGAACTACATAACGGGCAACATTATTAGCATAACCGGAGGCTCCTCCACGTTAACCGCGCAAACGGGACACATAACAAGCTCAAATGTGACTATCGAAGGTGGCACTAACTTCTTCACCGGACAAGGTCAAAGCGCATTCATAACGGGTGGTACAAACTTCATAACTGGAAATAACATATTCATAACCGGCACGAATATAAATCTAACCGGACAAAATGACACGATATATATCACCGGTACGGATATAGATATAACAGGCGGCAACAATTTCCTCACGGGAGGTAGCTTCTTCATAACTGGCGGAACAAACTATATAACGGGTAACGACACGGTCATTACCGGCGGCGTACACTACATTACCGGACATACGCAGTATATAACAAGCGGCAATAATTTCATAACAGGTAGTGATGGTAGCGTACAAAATATATCAGGAAGTCTAATATACATAACAGCTGGACCTGATTCCACTCAATATTCCACGGGGGATATAGTAAATGTCACAGGCCGGGACAGCGTTCATTTCATATCCGGAACACGCGTCTACGTAAATTCGTATACGGCAGATATGGGTGGTGAAATCAACAACTACATAACCGGAAACAACATATTTATTACAGGCGGTAAGAGCATCAGCGCAACGGGTCATAGGGTTTATATAACCGGAAACGTAAGCATAACCGGCGGAGATAATCATATAACCGGTCAACATATATTCATCACTGGTGACGCAACAAATTATATTTCTGGATATGACATTAATATAAGCGGGGGAGGCAACCACAAGATAACGGGACAATATATAACTAATATAAACGGTACAAATACAATTACTGGCGGTATAGTAAACGTAACCGGAGTTAACAGTTATATAACAAGCGAAACAGAGGATGCGATAACCACATTTGCAACAGGGAATACCTTCTTGATAACCGGTGGAGTAAACTATGTAACCGGCGGTGTTGTGGGAATTTCGGGGAGCACAATAATTAACACTGGAAACGCTAGCAAGCTCTTCGTGAGTGGTAAGTACTTCACGGTGTATAACTCCGGAGGAATCGCTCACTTTACTGGAGATCATGTATCTATAAACAGCGGAATAATATATACGACGGGATCCATAGACAGTAACACATACAATATAACCGGTTCAGTTATACATGCACCCGCCATAACTGGAGCCACTCTAAATTTCCCCACCACCACGGTGCCGAACTTGATATTTATGACTGGGCAGTATCTGACGTTTAACGATGCGGTACATATCCATACAGGCAAATTGGACGATATAGACAATATCGGAGGATCTGTTTTTTACCACGACAACTCTCAAGGCACTTGGGTCAACCCAACTATACAGGGCGATGTCACAAACTATAACGCGCTTCAGATTAACGGAAACGTGACGTTCAGTCAGACAAGTGGAGACCAGTTTATTTCAGGAAAACTACGCTATATACCTACGGGTAATGCTCCAACCGGAACTTTAGATCCGTCCAGTGGCTCTGGCGCAGGATGGATTACCTATGACACTGGATGGCTCTACGTTAACGTGCAGTATCCAGAGCCATCAGGGTGGTTAAGAACGAGATTGTACCCATGGGGAAATGAGACTAACCAATACGGGCCTGATGGAAACCATTAAGCTTTAGCCTTGGCTTTTTTGAGCCTTTCTATCAATTCGAAGACTTTCAGTCTGGGTATTTGGTTTAGGTAATTGAAATCAGCCGCTCCTTTTACTTCTTCTTTGACTAGTTTTTCTTTGATTTTTTCGAAGGATACGCCCTTCTTTGACATAAGGGTTTCTAAGATGGAAACTGGATCAGTTAGGTTCTCTTTTTTTGAAGTGGTGGAGGCGAGCTTGGATTCGCCCATCTCGTCCTGACCGACAATATTAATTTTTAAAAAATTACGAACACAACGAACAAAGGCCCTGTTCTCCGCAATCGGGCCCAAGAAAAATCTAGCGAAACTTTTTGTATTATCTGGAGAGGCGTCTCCGATGGCTGAGAATGTAATCTCGCGTCCCTCTGTTTCGTAATTTGGTACCCAATTTATACTGCAGGTCGCTACAACGTAATCGGAGGAGGGGGTCTGGACACTGTACTGCACATTCGTGTATCCCCTAATTTGAGCTAGCTCTTTTATGCCCCCAAGAAGAATTAGCAGTTGGTTATCTTCAAGTTTTGTAACGTCGCTCTCGCTGGTTCTATCACGGTTGGCGACAAGAAATTCTTGTTTGACCATTTTTCGCCAGTCAATTTGGCCCTCTTCGTTGAAGACGTAATCCAATCCCTCTATGAGGCCATCTTCGTCTCTTCTGATCTGTTTGGTTTTGTGGTCTGGCGAACCAAGGTTAGTAGCTGCTGTCATACATAAGATACTAACACCTTTCTAGGGTGAGGTCAAGAGGTCTTTTCAAGAAAACAGAAATAGTCAGCTTCTCTCCAGAATTCTTCATTATCTATGACCTTGCAGATTTCAAATTGGCCTTTACTGGGCTTGTTTTCAAGGTACGCGGCCTTACATGGGTACATTTTTCCATTGCTGAGGGTAAGCTTGGAGGACTTATAGTAAATGTCGTCTCTGTTTTTTAGGTGGTCGAATGATGGAACATCTTTTCTGTGAATGATGCCGTAATCCATGTAGTGAATCTTAAATGGATTTATGCTTTCTTCACTTAAAACGCTGAAGAGAGCAAATTGGATAGCGTTTTTTTGTAAAAGACCGACAAAGTTTGGATCGTTATCTTCTTTTATATAATAAATTACTTCCTTTATGTTTTTTTTGTACCTAGCAAATATCTCTTCCTTTATTGGTTTATCGGTCACTATGGAGCATACTGAATGTTTCAACTGCTCCATGAGTTTTTCTTCATTAAACTCGAAGTCCATTCTGACAATAATGGAACTTATACCCATTTGTTGAGCGCTAACTATCTGATTGGGGATTGTCTCTACTATTTTATTAGCGTAATTGAAGCCAAATTCTAGAGTCTTATAATTGAAATCGTGTTCTAAATTTAATAATTTACAAATAGCCCCGGAGATAGCTTCGGGCATAATCATGTTGATAGTCTTTGGGTTTTCTACACTAGAATAGCTAGGCTTTCTGCCGCCCCTGTCGCTTTCGATTAGTATTTGTTTTTCGGGATCCCCCCAGTATGGTTTAATGTCATTTTTATTGTTATTGGAATAGAGACAAACAATCGGTATGTCGTACATTCCAGCCAGTTGGCTTGTGTATCCGTCCACGCCGAAGTGCAACATGGAATTTTTGATAATATAAGCTTCTTGGTTTCTGTTGGTTATACCAATCGCTGAAGCGCAACCTTGTATGTGTTTGCTTCCGCGCTTGCCAATTTGAACTATGGTAATTCCTTTGTCTAACAGCTTCGGAAATATAGTATTGACTACGTCATGCCAATAATCGTAATCTTTGGACGCTTCAAGCGACGTTTCAAAGGTGATATATTTATCGAAGCCCAGCGGAAAAAATTTTTCATAGATAGTGGGCTTATCTATTTTAAGGCCGCAATTTGTGGCGTATGATTCTACTAAGTGCATATCTAGGGGGTGTGAAAAGGCGTCATTTCATATTTTTTTTTCGAGGATGGTCTTCCTCTTTTTCTTTTGTACTTCTGAGGGTCATATAATCCTTCTTTTTTTCGCCTTTCGTATTCTTTTTCTTGCCACTCGAGTTCTTTTTCCCATTGATCTCTTTCTCCTGTCGTGAGGTGAGGGGGTATAGGGGACTGATGGGCTCTATAGGTTTTATCATCATTTTTCATACTTCAAATCTTTGTAAACGACGGAGTCTAGCCCGTTGTGGGAATAGGTGGGTTGTCTTTGGGTAACAACATACGGAGAAAATACTATGTCAAAATACCCCTTGTGGTCACCCATGCCTTGAAGGGAATATATTTGGTCCATTTGCTGGTCGTATGGCAAGATTGTCTTAATATGTTCGTTGCCGTCCAGTAACTCTTGGTGTTCGGGTTTAGTGGAAACATATATATCATAATCCGGGTAGCTTTCCTTCATTGAGCGAAACAGGCTGGTGGAAAGGAAGACGTCCTGTTCGCTTTCAGGCATTATGTATAGAAGTCTCTTCTTGTCTGGGTCCTCTTTCTCTAAAAGCTTCTCTAGTGTTGTATTTTTCTTAAGATTTTCTGTGTTTTCTTTGACAGCAACGTCTCTAAAGTATTTTTCTACGTTTTGTTTGTCAACTCCTTTCGCTAGTTCTCGCATCCAGTATTTATGTCCATCATCGTTGTCGTCAACATGATTCATCTTTAGGATGTTGTGGTACAAGCATGTCAACCACTCGCTGTCACTGCTTATGTCTGGAATTTGAAAATGAGGATCACGCTCTTCCTCTTTTAAGGAGAAATCGTATGTTGTAAATGGGCAAGCGTCTAGGAATTTTTCGATTTTTTTACCCACATTCGTGACTGAATAATTATCTATAGCCCACTGTCTGGCTTTTTTACCCAGCTTCTCTTTTTTTCTTGGGCTCATTTTGAATACCTCTTCCAGCCTGTTCGCTATGGATTTGGGATTAGTGGAGGCTTTCCTGAATTCAGTACCGTGCTCTCGGTATTCGGACCAAGCCAAGGAAAGAGAACCGGAACCGTGTTCACATAGCTCTTCTCCACAGCTGTAGTCAGTAACCAAGGTGATGAGCTCGGCAAATTTAGCTTCTTGAACTGGTATTTCTTGACCACCAGAAGTAAATGGATGACAGTAAACATCCATCAAGTTGTAGACTTCATTAAGCTGCTCCTCGGTTACGCCAAAGCCCACGCCAGTCGTTGACATGCCCTTACTATCCGGACAGTGATTACATGGTTGCTCTAGACCAGTGAATGGCCTTATGCTGTAGTTGTGGCAACTTTTACAAGCATACGTAGTTAAAATTCTATTTTTATCGACGTTGTATTCGTCAGCTAGCCTGTGGATATTCCACCCCTCCGCCCAGCTTGTGTGCAAAAGAAGGAAGGCGTTGGCGTTTGGGTTCTTTTTTTGAAATATTTTGAATCCCTCTAAGAGATTGGGTACGCTTTTTCTTAATTGATTTCTGAAAACAAATCCAACAACAAAGGCATTTTCAGGCAATGTAAAACTTAATCGGAGTTGTTTCCTTTTTTCGTCTTCGACCTTAAAGAAACAAGTGTCGTCGATTGCTCCGTGTACCGTCTCTACCTTTTCGTGCCCTAATTGGTTAAGGGCTTTGGTCGCGAAATTACTCCAAATCCAATAGTTCTTAACTTTTTTAGCGGTCTCTATTGCGGTGGGTAGTATTGGTAGGGAATCGAGAGTTGTCCATATTGCTGAGGTAATTTTGTCAAACCATATTTTTTTAATGGCAAAATCTACGCCCCAAATGTCTTGGGCTGCGATGTAGACGTCGGGTTTTTCTTCTTTGATTGTCTTGTCTAGGTAGTGGGCTCCATACCCAGCTAACCTAGCCACATTAGGGTCGCGATTTAGTTGGTCGATTTCCTGTTGGCTATCCGGTAAACAACCGACGGATTTCCAAGGTGTTCTCTTGAGGTCGGGGTTATTCAGATTTACGCCGACGCAATAATGCACAAGATCGTACTTGCCGGTCTTGTAAAGGTAAGATAGTATAGCCTTGGCGTTCCTGCCGAAGCCTGTTTTTGCTAGTGACGAATCTGTCTGAAGTAATACTTTAAGCTTTTTTTCTGCCATTACCAAATCTCATTCTCTTCTGTGCTTGTTTGCACAGGGGCTACTACTTTTTTGGCTTTAGTTTTATTTTTAGCTCTTAGTTTTCTATCGTTGTCAAAACTTCTCCGGACCATGTGTTCTAAGAAAGTTTTTAGCTCTACCGATTCGGGGAAATCAAAGCCTATGGCAAACGAGGCCTTCAAGGTCGAATCCTCTTTGGATTGCTTATTCACGATGAAGGAAAATCCAAGTTGTTTGCCGTCTTTCATATAGGGGCCGAATTTAAACCTGATAATCTGGTTACTTCCGTGATAGCCAGAGAGCTCAACGTTCCTATTGATGGTGTCAATGAATCCGCAAATTTCTTTTCGGTTGAATTTTACTATGACCTTCTTCATTGGGTCATCTTTTTCAAAGGAGGCTCTCCTCCTTTCCTTGTCCCAGCTTTTTTGCTTGATTATGGAGGCGAAAAAAGAGTTCTCCTCGTCGTTGAGGTAGAAAGAACAGGCGGAGCCTGTCACCGTCGGCTTTGGCTTATAGAATTGTATCATGTTATGTCTATAATAAGGGAGTTATGGTTATTTGTCAATATTTTTTAGCTGAGATAGTTTGGTATAAATTTGATGATCTTGCACGGAAATCAGGTAGGCAAACACGCAGTCGCTTTTTCTGACGCCCTTGACGATGACAATATTTTTCTTTTCTGGGAGGGTAGAGTTGAGGGTTTTGCACGTCTCTATTTGCTCGTTAAAGATAAGACAATTCAGAACCCCTGTCTGATCGGCTACTTCACATTTGAAATATTTGTTTTTATTTTTTGAGGTGCCAAGGTAAACGTCCTTAACGGTTCCGACAAAAACCACTTTCTCTCCGTCAGAACTTTCATTCACTTCTCTCAGGCTTAGTAAATCATTTCTCTTAGAGGAATAAATATCCTTGAGCGGTTTATTGTAGGTATAGCCCAGCAAATTGTTTTCATAATACCAATTAGCAAGACTCTCTGATTTACTATTGAGCGCGTAGATTTTGACGTAGGGCTCGTACTTTTTCTTTATGGTGCCATAACGAGATTCTTTAATAATCGCTTTACTGTTTTCGTCTGAGGTTGTGGTTAAGTGCTTGATTATTTTTACCAAATCAAAATCAAATTTTTTGCCGAGATTCATACAGTATCTTTTTTCCCTATCCGTGAGGATGTTCCACAGTTGAGCCTCTAAGACAACCTTACTACGGGACTGTTTGAGGTCCTGTAGGGCCCCAGCTTGAATCAATGCAGACAGGATTCCTATTCCAAGGCCCGCTTCTTTCGAGCCTTGAAAAACTTCGAATTTGTTTGCATATTTTTTTCTAAAATTAGAAATTTTTTCGATTGATTTGTCGGATATTCCTTTGATTGAGAGCAATCCAAAACGAATGTTGTCTCCTTCAATAGAAAAATCTAAATCAGATTTTAGAATGTCAGGAGGCAGCAGTTCCATGCCGAAATATTGGAATTCTCTGTGTATTTTTGATATTTCATTGATTGGATCAGGCTCGTTTCTGCTCATCTTTAGAAGAGACAGAAAGAATTCCTTGGGGTACTTGAACTTAAGGTAAATGGTAGTCGCGGACAACGAAGCGTAAGCAATAGAGTGAGATTTATTGAAACTATAATTAGCGGAGTCCTCAAGAATTTTCCATAAGACATCAGCAATCTCGGGGTCGAGATTATTTTCTGTTATTTTGTCATTAATTTTCTTTTTCCATTTACGAACCTCATAGGTCTTCTTTTTACCAACGATGCGGCGCAGCATCTCAGACTCGTCCAAGGTAAAACCTACTTTATGTGCCATCTTCATCAGTTGCTCTTGGTACAAGGCAACACCACCTGTGGGTTTTAGAATTTCATCAAAAAAGGGATGTATTGGATCGTAAACTCCATGGTTTGCGTAGTTTGCATACTGATCGGCAAAGGCCAAGGCCCCGGGTCTGGCCAGCGCCAATACAGCACTGAGCTCTTCCAAATTTTTGGGCTTAACGTCTCGGCATACCCTGAAATTTGTATCTGCTTCAATTTGAAATAGACCGTGAGGGGTATTTAATTCTTGTAGGTTCCTATAAATTCCTAGGTCATCGAGATCAATGTCGGATACCTTAATCCCGAGTGTCTTACATACGTCGTGAACAACAGACACGCTCCTGAGTCCCAGCACGTCCAGTTTCACGTTAAAAATTGAAACCCAGTTCATGTCATATGAAGAAATGGAATCTTTGTCAGAAGATAGTTCAGTGGGGCAGCAGTCATCCATCGCTTCGTAAGATAGTGAAATGGCAGAAGGGTGTACCCCTTTGTTTTTTATGAGACCTCTAAGCTTTAATGCGGTTTCATAGACTTCTTGATTGCTGTCGCACCATTCTTTAAATCTCTCTACCTCTTCGCGTGACTCCTCTAAGTCTTTGACTTGACCAAAGACCTTGGGGATAAGCGAGGAAACAGTGTTCATTTCCTGCTCTGTTTTTTCACCGACTATTTTGCCGCACTCTTTAATGAGCAACTTGCTGCTGAGGGTATTAAATGTTATGATCTTAGAGGTCCTCCCCTTGAAAAGCTCTTCTAGATAGCGAAGTACTCTTTGTCTGTTGTGATAACAGACATCTATGTCGACGTCGCACATTAGGGAGCCGTCTAGATAGGTTACCCCGTCTACCTCTTTCTTTTTTGCTCTAGTTTTGGAGATAAATCTCTCAAAATACAAATCATTTTTAACGGGGTCTATTCCGGTTGCTCCGATAAGAAAAAGAACCAAGCTACCAGCGGCGGAACCACGGCCAACCCCAGTAGGAATATCGTTTTCTTTACAAAAATTGATAACGTTCCAAACGAGCAATATGTAATCCACAAAGCCCAAATCTTTGAGGGTCTTAAGTTCATATTTTGTTCTTGCTACATATTTGTCGTAGTCTGCGGAGCTCTTTTTAACGTCGAGTTTCTTGAATCCCTCTAGGCAAATAGCTCTAAGGAAGTCAAAGTTATTAACGTCTTCGCTTACTTTGTGCTTGTGTTTATATTTATTAGAAATTTTAAACTCAGGCAGCCTTACCCCGTGCATGGGTAAGTCTAGCGGAGAGAATCTTTCTAAAAAGCTGTCCTTTTTAGTCTTCGGAGTCATCTTTAAAGAAATCGTCTTCTTCTTCGTCGTCAGCTTCATAATCTTCATAATCTTCTGGCGTAATTATACGCTCTTTTTGAATATCTTCGTCTGTTTTGGTTAGGAGGTCTTCGGAAATTTTTCCCAATACCGTGGCTAATTCTTTTCTCGATAGCGGGTCTGTAATTGAATAATAAACGTCTATTTTGTCTACTTTTTCACCGCCTCTCAGAGTAGTCATAACATACTGAATGTCATTTTCTTCAAGTTTGTCTGTCAGGTCGAACACGTAGTCCATTGAGCTCATAATTAAGATATTAACCCAATTCTGACACATAGTCAAACATATTTTTTAGCATGAAATGGTGTAATTTTTACTATAATAGTAACATGGCACTCAATAAGGTTAATTTAGTTAGGGTAAAAAGCGGGGAATTTGATCCGCCTCAGGATGGCGATTTCATTACGTATAATAGCGCCTCTGGCTTGTACCTTCATACAAGAGAGGGGGACTTAGCTAACTCACTCGCACCAAATATAGAAACTTCAGCCCTAAACAATGACGCTGGGTTCTATACCCCATCAACCGTGCCTGTACGCGTGGGGAGAGCTAGGGGCGTTAATGTGGAACCAGTCGGCGGGACATTAGACCTTGGAAACATAGCGTATTATGACGAAATTTTGGTAAAAAACGAGGGCGATGGTGCAAGCGTGTATAATGGAGCCTATGCCCAGCATTGGGTAAGCGTCGATAACCCAGCGACAGCAAGCGGTAAAGAGGGCGACCTATGGTTCGTGATTTAAATGGACTTACTTAGGAAAACCTACAAGAGGCATGGGGATGGATTCTCAAAAGCTAGATTTTGGCACGTAAAACACGATAGTTCTTGGCAAAAAGCCAAACAGGTATTTCAAAAGACAAACACGGGCTGGGAGCTTGTTCATTTACCGGAGGGAACTATAGAAATAAGCATAACGCTTACGGTAGAAGAGGGGATTCACGTCTCATTGAGCTTAAGGCAACTAGCTATCGAGCAAACGTCATATTCCGAAGAACTTCTTTCGATCTATCCGTTTTCAATTACTCTAAATGTAGATTCATCTGCGGTTATACTGGGAGAAAGAGATGGAGAAGACGACTATTCACCCGCGCTATATATAGCAGACTTTGGGGCAGGCACAACTGTGCTCATAAACAACTACGGTACAATTGCTGGAATGGGAGGAAAAGGGGGGAGCGCTTATTCGCCTCTTCGTGCTGCGCTTAATGATTCTAAAGGACCACTTAAATGGAACGAGATACATACAGTTCACGGAGAAAACGGGGGGACCGCAATAAAAATTCAAGAGACAAACGTGGTTGTGCATAATCACGGAAACATATGGGGAGGAGGCGGCGGAGGAGCGGCGGGTCTACCTATGGTAAGAGCCTACATGAATTACATAGAGCAAACAGGCGGACCATTTTTAGTTTCCTTAGGAGGGGCCGCCACTTTTGGGGGACTAAATGGAGCGCCAATCAGAGAGGGCTGGATGGTAATGGACTTCGGAAACGGAGGCGCTGGAGGAGGGGGAGCTCCATTTGGAGAAGCGGGAGATTTTGATGAGTTTTCTTCGAGCAGCGAGCTTCCGCTAGAAAAAATATCAAAGGATTACAAAATAATGTCATTAGCTTTGGATCAAAGTGTCTTAACACCGCAGTGCACCGAAACGGAGAGCGTTCAAAAATTTAAAATAAATGGACTAGAAACAGATACTCTGGGAAGCAGAACGTATTACGAGGAGGACGCTTCTGGACCAAAACCAGCAGTTGAAGATGACCAATACGCAGGAGTCTTGACAACGAAGGCTCAAAATTTAGAAAATTATTCTTGGAATGTCAACGGTACATGGTTTGGCGTTTATTGGGCTTCTCAGCCGTTCTTAAAAGACTACGTGACAAAAGCAATAACAGTTAAGGGGTCCGCTGTGTTCTCATACAACGCAAGAAATGCGTCAATCTCTACCGACGGCGCAAGCGCAGCAGGGCTTGAGGCGGGAGGGGGTGGGGCGACCAACTCCTTTAGCGTGGGTAAGCCCACCAGCGAAGACTTCAAGGCCAAGTACCAAGGGGGAGACGATTGCACGGTGCTTCTCAATAGTAACGTGGATGGGTCCAGTGCGGACTCTGTGTTCGGAAGTTATAGCAATGGGGTTGCTGGCGGAAGCTACGGGAGCCGTGGCGGCAACTATAATTATCCGGGCAAGACAATCTCTAGTCCATATGGTGGCGACCTAATAGATATCCCAGTGGTAAGCATATCATCCATCTCGGCCTCGCGTGGTGGGTACGCTGGAAAAGCCTTGGAATATGATAGTAGCTCTGCGGTTTCCTATAACGCCCACGATGAAGCCATCATAAAGGGGTCAGATTACCCTTAAAGTTCAATCTGATATTTTAACTGATTCCAAACTTTTAGATTTAATTCCAAGTCGACTATGGCATCATGCAAGTTGTCAGAATTATGTTCTATTTTGAACTCTTTACCTAAGTAAGCTAAACTGGTCCTAACTCCCTTCCTTCTTGTGTGCATGATTTTGTATTGGTACTCCAAGAAGTTCTCCTCGGGCTTGTAGAAGATGCCGAACTTGATACCTTTAGCTATGCAATTGGTGTCGATAATTTTATGCATGAGCGGCGTGTAATCTTCTCCCATGTAGGAATAAATATACCTCATTAAATAAATATCGAAACCCAATATGTTGTGCCCTATGATGTAATCCGCTTTATCGAACCAGTCTCTCATAGTGGGAAATATATCCTCGATTGGGAGAGCTTTCTTTTTATGATCTGTGGGGCTGAATCTGGTTATTCTTGCCGCTTCTTTGCTTACCTTGAGTTCCCTATGCCATTTGACGAAGAAATTTTTGTGGTCTACCGACTTACCGTCCACCGATTTAATCATAGCTGCTTGCCAAGGCAAGTTCTCTTCTCCGTGTAGGCAAAGGTTTTCCGTTTCGAAATCAACCAAAACTAGGTTTTTTCTGTTATTGAATCTTAGTAGTTCGTTGTCCATATTACCAATAAAGTAGTGTCTCACCCTTGTTTGTGAATCCGTGGCCCTGTAGGGTGATCCTAGGGCGTTTAAGGCAGCTTCCTATGACTGCTTGGTGGGTGGTTAGGCCGCTGTGTACGGCTATGTATCCCTCCTTGTACTTGATGAATTCTTTTTTTTCTTTTTTGCCGTTAGGCCATATGTTCATGCCGCTACCGCTTTGTTCCTCTGGGAGCCTCAAGGAGAGGGTGAATGAGGTTAGATTTTGCTTGGTGCATTTTTCTTCTGGGAATACATCTTTAAATTGTATGTCTTTATGAATGGCGGCAAGATTAAATGTTTCTCCCGTCCATAGTGTTGATGGGGGATATATATGGAACCCCGGATGCGCAGCTTTATCATAAAGGTACGTTCTAGTGCCGAGCAGGTCCCCAAGGAAAAAAGTTAGCCGCTCATAGAGCTCAGAAAAACGCGCTTGTAGTAGCTCGTTATTGTTGTGCATCTTTGTGGGGTTAAAGTAGTTCCTCGTTTCTAAACCGCAATCCATGTATGACGCTAGGCCTAGGGTATATTGGACGGAGCTTCTTTTAGTCCAATACTTCTCTAACTCGTAAATTTCTTTTACGATTTCTTCGCATTCATCAGGAGACATGAGCGCTCTATTGATTGGCTTATGCATTGCTCTTAATCCATTCTTCCACACAGAATTCGTCGCTACACATATGATCGAACTGCGGTTTATTTAACGTGCTTCGGTTGTTGATGCACCTGAAGGTAAGATAAGCCTTAAAGTCTTTTTTCTTTTCGTAGAAAATGCTTTTAGCTTTTCTTATTTCGAACTTGTCATCGCAGTATTTTTCTACTTTTTGTTGAATTAGGTTGTCGAAGGGCAGCGTATTTTCTTCAGTAAAAAAAATTGGATCAGTGAAGCTAAAGTCTGGAACACAGGCGTTGTATGTTAATAAATTTTTATAGATAAATGAATCATAAAACGGTACGGCAAGCATCAGATCCTTGTTGGACCAGAACTTCTTTAGATTTTCGAAATCCATACGGGGGTTATAGTAGAAGCCTTCTTTAGCGGCACAGCTATAAATTTTAATGAGCCTCTTGTAGCCAGAAGAATTTCTGGAAAGAATTACGTATTTGGAGCTTTGATTTAGGGACTCTTCGTCTTTGATAGTTATGTCTGGGCAAAAGGTTATTCGAAGACCAAAGACAAAATTTATTTTTAAATTAGAAAAATTTGTATAAGCCTGAAGAAATCCACCCATGCTATCTTCGATAAGGAATGGCTTATCTATGTCGTTCTCCTTGCAGATATCAACGATTGAGCGGGGGCCGCCCTTAATCGAGGAGTCTTCTTCTTCGAGAGTGAGAATGCTTCTGCCTAAGGAATAGTGGCTCTTAAACAGAGGTAATACTTTCATGCCCTAACCATAGCATCATACTAAAATAAAGTCAACAAAGATTACCAATCAAACGGGTCATCTTGGAGCGACCCCCCGTTCCCTTCGGAGCCATTGAACTTAGGGCAACCATCGTACCAGAGTTTTTCTATTTTCTGCCCCTTTTTTTCAGTGACTAAATCATTTTTGAGCGACGATTTTATCACTTTGCCCCTGTTATTTTTCAGAACGTAATATTCGAAGCTGTTCTTTAGGGGGCACTCCCATCCACTTTTGGTTGGGCCACACATCCATTTGGTCTTCCAGCCGCCATCGATTGCGAAGTTGGAAACTGAATCTTTTTCTGAGAAGTTGTTTATTACCTTGTATACTTGCTCGAGATAATGCTCAAAGCCTTTAAGCTGCTCTTTCGAGAATTCTAATCGCTGTACGGGTTGCCTCGGGAATCTCAGGAATAAAAATTCTACCACCGGCTTAAGTTTGGGCCAGAGTTTTAAGGAAGCTAATGAATACATCATCGCTTGGACATTTGAAGTTAGATCGTCCCCTCTGAATTTGTATTTGCTTGATTTATAGTCAACTATTCTTACCTCTTTTTTGTCTTTGTATTGTATGGGCTTGTCCATGAAGCCTCTTATTTTATACTTGGGTTTTCTGTTCGTTATCTCGAACTCCTGCTCGGGCTTCTCTATATGGGGGTTACTGTCTATCAATAGTTCGTCACCAAAAAAATCATTTTTGAGACCCACAACGATCATGTCGTTTATGAGATCGTAGTTCTCTTGGTAGGTTTCATTACCGAAATTCTCGATATCACACTTGCGTAGATATGAATGTATATATCTTGCCACAGCTTTAGAGCCCTCAATCGAGTCCGCCTTAAGGATGGCGTCGTAGTGTTTCCTGTGCCTATCCCTCAAGAGGAATTCGAAAATACTATGGCAAACTGTCCCCCTAAGTGCTCCAGAATTAGATCTGTCGGGAAGGTGGAGATGGTATTTGCACCAGTATACCCAGCTGCAGGTTTCCAGAGTCTTTATTCTGGAGGCGGATAGGAATTTATCTTTAGTTGCTGACATAATTATATAAAAAACTGCTCAAGGGATTGTAAGAAAAAAGCTCCCGTCTTGTTTTCTCCGTGGCGTTCATTCGCGCCCAAAGGTAGAGCCTGACGAACCCTGCGAAGCCGAACTCTGGGGTGCATCTCTTGGCCGGTTTGTGCCATTCAAAATAGGGAGGGATAAGCTCGTGGTTTTTTATTACATTTAAGATTGAGTCTCTGGTTTCGTTTTTAGAAATATTATTATTTTCAAATTGATTCATAAACGATAGGGCTTCGGAGAAGGGCCACCTGTGCTCCTTCAGTTCTATCCCTAGTGGTATATTATAAGGTGATTTAGATGTTTTAAAAAGATATTTTTTGTCTCCACTTTGAAAATAATTGAGTAATAAATTTATATTAGAAACCGTACCTAAGAAATTACCGCTAGCCCAAACCCTAAACCAAGCATCCCATAAATCATAATGAGGAAAAGAAGAAAATGAGTTGCTGATCATCTCATCGTAATGGGTAAAGGAGGCTTTCATAGTGTCCTCTATATGTTGGAACCTGTGTGTATCAAAATCGTTATCCTTAATTGCACTTAGTAGCTCTTCAGCCAGTAGGTCAACCATTATGGTCGCCAAGTGTAGTCCAGAGGAGTAGAGGGGGTCGATGAAGCCAGCGGAATTGGCGGAAAGAGCAAATCTATCGCCAAAAATTCTTTTGCTAGAGTATTGAAGCCTGTCGGTTGATACCCATCTTTGTACGGGTTTAGAGTTTTCAAATTGTTTTTGTATCGTGGGAAATTTTTTTACGTAAGAAATGAACTCTTTTTCTGGAGACTTAAAGCGTGGGCTGTGGCGAGATCTATTTAGCACCAGCCCAACGCTAGTCATGCCGCTCTTTTCGCTAAAAGGTATGACCCAGAACCAGCCATTTTCAAAAATATGATGGAGTGTGCTCTGGGAAAACGGGACCTTGGCTCCGTATAGGGATTTAAAGTCAAAGGGCCAAGAGCCCGACTCATCAAAGGTTTTCACTCCTGTCATGTGGGTAAAGACGGCTCTAGAATTCGTGTCGAACTCGTCCCATCTCCTGAGGCCAAATCTAGTTACTAGCCTTGAGCCTTTTCCAGACGTGTCGAACACGTATGAACAGGTAATCTTTGTTCCGCCAAAGCAAGACACTCTAACTTTGTCTTTGTCAAATTTGATAGAGCTTATTTCTGAGTTCTGTACCTTGGCTCCATATTTTACTGCTGTGCGAAATAAAAAATAGTCTACATCCTGCCTGAGAAAATGGCAATCTGGGCCAAAGACTTTATTATCTGGGCCGGGAAATTGATGTGTTCTTTCTGGGGAATGAATGTTGTCTTCTTGGTGGTACAAAAAGCTGAAAGACCTTTTGACCCCACAGTTTTCGCTTACCTTATTTTTTAAGTCATGAAAATTGGACAGATATGAGATCTCTGGTATGCCATATTTTTCTCCAACTATTCTGAATCTGCAGCTAGAGTCCGGGGTTGTGGCCTCTCCTATGGTGAATTTAGGGTGAGTCTTTGGGTCAACGATAGTTACACCGACTCCATTTTTCGCTAAAATGGAGGCGAGCATAGAGCCACTTAAGTTAGACCCTATAATAACTACGTCAGTTAATATTTCCATACTTTGGGTTATATTTCATTTTCGGATTTCCATTTTTCTATTTGTTGAACAGTCATTTCTCCGAAGTCGTTTTCCGTGGGCAACTTGACTGATACTTGACTAATGTCAAAGTATCTTAACAGTTTCCTCTTCAGCTTTTCGGCGGCAAGATTACCGGCGCTGTTGTTCTTCTCGTCGTTGTTGAGTGATATTATTATTTTGCTAGGGTCTAGCCTGATGAGGGCATTGAGTTGTGGCACGCTGACGTCTAGACCGAATATAACCATAGAGTTTTTAACTCCCGCTTCCCATAGGGATAACATGTCGCCCACGCTTTCAATTAGAATAATTTCTTTGCGCTCTTTGACTATATCATAATTTATTTGAAATGGATATAGCCATTGAGACTTATCCCCTAGGTGTTTCCATTTCGGAACTTTTTCATTATCGTATAAATATCTACCGGTGAAACCAAGTAAGACTTCTTCTAAATTAAAGATTGGAAATACATATCTATTCTTCATTCTTCCCGCTGGCATTATGCCGCCGGAGAAAAGCTTCAAAGTGTCGGAGCTCACCCCTCTGTTCTCCCAATACGAATGATCTTTGACCAAACTTTCTAGGGTGGATTTATCAAAGGACCGGCGGGTTTTAAGCTTGGGTCTGGAAGCGACTTTGTTTGAGTAATGATTTTTTGTTTTAAGCCAATTTTGAGCCTCCTCTAAAGACTTGAGGTTCAGGGTTAACTTGACAAGCTCCTCAAAAGAGCCGCTTAACGAATGCTTGAAGTCAACCCATCTTCCCGTGTCCTTTCTTACGCTTAATACCGTGGGGTTATCCGACTCTCTGTATAAGGGGGTAGTTCTGTACTCCTTGCCATAGTCGCGTAGACAGTACCCCATCTCACTTAAGATTTCACCTATTCTATCCATTACAGAAGTTCTCCGGGCTGCTGGGGGTCTTCCATTTCGTAGGAAGCGTTCTCATGATTTATTATATCTAAGAGGGATCCTTGCTCGTCAACTCTAAAGTTTTCCACGTTAAAATTTAAAAAATTTTGAACGTATTTAAACTTACCATTGATATTCCTCCTAAGTAAGTCTTGATGACCGGGGGCATCCCTGCCTTGGTGCCTCGATTTCAGTGTGATCAATTTGTGAGTACCGAACTGTTGTCCATCAATGGCTATCTCATCGAGAGTTTTCCTTCTGAAGATAGCTACAAAAGTGGCAAACCACTGTAGCCTGTCGGATAGGGCAATCGCGGAGCTATCATCTGTGGTGCTTTCTCCTGACCTGTTCAGTTGCATAGCTGTGAGTAGCGGGGCATTTATTTCTTCGGAAATTCTTTTTAGTTTGTCTACTTTGTCTCCAATAGCTTGATATTCCGCCCAGTTGTTGCCCACTCTCTCTCCTGTTAGTTTAATATAATCATAAACTATTAGACAGGGCTCCCCTCTTCCTACGTGTTTAAAATGCCACCTTCTAATGAGGGAACAGATTTGGTCAACGTTTTTATTACCCACATGATGGTGAAAGTATTTGTATTTTTTGACCTTGGGCCACGCAGCCCTCACCTTCTCCACCATTTCTGGATTTTTTCTCCAGTTTCCGGTCTCAAGGTGCCAGACAGATACTCCCGTAAGGGCAGAGGTAAGTCTGAATTTAATTTCTAATGATGACATTTCTGTATCAAGATAGAGGACTTTGGGGTGCGCATCGCTTGTGAGATAGGTCTGGAAAGCTAACCAATTTAAAAATGTGGTTTTGCCTTGCCCCGGTCTTGAGCATACCGCATACAAGTTGCCGGGTTTTAGCCCTCCGTACATCCTATTAAAATCTGAAAATGAGGTGGAGAATCCATTCTCTTCGTTGGGGCTGTTCCCCGCCTGTTCTATTACATCCTCCATGTCTGCGAAGATGTTTTGCGGCTCCCCGTCAATGCCATAACTCGAAACCTTATCGTTTATTATGCCGTCGACATTAGCAACGATGTCATCGAGTGAGTTATTGCCGTTTGTTTCTAGGAATTTAATCGCTTCGCCTAGGGTGTCTGACAGGTCTCTTCGGACTCTTATTTTGTAAAGCTCCTCCGCCGCTTTCTGTGTGGCTGCTTCTGTTATTTGGGTGAAAGCTAGATTGTCAACATAATCAAAAATATTTATTTCATCTTTGAATGAGACTCCCAAGTTTTTAATTTCGTTTGCTACTAAGACTTTGTCTACGTTTTTACCAGCTAACAGGCAGGACTTTATGACAAGATAAATAGTTGAGTGGACCTTTGAATAAAAATCATTTTCTGTAAGGAATGGATCAATTTCTGGGAATACCTGAGGATGCTTTAGCAGTCCTCCTAGTACGTGTTTTTCTACTTGTAATGAGTATATCATGTTCCCATGATACATCAGTTGTGGGCTGGGGTCAAGGGCGTTTTACGTCGTACACCAAGCCAAGTTTTTCTAGCAACAGAATTATCCACCAAGCAATATCAACCTGCCACCATTTGAACCCTGTTTGGGCGCTGCTCGGAAAAGCGTGATGATTATTGTGCCAGTTTCCCCAAGTAAGCATCGCGAACAGCCAGTTGTTTGTGCTTCTGTCCCTGCACTCGAAATCTCTTGTGCCAAAATGGTGAGAACAAGAGTTTATCCCCCAAGTAGCGTGTTGACCGATAAAAATCCTGACAATGCCTCCCCAGAGCCCGCCCTTTAGTACTCCTAGCCAAGTGCCCATCCAGAGTCCGCCAATTAAGGCTGGTACGGCGACGCCAAGTAAAATCCAAAACCAATAATAATTGGAAATTTTAACAATGTTGGGGTATTTAGTGTGCGCAACGAGTCTTCTCGCCTCATTGCCGAATGCAATTTCGTTATAGCTTAAGGACACGGTGTCTTTATTATATATCCAGCTAAAATGAGCACGAAACAAGCCGTGCAACAGACCCCGCTTGTCAGCGCCGGGATAAACATGAGGAGAGTGGGGGTCTTTTTCTGTATCAGAATACTGATGATGTAATCGATGGTGCATTACCCAGTATAAAACTGGCCCTTGGGTAGCCATAGATGAGAGGGCGCAAAAAACAGCACTAACAGACTTATGCGCCTTAAAGGCTCGATGGGTGAACATCCTGTGTGCGCCGATCTCTCCGCTGCCCATTACAAGAAAATGCATGAGCATCAACAGGCTTATTTCCATCCAGCCTATACCGGTGAAGATAGCTAAAATTATAGCAAAAAAAGTACCAAGTATGGGTAAAACTTGAGTCGCTATGCCTAGATATTTAAATGGTATTTTTGGTGGTTTATTCAAGCTCTTCGTCTTCTCCGTCTTCTCCGTCTTCTCGGCTCTCTTCTTCTTTTGCGTCAGCGAACTGGTCCATGGCGGTCTCTAGATTATAAGCTTCAAGAGCCTTGATCCAGTTTGATATATGAAGCTGTAGGGCCATCGCATTAGTTACGTCATCTACTTGAGAGAATACTTGAGGTGTTCCTTCGGAGTCGAAGTTGAAAAGCACAAAGCCACCATTTGAACACTCGTTCACTTGGTTCAATACTTGTTTCGGAAATACGAATTCCTTTTTTTTACTCACACATTTCATTACACTATGGACACGCCAAACTTCTCTTCAATAAATTCAACCGATAGGTCTTTTATTTCGTTATACTCTATTTCTATTAGGGTATAGTCGTTCCTTTCTAACCATTCAGCCTTTTTCCAGTCTCTTTTGATTGAGCTAAAATAATTAGCCCTAGAGTTGTTGTGAAAAAATTTATTAAACTTTTTATGTTGGGGACCGTTAACTTCGACGGCAATCTTTTTTGTGGCGTTAAGGATGTCTACGAACATCTTTGTCCCGAACACTGGGAACTCCTCAAAACATACCTGATAGCACCAGTGGGGTTTTAGGAACTGTTTAACCGTAAATTGCAGCTTGGATCTTGATTTTTTATTCCAATCTATTTTATATTTAGATACGTTTTTAGCCATCAATTTGCCGGTAATGTTATACATCCTCATTGTCATGACAGCGCCTCCCTGAATCTATTATACCAATGCTCTACAAATTTAGGGTTTTCTTCTAAGAATGTGAGGATAGCCTGTTCACCGTGAAATTTGGCTGGACAGTCTATGCCAAGGGTTTTTGATTCCTCTATAACAGACTCGTCAGCCTCGGCCCAAGCTCCAGACTTGGTGAACTGACCGTTTTCGAAGAGACAAGTCTTAACTTCTAATTCTTTCCAGATGCTCTTCCCGTCTTTGCGTCCATATTTTATTGGGTAAGTAACGATTGCATTAGTTTTTTCATTGGGAGATTTCTTGATAACGAGCTTAACTTCGTGACCTATTATTTTATTTTTCTTAGGGTCATATTGCATGTTGGGTTTCTCTAAGAAGAGATCTTTTTTGTATCTTCCTTCAAATTCAAAAATAAAATTCGCATAGTGCAACAATGCATGCCCACCGGATGCGGAAGTAGTCTTGAACGGCCTCTTGCTGTATGGGTCTATTTGTATGTCTGACCTAACCTGACTGATAAGGATCATGATGTGGCCCCCCTTACTCATGTCGATGGAAATCCTTTGCATAATCTTGGAGGCTAGCAAGGCTCCCCCGGCGACCTTAGATGCCTCGTCTAGATCTTTGTCTATGTCACACTTGGGGATAAGGCTGTCCATCGAATCAATCACGAAGCAATACCTTATTTCTTCTTCGTTGTCTGTAACTAGAGTTTTAATTATTTTAAAAACTGTTTCATATACGTTTGATTCCAACACGAAACATGATCCAACCTCCCACCCGTCTGGGTCTTTGTGAAATTTTATACCAGCTCTAGCTTGCATTTCTGGGCCGAGTCTTCCCTCTGCTTTCACATATACGCCTTTGCAGTTATCAACCGTGGCAAGCGCATTTCTCATTACCTCTAGAGCCTCGGAGGTCTTGCCTCCTTCGTTTACTCCGCAAAATCTATGAAGACCGGGCATTATGCCGCCTCCAGTGTGGATGTCTAGGATAAGACTTCCCGTGCTTACCTTATAGTATACATCTTCTTTGAAGTTATAATGATCTTTTTCGTATTGCTTGAGTAGGCCCTTCATCTGTAAAGAGCTAGAGCTAGAGCTATTCGTAACTTCTGTTTTCTTTTTCTTCGCCATGATTATTTTAAATTAAAAAATTTATGTTTTGGTTTGGGTTTGGGTTTGTAATCTTCCCCCACCTTCTCTCCTAATGGGTGCGCTTTTTTCTTTTCTTTCATTCTAAATCTATACTTTTTTAGTTCAATTGCAAGCAAGTATTTCCCTTTTGGGGTGAGAAGAAAACAAAGACTGTTTAATTTAAAACCAAAATCACATGCCCCCCAGAATTTATACTCACTATACTTGGCGAGCATTTTTTTTGCGACACTAATCTCCTTGGGCCAATTAACTTCAGCTGGCTCTTTACAAAACTTCCAGACTAGGTATTGGTAGATGTTAGATATCTTAGGGCTACCCCACCCAAGAGCCGGTAGATTTTTCAGTGCTCTGTTTGTTGTGCTCGATTTCAATATCCCATTGTACCATCTTTGTTACTAAAGAGTCAAATGAATTCTTTGGTTTCCACCCTAATTCTTCCATAGCTTCTTTTGGGTCACCCAAAAGGAGCTCTACCTCTGCAGGGCGGTAAAAATCAGGATTGACTTTGACAAAAACATACTTATGTGCACCTCCAGTATCTATATATTTTTCTTCTATCCCTTCGCCTTCCCAGTGCCCATGAAAGCCGGCAGCCTCGAAGGCCTTTTCAACAAACTCCCTAATAGAATGAGCTTCTCCGCTTGCGAGGAGGTAATCCTTTGGGTCGTCTTGATTTAACATGAGCCAAACTCCTTCTACAAAATCTTCGCTGTCGCTCCAGTCTCTTTTTGAATCAAGATTACCAAGTTCAATTGGGTCAAATATTGCGGCGTCCCCGTGGCGACCCCTCCAACTATCCACGCTCTTAATCTTGTCATAGATTCTGGCTACTCCTTTGGTGATTTTCCTAGTCACAAACTCTTCCCCCCTTCTTGTTCCTTCGTGGTTAAACAAGACCCCATGAACAGCATACATATCATAGGAGTCGCGATATACTTTTACCAAATGATGCGCGGCGCATTTAGAGGCTCCGTAGGGGCTACGCGGCTTCATTGGATGTTTCATATCTTGGGGGGCATAATCTATGTTTCCGAACTCTTCGCTTGATCCGGCAGAATAGAATCTGCAATTTGGTTGACAGTTCTTGATGGCCTCCAAACATGCAAGCACCCCAAGGGCGTTTGTGTCGAACACTTGTCTCGGCATATCCCAGCTACAGGCGACAAATGAATTCGCAGCAAAGTTAATAAAGTAATCAGGCTGGATTTCTTGTACTAGTTTTAATATGCTGTATTCATCACATAGGTCACCGTAGACAAGCTGAAAGTTGGGGTTGTCTAGAAAGCTTTTGCAGTTTATATAGTTTGGGTTAGACACGCGACGTATCATACCAAAGAGCCTATTATTGGGATCTTTCAGTAGAAAGTCGCACATATTGGATCCGTCTTGGCCAAGTATTCCGGTAACTAAAATCTTTTTCATGTTTTTATTTCTAATATATTGAGCTTTTTTTCAAATAAATCAAATGGAATATCACTGTACGTTAGGCTTCTATTGTACTGGGTATAATAGTCTCTGTGCTGATCTTTGGGCCCATCAAAAACTCCTTCAGCCATGAGCGCAGCGACTGAAGTGATTGGGAAGGCCGTGGCTTTTTGCATGGCGGAAAAGTTTTCGTCGAACTTGATCACTCTTTCTCTTCTCCAAGTTTTATCTCCACCCTTCACTTCTGCTACGACGAACACCTCGTCCTCATGTGCGAACCCACAACCTTTAACAAAAATATTGTTTAAGGTCTCGTCGTCTAAGTCGCAATCTCTAATTAAAAATTTAACTATGTCTCTGTGTCCTCGATACCTTAGGGTTCTGTAAGAACAATTCTTGACTCCCCTTGCCCGCATGGAGTGAATGGAATGAGACGCTCCGCCGCTAGTATAGAAGGCTTCCATTTGGCCAAAATTTTCTCCTTCTACCCTTATCAGTCCGTCCATTCCTTTAACTGTTTTTATTTCACCGTCTTCAAGTATAAGACAGTCGTCCTTGTATTCATTAATTAATCCGTCTACTGACCAAGTAACCGCGTAACGTAAGGGATTGTGTGTGCTTTGTGAATAGTCTGGTAAGCCTCCGACCATCATTTCTACTTTGTCTGCTTGTCCGTGAATCTGTCTGCACCCTTCTTCCGCTAAGATATTAACCCAGCCGGGAGCAAGGCCTAAATCAGTCATGACGGGCTTTGTTGCTTTCTCTTTGGCGTAGTCATTGATCCTCCGCGACACATCTACTCTTCCGCCTAAATCACAGTAACGGAACCCGTTATCAATACAAATTCTAGCAAGCGTTTCGGTTTGATGATAAGGCAGGGAAGATATAACTACATCGGGGGAGGCTTCCGTAAGGGTTCCAACCCAATTTCCGTCTGCTTTAACATGATAGAAGTCTACGTCATCCGCAGTTAAGAGCCCTATATCTCTAATCCATCTGTCAAAAGCATCGGGGTCCACATCTGCACAGGCTAGCTCAAGACCGAGCTCTTTTACGGCCCAAGATATGGCCGTTCCCATCCTGCCCGTACCGAATACAAAAGCTTTCATTTTTTTTGTAATTTACAACGTTTACGCGGCCCACCTTGACCCCTGTATCTTTTCATACCTTTGCTGCGGTTGCTGCAGCCTTGGCGAGTTTTCTTTTTGGTTCCTCTGTGTTCGTATCGAAATATTTTTTTTGCCGCCATACTTATATTATTCTTTCCAAGCTATTTCTATAAGGTTTTTTTCAAAAAATTCTTCTGTATAATTAACGGCGTGCTGTGGGTCGAAGTCTTTACAGGTATATATGTCAATGGAAAAGAATTTCGGGGTCCTGTTGTCCCATGCATAGATATGCATGCCGGACTCTTTCCAGTGTGTGTAGGCGCACCACCCGTAGTGGGAATCATAGTTGCACACAGGCGCAGACACCTCGGTCATGTCAAGAACTTTGGTGATTTCCTGACAGTATCTGGTCATGTCTTCAGGCAGGAAGACGTGGTGCAGTGTGCCCTCGATAACAAGGCGCTGCCTACAAATGTCTGGAGCTAGGTCTTTCCAGTTCATTACTTCTCCTTTTTCTTCTTGTTTTTCTCTTTTTTCGGCTTCTTCTTCTCTCTTCTTGGTTTTGCTTTGTCTCTTCCCATAATGTTTTCCTTTCCCTATAGTAGTCGTTTGGTTCAATATATTTTGATTTAATTTCATCTTCAACTCGGTCTATGTCCTGAGTCCGTCTCCCTAAGATATTTTCCCCAAGTCTCCATTTGTTGGTCTTCAGTTAATTCAAAGACGGCGGCGATCATTCGCCTCTCGTCACTCAAACTCGACTTTTCTTTAAAATATTCTTCTCTCCACTTCAACCATTCTTTATAGTTCATTTATCTTTCTGGTTTTCTGTGCATTTCCGAGGGTAGTAGCTCGTGGAAGTGCCACTCCTGCTTTTGAGATTCACTTCCGCCACCTTTACCCTTGTTGGGGTTCTTGCCCGGGCCAAACCCTAGTTTGGATCCTTTTTTCTCTTTAGTTAGTCTCCCAAATACTGATCGCCCAGACCTGAGCTTGGGCATAATGTTTCTTTGTAGGTGCTCGTGTAGATTTCTGTTGTATTCTAGCTGATACAATCGAGGCTCGATTCTGTCTTTGCTGTATCCAAAAAATTTTCGTATAGAGCTCGTCTCTTTTTCGGCGGACTCTGCTAATACATAAATAGCTCCATCAAACTTTGTGAACCTATTCGGCTCTTTAATTATAACCCAGTGCATGAGCACCTTTTCAGGTATGTCACCTTCATTCGCTGGCCACCCTAGGAAAGAATGGATAGATGAATTAAAAACGACAGTGAACGCACAGAAAGCTGTAATACAGGCGATCTTCAGCGGCCACTTGACGGTAGACTCAGTAAGTAGCCAGAAACTTATACCTCCGAACACTAATAATAAAATTGGTAATGCTATGTTCATCGCTTACCTTTTTCCCCGAAGTCCCATTGTTGTTCTAGTATCCAGTAGTAAAGAGTGCTGCTCCCAGACCCATATTCATAAGGTAGTGGGCGATGGTCTGTTGTTTGTATGTCTGGGGGTTTACCCCAAGCCGTAGGGTAAGCCCTGCCATTCGGGCTTAAGTAGACCGGCCCACCGCTGGATTCCAAGCAGCAACAACCAGTTAAGTAAAGCGTTAGTAATAAAATTGATAATGTTGTTTTCATTTAATAGTGTCCTCCCGAGCATCCTTCTGACGGTAGTTTATCTAAATTCTTTAGCGGCTTTATTTCGTACCCGTCTTCCTTATCCAAGCCTTTTTGAAAAAGCTCTAGTATGTAGTTTCCTATGCCCTTTTCGGTGACTCGCTTGCGGCCCTTTGCTTTTTTGTATGACTCGCCAAACGCTTTATTTGTATCAAAGGTCATTATACAGTCACCGTCTGGTTGATCCTCCATGCTGTGAATATAGATTCTCGGGAAGTCACTCGACATGACCTCTTCAAGGGTTCCATCGTTTAATTTGGCTTCATTTTTTTTCTTCATATTAAAATTTTAACCAACGCTCCACCTTCCACGAAAACAATTTGCCTTTCCACTCGTTACATCTTCTGAGTTTACGAAATACCCAACCTACTAGTCTATTCCAATACTTGAAGCAATATTTGTATCTCCATTTCTCCCCATATTCTTTTCGGGCTTTTGCTTCTTCTTTCCATTTTACCTGATTGACTTTGTTCTGTATGTTGTCTTCAAGCCTGTATGTTTCCAGTTCCACATCTCCCTGTACTTCTCCATTCTTTACATGGACGCGATAATCTATCCAAGCATCATGCGTACTGTCTACATCATAAAGAACATCATAGAAGGTAATATAGCCTGTAAAGTTATCCTTTACCCACTCATGGCTCTTTTCTTCCATAGCCCACATAGGACTCCAAAACCCGCCGCTGTCTCTATCCTTCTTTTCTTCTTCGGTTAGTTCCCTTTCCTCGTACTCTGCCTTTCTCTCGTATAAGACTTTGTCTTTACCAATCTTGTACTCTATAAGACAGTTAGCCAAATCCTTTGTCTGGAATTGGTGGTCGTACCTAAAAGTAGGGACAGTATTCGCCCCGCCTCGTGGTAGCGGCATTTCGCAACTTATATTATCAAACATTCCCATAATTAATATCCATTCTGTCTTATTATTGTAACACCAAACCCAAGTATTCTCAAGCTAAAAGTCCAATAAAACTCATCTTCTACATACAAACAGCATTTCGTAGGAAAACTGAAGCCATATTCTAGCCCAAAAAGGTTATGAAAAAACTGACCTGAATTTTTGGATCTTTTTCCCACCCAAGGAAAATTTAAATGAACTTCCCAATAGTCGCTCCAGTGTTTTTCCTTTCTATAAAGTCTCATTTTAAATATTTTTCAGGATTTTTATTAAATTTTTTAATACAGGGCCTACAGCAGAACTTAATCTTTTTCCCCTTGTGGACAATGCTCACAGGCGTTCCCATCGAACCCAATTTATTTCCCGACACAATACAAACATCACTTTCATAAGGAAGAGCTTTTGTAGTGGGGCAAGCCGTCGCCATAAATAATATAATGATTAGTAGATACTTCATTTGTTTTTCTTTTCTTTAATCGGGAATCTTTCAATATGGAACCCAAACCCAAAGATTTGAACCTCGAAGTGCCACTCCCCAAACATTTCGTGATATGATATTTCTGTGGGGAAACCCATCCCTTTAAACGTGGCATTATCTTCAGCCTCATTTTTCCAACGAAACCAAGGCCACAATAATTTAAAATTTGTTTTCATCTATATTTCTTTTAATTTATTTCCGCCGATTTGGAATAAGAGAATAAACAAAGGTGCCGCCCAGAGAGTATTGAGTGGGATTCTTCGTAGTCTGCGGTGAAGATAAATTCTCTTGGAACCCATAGATTTACTGGGATTTTCTTTTGCCCGTTGTGTTCCATGCCGTGCCAAAATTCTCTGGCAATGTCGTCGGTGGTGTATCCTGCTAAACCGCAACCTACTTTAGTGAGAAGGAAATCTAGGTGCGGATTGTCGAGAACGCATTTGATAAATTTTTGAAATGACACGCTGATTTCACTTAGGCTTAAGGTCTCGATTTCGAAACCTTTAGTCGGAAGCGCATAGCATTGACCAGTTAGCCCGAGACCCATACCAGCTTTAGCACCAAAGACCTTGCGAGCCAAAAAGGCTGCTCCTGCCCCGTGAACACCCCGACGATTTGAGCCGAATACGAAGATTTGATTCTCTTCCAAGGAGCTAATTATTTCTGGAGTGTATCTCAATATGGTTCCCCCTCGCATAGTTCTGTCGCCAACGCGATTGCTCCGTCAGCGTATTTTCTTGCGAGTCTTACTTCGATTGCTCTTTCTTCTTTGGTAATGCAAATACTGGATAGAGAAATTCCTGAACAAGTGCTTACTTCAATATCCACCTCGTAGTAGAATC
>Ga0310122_10000192_pt1 | contig 38598 bp, 36 predicted proteins | sample CB6_Bottom_1051__FD_203503 | JGI IMG/M metagenome (GOLD analysis project Ga0310122, IMG submission 203503) | Marine microbial communities from Western Arctic Ocean, Canada - CB6_Bottom_1051 | ecosystem: Environmental > Aquatic > Marine > Oceanic | place: Canada: Western Arctic Ocean | collected...
CGGGACCGATTTCGCGAATCGGTTGTCCGACTCGGAGCTTGGCGAGGCGGCGAATCAACCAGGGGCCAACGATGAAGGAAATGAAGAGCGCGGTGAGGGTCGCGGCCGCCGTCCGGAAGGTGATGTACCGAACGACATTGAGCGCGCCGAAGGTGTCTGCGAGCGGGTAGAGCCAGTGGTAGATCATTGGGGGCTCCCTTTCTCGAGGCCTTCGATGATGGTTTCCAGCCGCGCGGCGCGGGATCCCTTGATCAGAACCCGGTCACCCTTGGTGATGTCTTCACGCAGTTTTCGAAGTAGTGATTCCCGATCAGTCGCAATGTAAATTCGATCTTCCGCGAGCGCGGATTCGAGCGCGCCCGCGGCAACGGTTTCAGCGCTCGGGCCGATCAGATAGAGAGCGTCGATTTTCAACGAGCCTGCCAGCCGACCCGCCTCGCGATGGGCGTTCTCTCTTTCGTCGCCGAGCTCGCCCATTTCTCCGAGCACGGCGAGACGATGTCCACTGGTCTCGAGTCGAGCCAGCGTCTCGAGTGCACTTCTCATCGATTGCGGATTGGCGTTGTAGGAGTCGTCGATCAAGAGCACGTCATTTGCGATGGCACGGGGTTGCATGCGACCGGGTACGCCGGGATGGTTTTCGAGGCCGGTCGCGACAGCTTGAAGCGAAGCGCCAGCGGCCAGGGCCCCACCGGCGGCCGCGAGTGCGTTCTCGACGATCGTTTCGGCGAGACCTGGAACGCGAATCTCTTCAAGACCGAAGGGTGTTTCGATCCGAAAGGTGAAGGTCCCATCGCTTTGCGCTTCGATGCCGCTGGCCCGCAGATCGGCAGCGGGATCGCGCCCGAAGCTCATGATCGTGGCCTCGGTCCGCTTCGCGAGTGCGAAGGCGACCGGATCATCGCGACCCAGAACAGCCGTTCCAGTCGCAGGCAACGCTGCGAGAAGGTCACCCTTTTCTTCGGCGATCGCTTCGCGGCTACCCAGGAATTCGATGTGCGCGCTGCCGATATTCGTGACCACACCGATCGATGGTTCGGCGATGGCGGTCAGCGTCGCGATCTCGCCGCGATGATTCATGCCCATTTCGATGACCGCGTGCTCGGCGGATTCGCTGCGAGACAGCAGCGTGAGCGGAACACCGAAATTGTTGTTGAGATTGCCGCGCGTCGCCAGCGTCGGTCCCACGCCGTCGAGAATTCCCGCACATAGATCCTTCGTGGTGGTCTTCCCGTTGCTTCCGGTGATCCCGATCAGCGGTCCCTCGAAGGACTTTCGATGGCCGCGCGCGAGGTCCGCGAGCGCGAGAGTCGTGTCCTCGACTTGAATGAGGAAACCATCGCTTTCGCTCGGTACATCGATGGAAACTTCGCTCGAGGGGTCGCGCATGATCACGACGCCGGCGGCTCCAAGCTCGAAGACCTGGCCGACGAAGCGATGGGCATCGTGATTGGGGCCAACGATCGCAACAAAGAGACTGCCCGAGCGCACTTCGCGACTATCGATCACGGTCGAATCGAAGGCCTGATCTCGACGCCCGCGAATCAGCTTGCCACGCGTCCATTCGCAAAGATCCTGGGCGCTGGCGGCCAAACTCATCGCGAGCCTCGTGCGGTGAGGGCTTGCCGAGCCTCGGCCCGGTCGTCGAAGGGAAACTTCTCCCGACCGATGATCTGGTAATCCTCGTGGCCCTTGCCGGCCAGAACGACGGTGTCCGTCGGAGCGGCTTCCGCGATCGCCAGTGCGATGGCCTCACGTCGATCGATCATCATGCTGTAGCGACCCAGCGAAGCTCGCTTTTCGCTGGATGCGGCGTGGCTGAAAAGCTGATCGGGTTCGACGCGCTCGAGAGTTCGCAGTCCGGCTTCGACGTCGGCGAGAATCGCCTCAGGATCTTCCGTCCGCGGGTTGTCACTCGTGGCGATGGCCAGGTCGGCATGATGCGCCACGGCTTCCGCCATCAGCGGACGCTTCGCTCGATCACGATCGCCGCCGCAGCCGAAGACCGCGATCAGTCGGCCCGGACAGAGTGGACGGACCGCGGCGAGGAGTTTGTCGACGGCGTCCGGCGTATGGGCATAGTCGACGAGTACGATCGGACCGACCGGATGCGGTCCGCGCACGCGTTCCATTCGTCCGGGGACCTGCGGGCAGGCGGCGACGCCGCGGGCGATGTCTGGAAATTCGATGCCCAGCGCCATCGCAATCCCGGTCGACACGAGTAGGTTCTCGAGATTGAAATCACCGATCAGCGGGAGAGTCACCTCCACCTGCCCAGTCGCGTCTTCGAGCAGCGCGCGCGTTTCGCTGAGTTCGATCTCGCTGCTTACGAGCCGGAGGTCTGCACGGGCATCGGCTCCGCGGCCGACGCGAAGAATGTCGGCGCCGGAGTCACGCGCAAATCCGATCATCTTCTCGGAGGCGGGGTCGTCGATGTTGATCACGGCCGTAGCACCGGGAGCCAGATGATCCTGAAAGAGTCGCGCCTTCGAAGCGAGGTAGGAGTCCATGCTTCCGTGAAAATCGAGATGATCCTGACTCAAATTCGTGAAGGCGGCGACTCGGAAAGCGCAGCCATCGACACGACCGAGTTCGAGTCCGTGCGAGGAAACTTCCATCAGCGCTGCGTCGACTTGCGCCGTGCACATTGCGCGAAGCGTTCGCTGCAAGTCGAGACTCTCTGGAGTCGTATTGACGGCGACTTCTCTTTCGCCCGCGTAACGAATTTCGACCGTACCGATCAACCCCGTTCGCCAGCCCGACTGGGCGAGCATCGACTCGACGAGATAGGTCGTGCTCGTCTTGCCATTCGTTCCGGTCACGCCGACCAGGGATAGTTCGGTCGCCGGGTTTCCGAAAAAGCGTGCGGCGAGTGGGGCGAGGGCGCGACGACTGTCTCTTACACGGACGATGGGTCGGTCGAATTCTTCGTCCGCCCCGGGCATTTCCTCGACGACCAATGCGGCCGCGCCAAGAGAGATCGCGCGTTCGAGATAGTCGTGCCCGTTCGAGTTGACGCCTCGCAGAGCCACGAAGAGATCACCGGGGGAGACCAGCCGTGAGTCGTAGCGGATTCCACGAATGGTCGGATCATCACTGGCGTTTTTTCGCCGCCATTCGATCGCTTCGTTTTCCCTGGGGAGCGCGTCGAGTAGCGAAGAGAGTCGCATCATCCCTCCTCTCGGAGAGCCGCGAATTGCAGCCGGACCGTTGGATCCTTGCCCTCGAGCAGAGTGCCGGGGACCGGGAGTTGAGACACTACTCGACCCTCGATGGCTCCACGCGTCGTGATGCCGAGCAATTCCCGGGCCGCGACGCTGCGCGCGCGCGCCATTGTTTGTCCGGAGAAATCCGGTACGAATGCGGGCCCATGCGTCTGAAAGGGAGGAGGTCCCGCCGCCATTTCGGCGGCGGGACGGGGCGGGGGGGCCGCGACAGCCGCCAGAGGCGGCTCATCGTGCCTGAATGCGTTTCGAAAACCGCGGTTGAGTTCATGTCCGGCATCGCGCCACTCGGCGGTCCTGCCCGATCTACCCACGTCCTCTTCCTCGGCTTGGCTGGCGAGCCGGAGGGTCGGGATCGCCTTGGCGATCGGGGCCGGTTCGGTCACGATGCCGCGTCGCGCGAGTTGATCGGCGGCGACGCGGGCGAAGACGGGTGCGGCCACGTAGCCACCGCTATGAAGAAAGCCGCCCGGCTCATCGATGGCGACGACGATGACGAGCTCGGGATCGTCCGCCGGGACGACGCCCATGAACCAGGCGATGTACCGGCTGCGCGAATAGCGTCCCCTTTCGAGATCGAGCTTCTGCGCGGTGCCCGTCTTACCGGCCACCGCGACGTCGGCGAGTGCCGCGAGTCGGCCGGTTCCGTCGGCACTCACCACGGTTCGCAGCATGTCGAGGGTTCTTCGCGCGGCATCTGGGGAGACGGCCTGACCGTGCGACCGGATTTCAGTGGGTTGCCAGTCCTCGTCGAAATGACGTCGAGCCAAGACGATCCGAGGCTGCATCCGTTCGCCGTCGTTGGCGAGTGCGCCGAGGGCGCTGGCCAACTGAATGGCCGTGATCGAAATGCCCTGTCCGAATGCGATCGTCGCTTGATCCACCGGCTGCCAATCGGCCCAATCTCGAACGAGTCCGACCGATTCCGTTGGAAACCCGGAACGCGTACTCGAACCGAAGCCGAATCGCAGCAGCCCGCGATATTGCGCCTCCCGACCCATCCGTTGTGCGATCTGGACAGCGCCGACATTGCTCGAAACTCGCAGGATGTCGGCGGCGCGAAGCACACCGTAGCTTTCGTGATCGTGAATCGTCTTTCCGCGCACGTAGATCGAGCCATCGCCCGTATCGAACTCGACCTCGGCGTCGATCAGGCCGGAATCGAGAGCGGAAGCCACGAGAAATGCTTTCATGGTCGAGCCCGCTTCGACCAGGTCGCTGAACGAACGCGCGCGGGTCTGCTCGTAGTCGAGTTTTCGAAAGCGGTTCGGGTCGAAGCCCGGTGCCTCGGCGAGCGCGAGAATGTCTCCATTCCTGGGATCGAGGGTGAGAATGACACCCCCTACCGCATCGTGTTTGAGAACGGCGTCGCGCAAAGCCGCTTCTGCGGAGGCCTGCATCGCACCATCGAGCGCTAGCGCGATATCGCCGCCTTGCACTTCGCGAGGGTCCGTCGAAGACAGCGCCAGCGGACGTCCACGCGCGTCCCGCTCGACGCGGACTCGTCGCGGCTGGCCACGAAGCCATTCGTTCTCCATCTGTTCTATGGCGCGGACGCCGTGGCCGTCGATATTGGCAAAGCCGATCAGAGGCGCGGCCAGTCGACCGGCCGGATAGGAGCGCCTCGGCTCGCGGTCGATGCCGACCCCGATTAGATCGAGGTCGCCTACGCGCTGTGCCTGCGCGGGTTCAACCCAGCGTGCGATGTAGGTGAAGCGATCGTGTGCGGAGAGGCGTTGCGTGACATGATCGCGATCGATCTCGAGTGCCTTCGCGAGGGCATCGGCGGTGGCTTCGCGATCCTTGATCAAGTGGGGAAGCGCGTAGATCGACGCCGCCTCGATCGAGATGGCGAGTTCCCGCCCGTCACGATCGAAGATCGTCCCTCGTGCCGGCGCGAGCTTCTGTTCGGTTTGGATCTGAGCGTTGTAGAGCTCGCGTGCGCGAGTATTCGCGATGGTCAAGTGGGCTGCGCGCCCGGAAAGGAGCAAGACGAGCGCGAGACCGCCGAGGCGAACCCAGACGATGCGCTGCGATGCTCTTTCGAGTGCTTGGGATCTCATTGCCAATCGCCTCGCAAGCGCCGCGTGCGCGGGCCAGCGGCCAACGCAGGCAGCTCTTCGATCTCTCGTTCGGCGACGTTGCGATCGAGGTCTGGAAAAGAGCCGAACGGTTCGCGAAGGATGATGACCTGTGTCGCAGGCCGGAATCCGCGCAGGCGAGCCTGCACGGCCAGTTCCGTGGGATCCCGCAATTGCCGTCGGCGCACGATCAGGTTGCGCTGTTCCTCGCGAAGCTCGGTTTCCCGTTCCACGACTGACGCCATCGCATAACGAATCCGGATCAGATCGATGCGCAGTGCTGCGATACTCAAGGCGGTCACCAGCGCGAGAACGAGAAGCGGGAGAAGTCTGCGCGCGTTTCGCGAACTGTCTTCGCCAGCGAGGTCGACTCCGATCCACGACTGAGGTGAGGGCAATTCGGGAAGATTCCGCAGACTCACTTGCTCTTTAGCGCGAAGCAGCCAATTCGAGGCGATCACGCGGCCTCCAATCGCATGCCCGCGCGAAGTCGCGCCGATCGGGCTCGCGGATTTCGCTTGATCTCGTCTTCGTTCGGGGAAATCGGGCGCCGAGTGAGAATGTCGAGCGTCGGTCGGAGTCCACAGCGGCAAGCGGGCCATTCCGGTGGGCAGGTACAACCCCGTTCCGCGGCCCGGAAGGTGTGCTTTACGAGTCGATCTTCGAGGCTGTGATACGCGATGACCGCCAGTCGACCACCGGGGCGAAGCACCCGAATCGCGGCTTGAAGACCCTCTTCGAGCGCGCCCATTTCGTCGTTCACGGCGATTCGAAGGGCTTGGAAGACCAACGTGGCCGGATTGTGTTTGCGGCCGCGGCCGATGCCGAGTCCGCTGATCAAGTCGATGAGGTCGGCGGCGGTTTCGAGCGGTGCGCGATCGCGCTCCGCCACGATCGCGCGCGCGAGGCGGCGGGACCCCGGCAGCTGTCCGTATTGAGAAAACACCCGTTCGAGATCCTCGACGGAGAGATTGGCCAGGAGCGTGGCCGCCGTGGTCCGTCCACCCGCTCCATCCAAGCGCATGTCGAGCGGGCTTTCGGCGCCCGGGCTGAAGCGAAAGCCCCGGTCGGGTCGGTCGAGCTGATGAGAGGAGACGCCGAGGTCGAGCACGATTCCGTCGATTGCGGTGGGAGCCAACTCGTCCGCGATGTCGTCGAGTCGCCGAAACGAAGCTTGAACCAGTCGGACGCGATCGCCGAACTTTTCGAGTCGGCGACTCGCTTCGGCAATCGCATCGCCGTCGAGGTCGAGTCCGATCAGTCGACCGTCCGGCGCGATTCGGTCGAGGATCGCCGCGGCGTGACCGCCGCCGCCGAGCGTTCCGTCGACGATGACCGCGCCTGGTTCGAGATTGAGTTGTGCGAGTGTTTCGGTGAGAAGGACGGGTTCGTGATACAACGTGGTCGCCACAGGGGGGGCGCCTCCCGTCAATGCTATTCTCTTGCGAGTGGCTAGAGTTGATTTCTATCGAATCGCCTAACGCCTAACAGGGGTCGGAGAAGATGTTGGGGCGCCCCGGGACACGTATCTTCGGCACGTACCCCCCAGTAACCGCGCCGAAAACCCATTGTGTTCCGGGAACACCCCAACAATCTCCTGGAGAGCTCACACTCTCCAGTCCCCCCCAAAAACGTCACGACCGATTGTTTTGATCCACCGATCGCTGTATGTCCTCGAACCCATGAATCGTGGAGGAAAGATTCTCCGCGAATCGAGATGGGTTCCAGATCTCGATATGTTCCAAGACGCCCGCAACCACGACCTTGCCATCGAGGCTGGCGTGTTCGCGCAAGAAAGTGGGCACGAGAACTCGCCCCTGCGTGTCGACCGGGCAGGGGACCGATCCGGCGGCATAGAAGCGACGAAGATTCTGGGCGGCGGGATCGAGGCTGGATTTTTCAATCAGATTCTGTTCGAGCACGGCCCAGACCTTGGCTGGGTAGAGCGCGAGGAAGTCTTTCTGATTGACCAGCATCGGCGGACTTTCCTCCCCTGCTACCAACTCGCCTCGGAAGACCCGCGGAATGCTGAGTCGTCCCTTCGCGTCGATCGTGTGGTCATGTCTGCCACGAAACATTGTTTTAGAAATGCCTCGCTGGTTTGGTCGGCTACAATGATGGTCACACCTTGACCTTTGACGCCTGAAATCCTCAAGAAAATGGGAGACCTATCTGCTTCCCCACTATTTCCCACCTAGATGCCCTTTTTACCCACTTCCTCCCACAGGCGCAAGCAAAACTTGCGCTCGGCCGCGCTTTTTTTCCCGGCGCGCAAGCAGATCCTCGATTCGCACCGAATCAAGCCATTGAAGGCGAAAGTGGAGCGAGGATCGTGGTTCGACAATGGCCTTCGAGGGGCGTCGGAAGACATTTCACGAAGTTCAAGGATCGAGTCCGTTGATCCCCGTCGCTTCGAGCCCGAGCGGGGCCGAATCGGTGAGCCTCTGCTCGAAGATTGAACGATTCAGGCGGCGCCGAGGCCTTTGATGCGACTTCCGTGGACTTCGAAGACGCGATCGACGATGGCCTTCAACATCGATCCGGACGAGAGATCGACCTCCACGCTCGCCGGACTTCGCGAAGGGGCCGTCATGGTTTCGAGAACGGCCTGGGCGCCCTCGCGAACTCCGTCGAGCGAGTAGCCGCCTTCGAGCACATACACGATTCGTCCACCGCAGAGCGATTCGGCGAGGTCTTGCATGATCGAAGACATCGCGCGGTACCCCACCTGGCTGACTTCCATCGACGCGAGAGGGTCATCCATGTGGGCGTCGAATCCACAGGATATGAGAATCAGATCGGGTTCGAAGGCGATCGCCGCCGGCACGACCAGGCGTTGTACGACGCCGATGAATTCGGAATCGCCGCAGCCCGCGGGCATCGGAATATTGAGGGTGGTACCCGCTCCACGACCCTGTCCGGCTTCGCCGAAATCTCCCGTTCCCGGGTAGAACGGGAATTGATGGGTCGAAACGTAGAGCACATCGGGATCGGACTCGAAAATGTGTTGAGTGCCGTTTCCATGGTGAACGTCCCAGTCGAAGATCAGGATACGGGGAGATCCTCCTTCGGCTTGCAGCGCTCGGGTTGCAATCGCGACGTTATTGAAGAGGCAGAAGCCCATCGAGCGATCTGCCTCGGCATGATGCCCTGGCGGACGTACGGCGGCCAATCCACTTGCTATGTCTCCGCCTAACACCTTGGTTGCCAAATCGATACAGCTTCCGACCGCCAATCGAGCAACCTCATAGCTGGAAGGCGAGTAGTAGGTATCCGCGTCGATTTGGCCGAGTGCTTGACCACTCGTCGACTCCAGGGCGTCGAAGAGCCTTTTTTCATGTACGAGCAGGATTTCCTCAGCCGACGCGATACGTGGAGCGGCCAGTTCGATCCGGTCGCTGAATTGGTCGATGATCTCGCTGACCGCGGTGAGCCGTTCGGGGCGTTCCGGATGCCCGTCGGGTCCGCGATGATCTTGAAAGCGGGTGTCCGAGACGACCTGAACGACCTTGGCAGCCATGATTCGCTATTTCTTCGTGGCGGCCTGGGTCGGAACGTCATCGTCCGGCAAATAGGCGCGTTCGAGGCGTTCCACAGCAGTTGCGACCCGATCGAAATTTCGGCTCAACGCCTCGATGTCCTTGCGACGTGGGAGATCGAGAGACTGGATCACATCCTGGACCGATTCGCGCACGATTCGTTCGAGATCGCTCCGCAGCGCCTCTCCTGAGCCGCTTTCGCCGCTTGATTCCGGTTGTCCCCGTCGCGGGTCCGCTTCGCCCTTGTCCCGTTTGTCCCATCCGAATCCAAAGCCGCTACGCGAATTCGGATCCCCCTGACCGACGAGCTGACGAAAGCGATCCTGGAAATCGCCAATGCCATCGCTTGCCTCATCGACGCTCTTGCGAATTGCGCCGTAGAGCGCGTCCCCACCGCGAGAGAGGATCTGGGTGAGGAGTGTGTCCGAGGGGTCTTGGTTCGCGCGCTTGTTGTCGACCAGAATCTGGGATAGAGCGATCTGTGTGATGTCTTCGCCTGTCTCGTTGTCGACGACGCGAACCTCGTCGCCCAGGTCCAGCAGTGCCGCGATCCCCTTCAAGGTGATATAGCGACTCGTGTCAGTGTTGTAGAGCTTTCGATTGGCGTAGCGTTTGATGAGAATCGCCATGGAAAAAGTCTAGCAGGCCGCGGACGAACTCTGGGAAATGCGGGGAGTGGTCTCAGTCTTCGAGTTTGAAGCGTTGTACCCGATTGCGCTCTGGACGCGCCGCTTTGTGAGCGCGCGGGCTGGTTTTCGCTGTTGTTCGCGGTTCGGGGGGGCCTCCCGCACCGTCGCTTCGCATCCCGACCTCCCAAAGCAGCTCCCGCATTCCGAGAAACGCCCGGAGTACCAATCGAGCGTCCGGATCAGTTCGTGAGCGCTGTTCCCAACGATTGATCTCCGCATCGATGGCGGTCTGGAGCGGCTCCGCGAGTGCCCGCGGAATCGTGAAGGCAGCGCTGTCGCGCAGTACGGCAATCAGATCTTCGAGTTGCCGTTCCACTTGTCCGACCATCGAGTCCTTCGAAACGTCGGTCAATCCGCTGGCATGGACCGTCGCTTGGAGCAGTGCACGCGTGCCTTCGAGTCCTTCCAGAATCGAGCTTCGAAAATGCGCTCGCGCTCGCTTCAAGGCCTCATCGACGTCGTTGCTCATGGCGCCACTTCCCGCGTGTGCCCATTCGGCTGGGATCTCAGGTTCGATCCGATTTCGAGCAGCCCTTCGAGGCGATCAATGTCGCCGGGAAGTTCTACGACGGTGTGGCAGCGCAACTTCGCGCGGGCGGCAACCGCAGCGAGCACCTCGACGGACTCCCGCTCTCCAGCACAGATTTCTGCGTATTCGAGGATGTTGGCGGTGAGGTCCTTCGGGTCGAGATCGGCAGTGACCTCAACCTCTACCGCGCTCTCGTTGTCGACATTCACATTCGAGTCGTCTCGCCCGATCGTGTCTTCTCGTCTTGCCGGCCAGTCCTGTGCCAGGCGCTGTTCGTCGCGCTCGAGAGCGGCCGCCGTACAGCGAGATCGCAGTTGCGCCGGATTCACTTCGGCGGGCCAGGGTCGCAAGCGATTGACCACGACGGCGAGAAGCGGGACGCGGAATCGATCGAGGTCGGCGAGAAAGTCGAGTGTACTCGCCGTGCTTCCGCTGCTTGGCGAAGAGATCAGGATGAATCCGGTTTCTTCGCCCAGCAGAAGCTGCTCGACGCGAGTCGCTCGTTCCTGGAAGCCGCTCGAGAGCCCCTCGATCGCGCGAAGAAACTCAGTGAGATCGTCGAGGAAGCCCTTTCCAGCGATGCGTTCGAGCAAGCCGAACATGCGCTGGAGCGGGCGACCGAAGAGTCGCATGCCGATTCGACTGGCGGATACGGCCGGGCGAACGAGCGCGTGGACGAAGCGACTCTCGAGGAATTCGCGCAGTCGTCGCGGTGCGCGCAGGAAGTCGAGGGCATGATCGGCCGGCGGCGTATCGACCACGATCAGGTCGTAGCGGCGCGACGCCACGAGTTCATGGACTTGCTCCATGGCAGCATATTCCGCGCTGCCGGCCAGCGCGGAGGACAGATGCTCGTAGATTCGATTGTCGAGGATGCGCTGCCGCTCTTCTTCGTTGGCGGTGAGGCGTGTGATCAAGCGATCGAAGGTCGGTTTGGCGTCGAGCATCATCGCGTCGAGGTTGGCGCTGGGGAAACTGGCAAACTGCTCGCTGATCGCGGACAAATCCACCGAGGTCGGTCGCGATCCGAGGGAAGCGAGTCCGAGGGCGTCCGCCAGGCGCCGGGCCGGGTCGATCGTCAAGACGAGGGTTCGTCGGCCCAACAACGATGCCTGAATCGCCAAGGCGGCGGCGATTGTCGTCTTCCCCACGCCGCCGGTTCCGGCGCAAACGAGAACGCGAGCTTCGCGGAGACCGGCCTCGAGAGTCGTCGAGTTCATCTTTGCCTCGCACCTTTCGGGTCGCGTAGACCCGCGTCCGGCCAGATCGCTGGGGAGAGCAGGGCCCCGACGCGATCGGTCCAGCCGGTTTCCGCACCGAACCCCGCAGCAAAGATCGGGTTGTCGATGACAGGCAGGCCGCAGAGTTTCGAAACGCGGCTGCGCTGTTGAAAAGCGAGGCGATCTCGACGCGACGCATGTTCAAGAATGGACTGCATTTCAGCGATGGTCGGTAGGCACTCCAGTTCGACGTTGTTCGGGATCGCCGCGAGCGAGCGGGACGCAGCACCCGCCAAGCCCTTCGGCATTCGATTGACGACGATCCGATCAACGCCGATATCGATGTCCCCGCGTGCGCGTTCCACGAGTTCCTGGGTCTCTTGAACCGGGAGATCCTCCGGCAGGGTCACGGGCAAGAGCAGAGTTCGCTCGCGGTCGTGCACGAGAGCTTCGACCCAACTCGCATGACGGGAGAGGGGACCGGTTCGTACGGCCTGCTGAACGACGCGAGGCACATCGAGGAAAGTCAGTCCGTGGCCGGTCGCCGGCGCGTCAACGACTAACAAGTCGTAGAGCGGATGACCCTTGGCATCGGTCTTCTGTTCGAGATGCCAGATCTTTCCGAGTGTGATCAGCTCACGCCATCCGGGTGCGGCCTCGAGGAGCTGTTGGAAGGTCTCGAAGCGCAAGATCCGATCGGTGATCGCGCCAAGCCCGATCTGGAGTCTGGCGTAATCGGCCAGCGCTGCGTGGGGATCGATGTGGAGGGCGTGGAGTCCGGGTCGCACTTCACGCCCCGGATAGCCGAGCGGACGCGGTGATTCTTCGAAGAGCGGCGCGATCGATTCGCTTGCGCCGGTTTCAGCCAGCAGCACACGTTTGCCTGCGCGCCGAGCCGCTTCGGCAAGTTCGCAGGCCACCACCGTTTTCCCGGTGCCCCCCTTGCCCGTCACGATGACGAGGCGGAAATCGATCAGGGCTCGCAATGCAGCGGCCATCGGCGTGCTCGTTCCCGCTTCGAACGAAAAGAGTGGTGAATTCCCTTCATCATCTTGTTTCAAGTCTAGCTCTCCCTGACCTCGTGCGATCGCGGTGCAGCGAATTGATCGGTCCCTCGGCGCCGACCGAAGGCTCAAGCCCTGTGCGGAATCTTCCGAATAGGCCCAATGGTGAAGCGTTTTTTCCTTTGCGGATGTGCCCGAGCGAAACGTCCGTTCGAGCGGTGTCGCGACGTCGCCGGGGGTTCATGGTTTGATTGTTACCTGTGAGGAATGTTCGACGAGCTTTCAGCTCGACGAGGCGCGGATTCCGGCCACCGGGGCGCGGGTTCGCTGCTCACGCTGCAAGCACGCCTTCTTCCTGCCCAATCCCAATGCCAGTCAATCCGAAGCCATCGATTCGATTGCCGAGCAAGCCGCAGGCGATTCGCTTGCCGCGGTGCCCGCCGCCTCTCCCGACCTTTCTTCGAGTGCGCTCGGGGAACCGCCCCCGTCCGAGTCGACGGCGGACTCGAGCCTGGACTCAATTGATTCGGGTGAGCCCGAGGAGGAGGAATGGCAGTTCTCGGAAGAAATTCGCGTCGAAGGGGATGACGATCTCGAAGACGAGGATGAACTCAGTAGTAGCCGAGTCTTTGGAACCTCCCTCGATGTGGGTGGCGACACGCAGGATGAGGTTTGCACCGAGATTGAGGGTGCTGAACAGGATTTCTCTTCAAGCGGCTTCGACGCGAGCGAGATTTCGGACTCCGCGACGGATGCCGCCCCGGCAAGAGACGAATCGGACTTTGGTTCGGTCGATGACTTTTCCTCGCTCATGGAAGAGGACGACGCTGCACCGGTCGATCTCGCAGGTGAAATCGAGTCGGAAATGCAGATCGAGGATTCCGCCGCCGCGAGCACGGGTGTCTACGCATCGCCGGGCACAAGCGATGACCTTGGAGATCCAGAGAGCTGGGATCTCGTCGGGAGCGATGATCTTGCCGTTTCCAAACGATCAACCGGGGCGTCGGAGGGATCTCTCGCGAAGGCTCCGCCTTCAGTCGAAGATTCATTCGACGACGACTCCGAAACCCTCGCCTACGCGGATGACGTTGGCCCAGCTTCGAAATGGGTCGGAGCGTTCGCAAGTGTCGGTCGCGGGTTGGGCTGGGCTGTCACCATCGCCATGGTCGGCGCTGTTCTGTTTTTCGGGCTTTCTCGGGAATGGAATCGCGGAGCGCAGACGATTCAGGCCGTGTCCATGGGTGGATTGACTGCGACGACAACGAATGCTGTCTGGGTCGAAACCAGTCGTGCGGGGTACGTGTTGATCGTCGAGGGGCAGCTTCGAAATGACGGAGCCGATCCCCTCTGGCCGGGAACCGTGCAACTGGCGCTTCTCGACAGCGCCGGCCTGCGTCTCATGGAAGAGCCCATTCGTGTGGGCCAACCGATGTCGGAGGTCGTTCTTCGAGAGGGGTCCGCTGCAGAATTGGTCGCGACCGCAGAGCAGGCTTCGCTCGAATTTCGCGCTACGCCGATCGCACCGGGCGAGACCCGGGTCTTCGAAGCGATCGCGCTAGAAGATCAGCTACCCGAGGGCGCGAGCCGCATGCTTCTCGAAATGAGCAATCCGGGTGCCGTCGCGAGAATCGAAGCGCCCGTGGATCAAGAGTCGGGCTTGTCGCCCTGATCCACCGTTTCCTTGGTTTCGGGGGTCACGTCGATCTCGTCTTCCCCGCTGATGCCGGCCTTGAAATTCTTGATTGCCTTTCCGAAGCCTGCACCAATCTCGGGCAGTCGCCGCGCGCCGAAGAGCACGACTACGATCACCAGGATGATTCCGAGTTCCATCGGTCCCATTCCGAACATCGAAGTCTCCGCGCGCCGAGCAGTGGCGCGATCATGCGAGCATGGTGGCGCCGGCAGCTTGTTCGGTCAAGCGCTTCGCGGGCGAGCGTCGAACGGACTTCAGCAGGTTCCTTTCACCTCATCCGCAGGGAGCGAGGAAGGCTAAGCTAGCCGGCATGGCACTTTTCAAAGCATATGACATACGCGGCGTCGTTCCCGACGAACTCGACGCGACGACTGCCTACGCGATCGGTCGCGCCAGCGCGAGTTTCATTGGCGAAGGCCCCATCGCTGTCGGGCGGGACGCGCGAACTCATTCACCCGAGCTGACGGCCGCGCTGATCGACGGCATCCTCGACGAGGGCATCGACGTCATCGAGTTGGGACTGACCGCGACACCGATGCTTTATTTCGGAGTTGAGAGTCTCGATGCGGCGGCCGGCATCATGGTGACGGCCTCTCACAATCCCGGCCAATACAACGGGTTCAAGATCTGCCGGGCGCACGCTGTCCCGGTCGGCGAGGAGACTGGACTCAAGGACATCGAAAAGCTCGTTGCCTCGCGACGAGACGCTGAGAAGGCGCCGACTCGGGGTCGTTCGACCTGCTTCGATGTCGGCGAGGGATACACCGAACACGCGCTTTCGGTAGGGGAGAATTTTCCGGCGCTCAAAGTGGTGATCGACTGTGGAAACGGCATGGCCTCGGCCGGTCTCGAGCCCATTCTCGCGAAGCTTCCCATCGAGGTCGTACGCCTCTATTTCGAGCCGGACGGCACTTTTCCGAACCACGAGGCCGATCCGCTGAAGCTCGAAAACCTCGCAGATGTCTGCGACGCCGTACGTCGAGAGGGCGCCGACTTCGGCGTCGCCTTCGACGGCGATGGGGATCGTGCGGTTTTCGTCGACGGCACCGGTGAACCGATCTCGGCCGATCTCGCGACGGCATTGATCGCTCGCCATCTGTTGGCGCGAGAGCCGGGGGCATTGATTCTCTACGACCTCCGATCGAGTCGTGTCGTGGCTGAGGAAGTCGAGCGATGTGGAGGCGTCGCGAAGATCTGTCGTGTCGGGCATTCCTTCGTGAAGGCGCAAATGCGCGAAGAGGGAGCGATTTTCGCAGGAGAGTTGTCGGGTCATCTCTATTTTCGTTTTTCGGACAACCTGATCGCCGACGACGGGACTGCGGCCTTGATCGCGATGCTCGATGTCCTCGGCCGCGAGGGTCAGCCGCTTCGCGATTTGATTGCGCCGCTTCGGTGTTATGCGGCGAGTGGCGAGATCAACAGCGAGGTTGCCGATCTAGACTACGTGATCGATCAGATCGAGAGCGAGCATGCTTCCGCGCCGGAGAAGTCGCGGCTCGACGGCTTGCTCGTTCGCTATCCGAGTTGGTGGTTCAATGTCCGACCGTCGAATACAGAGGCGGTCCTTCGACTCAATCTCGAAGCCGACACGCAGGATGAGATGGAACGCCGACGAGACGAGATGCTCGCGCGGATCGCGTCGCTCTCCGACGAGAAATCGGTCCAGAGCTGATCGCGCCGTGAATACGCTCGAGAGCTTCGGCGCTGGATTGGGTCTACTCGGCGAAGGGATGAGCTTTCTTCGCCGCGAGCGAAGGCTATGGCCGCTGGCCGTCGTGCCCGTTGTCTTCGCGATGGCCCTGGTCGCGATCGCCGTTTCGACCTTCTGGTTGCGGCTCGAAATGATTCACGAGGCATTCGCAAGTCTGCTGCCCGCGCTGGAGGCGACGGATTGGTGGACGTGGATCTGGGTGGGTCCTGGACGGCTCGTCTTGTGGCTCGTTGGCTGGTTTGGTGTGGTCGTGGCGTTCGCTCTGTCACTCTTGACCGCACTGCTGGTCGCCAATCTCTTGAGCGCGCCCTTTCTCGATCGACTCTCGGTTCGCGTCGAGGCAATCGAGTCTGGCGCACCCGCAGATTCGGAGCCGGCACAGAGTGCCGGAGTTGTGGTTCGTGAAGCGCTTCGCAGTTTCGCGGCCGAGCTATCGCGTCTCGGTTTTCTGATCGCGGTCTGGGGATCGCTCACCTTGGTCGGGTTGATCGTGCCGGGCGCTCACTTCGTGACCGGCCCTCTACTCGTCGCGGCCACGGTGCTCTTGCTTCCGCTCGACTACGCGGGCTTCGCACTCGACCGCCGACGGATTTCCTTTCGCGGCCGCCGCCGCTGGATTCACGAACATCTGGCCACGATGGCGGGCTTCGGCGGCGTCGCCTTTTTCGCTTGTCTCGTGCCAGGTCTGAATCTGGTGGTCATGCCGGCGCTCGTGACGGCGGGAACCCTGCTCGTCATGCGGACCGCGCTGCTGGCCTCACCCGAGGCCGGGTCTGCGCGAGACGAGCGCGCGGAACTCTCCTGAGCGAACGGCTTTCGGTTCCCCGCTAGAAGCTCAGGGTTCGGCGCAGGAACTCTTCGATCTTTCCCAACGTCTCTTTCGGAAGTTCGCGCGAGCCGCCCGCGTAGCGCAGCAGCTCCTTTGGATTCGGGGCGGCCTGGAAGAGAGCATCGACGTCCTCCGCCGCGATGCGCTCATGGTCCTCGGCGACGACGACCAGGACTTCGCATTCAAGCGCTGATTCCCGCAGCGTTCCGGCCGCTCGCTCGAGGTAGGTCACGGGATCGAGGTCCGTCGGTCCGCGGCCGCCGCCCGCCAGTGCGAGCACGGCGGCGCGGGGCCGCGAATCGTGTGCGAGGAGGTAGCTCCCGGCGATGGCGCCCAGACCGAAGCCCATGAAACCGACGCGGTTTTCGTCGATGCCGTCGATCGCCGAGAGGGCGTCGAGTGTTCGAATCAGATCCGAGGTCGTCTGGCGTGCGAACTCTTCGACGAGCGCGCGAGAGTCGAGGTCGAGTTCTTCGCCGCGGGCGACGCGGCCGATTTCGCTCACCAGTCGGGCGCTCAGCTTCGGGCTCGAGCGGGAGCCGTGGAGGGGAAGGTCGACGCAGGCGACGGCAAGGCCTGCGGCTACCCAGGAGGCGGCACAGGCCAGGTAACTGGCGTCAGCGCCGTCGGCGGCCGCATGTTGAAGTAGGAGAAGGGGAGAGCCGCTTTCCGAAGCATCGCCGGGGGAGAGCGGTCGGTAGAGTACGCCGGGCACGAAGTCGCCTCGGGACACCAGCTCGAAATGTTCGACAGACAATCCGCTCCAGGAATTCGACGCAGGCACGCTACGGAGCGTGGCCACAGCGGGATCTTCGCGATGCGGACGGTAGACGGCGGAATCGGGCATCCACCAGACCTTAGCGTTCTAGCGCGCCAGCAGAACCTTTCGCGTCCGGTAGAGATTCGACTTCACCGAGTCCTCCGATTTCGAGAGGGTCCGAGCAATTTCCGCAATGGGCATCGATTGCAGGTGGTGGAGTTCGAAGAGCTGCCGCTGTTCCGGGGTGACATTGCTTTCGAGTGATCTCTCGAGCTGGGCCGCGAGTTCGACGAGCTCGTAGTTTTCCAGCGGAGAGGCTTCGCTCGAAGTCGCGGCCGCCATACCGAGGACGCCTTGTTCGTCCTCGTCCTCGAAAAGTGGCACGGTCGGATGTTGCTTGCGACGAAATCGCGCCGCGAGCGTGCGCCGCGTGAGACCGAAGACCCAGGCGGCGAAAGGTGCCTCCCCACGAAAAGTATCGATCGACGAAAAGATGTTGATGAAGACTTCTTGAGTCGTCTCCTCGGTATCCGCGCGGTTACGCATTCGCTTGTCGAGGAATCCATAGACGCGTTTGAAATAGCGTCGATAGATCTCGTCGAAAGCCGCCCGGTCGCCTTCGCGGATGCGGGCGACGAGCATTTCGTCGGTTTGGGTTCGGGCCGCGTGGGCACCGTGTGGGGACGAGCGTGGCGGCGTGAAATCTCGAGCGCCGTCGCTGCAGCCGTCCGCACTCCGCGATCCGCGCGATGGCGATTCCTCGCCCTTCATTTTCTGTTCGATGGTTTCCAAAGCCGAATCCTTCCAGGCCTGCAGCCCAGTTGTTCCCGGATCGCCCAGTCCGATCCATGGAAGCCCCCTGATGGGATGTGGCCCCCATGCATGGCGTGGTGTCAAAAATTGTCACCGGTGACGAGAATTGTCGCTGGATTGCACACTTCCCCGCAGGCAGGCGGACGACGTTCGTTCTGTGCTGCGACGGGAAGACTCAGTCGAGGATTTTCTCTTCCTCGAGGTCGTTGCAGAGGTCGGCCGTCGTCAATCCCGTTCGGAATTTCGAGGGACTCGGTGCACCGGCCAACGGGCTCCCGCGCGGCGATCCGCGCGATTGGAAGCCCGGATTCGGGTCGCCGTAGGCATGGGTCGCCTGGTTTCCGAGCCCGACCCATGACTCGAAGAGGACCGCCAGCTGGCCCCGCTGACGCAGGCAGTGATACGTCAGGAGTTCTATCTGGCGAGACGGGAAGTTTTCGACCGCGGCTCGTGTTTCGCCGCTGAATCGGTCGCAACAGAGCATTGCTCGTGGCTCGGCGGAGGGCTCGATCCCCAGTCCGGGCGCCAGTTTCAGGAAATCACCGAGACGTGGCCGCAGCCAGCTGAGGTCGGCCAGCGACTGCGTCAGAAGCGCGGCGTCCGAGCTGCCGCAAGGGACGGGGGTGCTCGAGGCCTGGCTGGTCCCCGACGCGAAGTCGCTAGAGCCGATCCGAATGCTGATGATCTCTCCCTCTCCACCGACCGCCAGCAGATCGATTGGCGTGGACTGGGCGAGATAACTTTCGGCGATGACCCGAATCGTTGGATCGAGTCGGCGCAGTTGATGTCGAATGGCGCGGCGTAGACTGGCGCGCTCGGGGCGACCTTCCCATCCCCACTCAGCCAAGGAATCGGCTCCTGGCGTCTTCGTAGAGGAGTCGAGCGACGTCCATGAGTGCGCGAGTCGCCGGGGCCTGGGGATGTGCGAGGCCAATCGGGCGCTGCGCGGCGATGGCACGATAGACATGGAGATCGTCTACGAGGAGCCCATAACTGGCCAGCACGAGCCCGAGTTCGTCGAGGCTGATCCGGGAGAGATACTCGAATGCGTTCTTGGCTTCCGCGATCGTCGTCACGCCGTGGATGGTGACCCCTATCTCAGCGTTTGGGTTCGCTGCCAAGGCGTTTCTTGCGAGATCGTAGGCCTCCTTCAAATCTCTTCGATTGGATGACGTGAGCAGGAGCAACCAGCGAATCGGATTCTCGAGCGCCGCATCGCGAGTGAGCCACGCAGGGGGAATTCGAACGAAGACCACTCCGCCGCGCCGTGACTGGTCCGTTCGGGTCTGTGCGAGTTCACTGGCGACGCGGTAGAGACTGTCGAGATCCGTCACCGGGCAGAAGATGAGCTCGGTGCCCAGCGGACCCGGGCCGGGCTCCGGCCAGAGGGGAGAGCCCCGGTCCGAAGAGGGCGTGACGATCAACGTCGAGGCGCCGAGTCGCGAGGTCTCGATCGCGAGATTCCAGGCCAGCGCCGACCGAACGACATCCCGCTCACCGATCGGCAGACCGAGGATCGGCAAAGGTAGAGCCGTCGCGGGGTTCGTCGTGTTCCTGCGCCGGGCTTCAGTCGCCGGCGTCCCGGCCGCTTCGAGGGTCGGCGGATCGAGAGGCGTGGTGTCCTCGAGCGGGGCAGCGGCCTCGAGCGGGGCAGCGGCCTCGAGCGGGGCAGTTGTCGGCGTCGACCTCGTTTTCTCGGTGTCGGGGTCTATCTCCGGCAGGAAGTAGTGAAGCACGTCGGCTAGATCGCGCGGCAAGGGATCCCTCGATGGTTCTTGGTCAGCTCGCTTGAGCGTCCACGGGCTGGGTGGGTTAGCGGACGTGCAGAATCGAATTGAGTTGGCCAGTCGGACCCGGTTCGGATTGGGGGTTCGACGGATCTTCTCGCCACTCTCCGTCCACGACATATCGGTATTGGTAGGTTCCAGGCTCGAGAGACAAGATCTTCGTCCAGACCCGGGTCTGGCCCTCGGACGCGATCATCGAGCGCACTCCGCGATCGGGGACCCAACCGTTGAAGTCCCCGGCTATGCGGACGTCCCCGGCTTCCGAATCCTTGAAGCGGACGACGACCTCTCGCGGCGGTCCGGTCTCGCTTGCCTCTTCGATCCCCGATGGCGGCTCCCCGGCCAAGCGTGATTCAGCCGGCGGCGAAGCCGCGAGCTCCATCGCGACGGAGGCGTAGTCGACGGCTCCGTTGGCCGATTTGGCGTAGATCGAGATCGGGACGCCTTGGCGTGCGGCCTCGCGGAGCTTCACGTTGAGCCGGATCACCGTATCGAAACAGAGTTCTTTGAAGAGCTCTCGGATATCGCCGAGAGTTTGCCGCGCGTACCGCGTTCGACCGTCGTAGAGGGTCGGAAGGACGCGCACGGCAAGGTCGTGGCCGATTCGATCCGAGAGCAACCCGATCGTTTCGAGCAGCTTCTGCACGCCGTCGATCGCGAAGAAACTGGTCTCGAGTGGAATGATGACCTCGCTCGCGGCGCGGAGTGCATTGAAAGTGAGCAGGCCGACGTTCGGCGGGCAGTCGATCAGGACGTAGTCGTAGAGCGGCTGCAGCGTGTCGAGCGCCGCGGACAGCCTCTCGGTTCGGGCATCATGACGTTCCGTGGCCAGCTTCTGTTCGAGCGCCGACAACACGATGCTCGAAGGCGCAATGTCGATCTGTTCGCTCACGTCGATGATGACGGAGTCGAGTCGTTCCGCGCCCGATGGTTCGACCAGCACCTCGTAGAGATTCATCTCGAGATCGTCCGGCTCGAGGCCCATCGCGAGCGTTGCATGGGCCTGCGGATCCATGTCGATGATCAAGATCCGGTTGCCATCGGCAGCCAGGGCTCCAGCGAGATTGACGGTGGTGGTCGTCTTTCCACAACCACCCTTTTGATTCACGATTGCGATGACACGCATGACGTCCCCCCCCGAGGCGTTCCGACCGCTACACCATCGCCGAATCCGGAACTGGACTCCGCAACGCGCGCGGGCGTGAAATCTGTTTCTCTCTACCCTCGCGGATTTCCGCGAGGCCTTCCTCTACTTGGCTCCAACCCTCTAGCCGGTCTGACTCCAATCCTCTTCCGCCAGTCTGGCACCGCGCGGTTTTGGTTTGGCTGGTATCGATTCGTTCGAGGGTTCGTGCAGCGGCGCATCTGCCATCCGTTTCCGCCCACGCGAGGAGCGTCGATCCCGCGATCGGTAGGCGGCGACTTCGCGCTCGAAGTCGGCGACTGCGAAGACCCATTCCTGACCGGTGATGGCCTCGAAAACGGTGTCCTCTTGAAAGACCAGAACGACTTCTCCCGTCGCCACGAGCACGAGCTCGCCGAGCGGGCGATCCACCTGTGGAAAGAGATCCTGCAGTGCACGAACACTGCGGCGAATTTTCTGAACCGAAACCCCGGCGTCGATCAGCCGCTTGGTCGCCTTCAGGGCGACGAGATCCGCAAAGCAATAGCGATGGTGACCGCCAGGCGTTCGTGCCGAAGGCTCGATCAAGCCTGTCTTGGCCCAGTACTGCAGCTGTCTCCTCGATATATCGAGCAGCTCGACGACTTCGCGGGTCTTGAAATGCGAATCGGGGTTGGCCCTTGGGGAGGCGTTTGGACGGGTCGACGCCCGTGGTTCTCGAGCAGACGCCTGTGCGTCAAAAACTGTGGCAGCGGGCCTTTTTACGGGCGTTCGAGCGCCGACTTCCGACCGCTTTTCCAAAACGTTCTCCGAGGCCCGATTCCAGTTTCGTAAGGGCCGCCTCAAGCATCATGGTCTGCTCCGACCAGGTCGCAGCAGTGCCTTCGCGGGGGACTTTCATAAGTAAATGAGGAGCGACGTTCCAAGTCAAGCCAAAAGCGACAAGAATTGTCGCGATGGAGGTTTTAAAGCACTCAAAACGCAGTCATGTACCCGACTGAGTGAGCCTTGGAAATGTTGCGGTCAACCCTCGTGACGAGAACTCTCAAGTGCTGTTAAGGTCGAAGGCTGTGTCGAACGAATCCAAACACCTTCAGGACGCCGAGAACCAACAGGATCCCACTCCCCGCGGGTCTCTGTCGCGATTCGCCACCGCTGGGTCGCCGCCCGCATCACCGTCCCCAACCGCCGAGGTCGACGAGCAGTCCACTACGCACGGTCGCGTGAGAGTCGATGTGCGAGGGGTTCATCGCCCATTCATGCGCGGAATCCTCGTTCACTCGCTCACCGAACAGGGATATTCCTTCGAGGACGCATACGCGGTTTCGCAGGAAGTCTGGAGGCAGGTCCGCGAGCGCGAGCTCGTCACGAAGAAGGAGCTTCGCGAACTGGTTGCCGAGTTCTCTCGAACCTCGGCCTTCGGTGACTTCGAGAGTCGCAATCCGATTCTCGGTGACCAGCTCGAAGTTCTCGGCAAGGATGGTCGTTGGCCGTTTAGCCAGGATCGGCTGCGCAAATCGCTCCTCGCGGCAGGGCTCGATCCCCGATTGGCCTTCGAGGTCGTCGTCGAGATCGAACGTGATCTCCGCATCCGAGGAGATCGCCAGGTTACGCGCGACACGATTCGATCGGTGGCGAGTGGGATTCTCGAGCGGCGATTCGGAATGGCGAGTGTGCGCCGATACCACCAATGGAGGGTCTTTCAGAACGAAGGCGATCGGCCCTTGATCTTGTTGCTGGGCGGGACGAGCGGAGTCGGGAAATCCTCGCTGGCCCTCGAAGTGGCTCGTCGCCTGGCGATCGGGCGTGTGATGTCGACGGACTCGATCCGTGACGTCATGCGGATCATGGTCTCCGACGACCTCGTTCCCACACTTCACGTTTCGTCTTTCGAAGCACATTCGCGCCTGGTCAGTGAAGTCAGCGAAGGGCTCGATCCAGTCGTCGAGGGCTTCCTCGAGCAGTCGCGCACCGTTTCGGTGGGCGTTCGTGCCGTCATCGAGCGGGCGATCGCCGAAGGCACGAACACGGCGATCGACGGCGTCAGTCTGGTGCCCGGGCTCTTCGACCTTTCCGAATGGCAGGATCGCGCCCATGTCTTCTTCTTGCTGGCTGCGGACGAGGATCGAGAGTCCCTTCAGGGTCATCTGATGGCCCGCGCCGAAGGGCCGGGAGCCCGTGCCTCGGACCGTTACATGCAGAATTTCAAGGAGATCTTCCGCATCCAGGAGGATCTCCTCGAGCGTGCCGAAATGTGTCGCGTTCCGGTCGTGGACGTGCAGGATCTCGAATCTGCGGCCCAGCAGGTCGTTTCCTACGTCGTCGATCAGCTTGGCATTCGATATGCGGCGGAGGCGCCCGGGCCAAGTTAGGATCCCGGCCGCCATGAGCCGCAGCCTCAAATACGAAATTCCCGGGGTCGACCCCCGCCTCTCACTCGCCGATGTCGCCGCGATCGGCTGGGAGGAGATCTTCGCGAAGACGCGCGCAGGTCGGCGAAAGCGAGTTCTCGAAATCGGATTCGGTCGCGGCGAGTTCCTGTTGGCGATGGCGGAACGATCGCCCGAGGTCGACTTCGTCGGCATCGAGATCTCCTTCAAGCGGACACTCAAGATGGCGCGGAAGGTGGCGCGCGCGAAGCTCGACAATGTCCGGCTGCTCGAGGCACGCGCCGAAGTCGCGCTGAAGCAACTCTTCTTGCCTGGGGAGCTCTCTGAGATCTGGGTGAATTTCTCCGATCCCTGGCCCAAGGCCCGACACGCTCATCGACGGCTGATTCAGCCCGACCTGGTCTTCGATGCGGCGCTCGCACTCAATGAGGGCGGCGCGCTCTACGTGGCGACGGATGACGTGCGTTATGCGCATCGAATCGATCAAGTGCTGTCCGCCGAGCACGCGCTGGTCAATCACTATGCGCCGTGGCCCTATCTGGTGAGTGTTCCCGGACGGTTCACAACCGGCTATGAGCAGCAATGGCGAGCCGTCGGCCGGCCGCTCCATTTCTTCGCCTACACGACCCGTTCGCTGACGAACTCGGCGCCTCCCGACGATGCAGCGCTCCGAGAAGATCCTCGATGAGCGCGCACTCGCCGGATCGCCAGAGTCGCTCGCCTGCGCAGCGTCCGAACCTGAAGGACTACGCGCTGCCCGCGCTGCGTGAAATTTGTCGCGAGCGCGGTTGGCCCGCCTATCGCGGTGATCAACTCGCGGCGTGGCTCTACAAGAATGATGTCGACTCGACGGGCGAGATGACGAATCTCCCCGCCGACCTCCGAGCGGCGATCGACGCCGACTTCGCGTTGTCTTCTCTCGAGATCGTCGCGACCCAGCGATCGACCGACGGAACGATCAAGCTGTTGCTGCGGGCGCTGGACGGCGCGCAGATCGAAGCGGTCTTGATTCCCGAAGAACGGCGCGTGACGTTGTGTTTGTCGACCCAGGTCGGCTGTCCGCTCACCTGTAGTTTTTGTGCGACCGGCGCGCTCGGATTCACGCGCAATTTGACGACCGCCGAAATCGTGGATCAGGTTCTGCTGGCGCGGCGGTTTCTCGAAGAGGATCAGCAGCTCAGCAATCTCGTGTTCATGGGCATGGGAGAGCCGCTGCTGAATCTCCCTGCCGTTTCCGAGGCGATTCGACTCTTCACCGATCCCAAGGCCTTCGCGATGGCGCCTCGCCGCGTCACGGTTTCGACGGCCGGGGTGCTGCCGCAGATCGCTCCGCTGCTCGAGGTCGCACCGATCCATCTGGCCGTCAGCCTGCATGCGACGACCAACGAAGTCCGCGATGTCCTGGTCCCGCTGAACAAGCGCTTTCCGATCGAAATGCTGCTCGCGACGCTTCGCGAGGAACCCCGCATCAATCGCCGGCGGCCGGTCTTCTTCGAGTACACGCTGATGGCGGGCGTAAATGATTCGGTCGCCGATGCGCGGCGATTGCCGCGCCTGCTCGAGGGGATCGCGTCGAAGGTCAATGTGATCCCGATGAATCCCCATCCGGATGCCCCGTATGAGCCACCCGCGCCAGATGTCGTCGATCGCTTTACGGCGGAGCTCCACGCGGCCGGGATCCGGGTCACGCTGCGACGAGATCGCGGGCGCGATATCGATGCCGCCTGCGGCCAGCTTGCCAATCGAGCGCCCGTGCCGTCCTCGGAGGATTCGCCGACAGCGGATTCTCGTTCCTAGAGGCCAGCGCCTGCGCAGTACGGCGATAGACCCATTCCCCTGCATCCACGTCTAAAGGCATCAAGAGTGGGCGTCGAAGGGACGATGTCTCCCCGAGGGAGGGGTCGGTCTCATTCCGACATCCAACGAATATGCTCTACGCCATTGGCGACATTCATGGGGAACTCGAGAAGCTCGACGAGCTGCTCGAATCGCTGCCGATCGAGCCCGGTGATCGCCTGGTCTTCCTGGGCGACTACATCGACCGCGGTCCCGACTCGTCCGGAGTCATCGACCGGTTGATCGAGCTCCGCGAACGCCAGGAATGCGTCTTCCTGCTCGGTAATCACGAATCGATGTTTCTCGATTTCCTTGGCTGGACCGATGACAACTATTTCGGCGGTGATGCCTTCCTGCTCAATGGGGGTGACCGAACGCTGGCCGGCTACGGCTATTTCGAACGTGAGGAGACCGATCTCGTTAGCTTTCAGCTGCCGAAGGCTCACGAGAACTTCCTGCTGGGACTGTCGCTCAGCCATGTCGAGGGCGATTACGTCTTCGTCCATGCCGGGCTCAGTCAGGATCATCTGCGCTCGGGTGACCTGGCGTATGCGCTACGCAAGTCACGGCCAGAGGACATGCTCTGGAATCGCACGACCGGTGATCTGCCCCACGATCTGGGGACCACGATGATCTACGGACATACGCCGAACGAAGATTTCGGCGTTCGCTGGAATTGTCCGTTTAGTATCGGAGTCGATACCGGCGCCGTCTATGGCGGGCCGCTAACGGCGATTCGCCTTCCCGACGAAACCATCTTTCAGGCCTGACTCGAACCCCGCCGCGAGCGAGCAATGTCGTGTCGAGGTCGGACGTTGGTGCGCCTAGCTCGAAGCGGAAGTATGAGCATTCGATTCTCGATTGCGTTCGCGCAGCGTCGGGATCGTGAGCTTGGTGCCGGCGGACAGGCCATTCAGGTCGATATCCGGGTTGTATTGGCGAAGCAGCCAGATCGGGACATCGAAGCGCTGGGTCGACAGAACCCAGAGCGAATCGCCGGCGCCGACGCGGTGGATCGTGGTCCCTTCGATCTCCCATTGCGCGAAGAATTCTTCCTGGAGGGCGCGATGGTATTCGACGCGAACGCGCTCGAAGTCTTCGGGTCGACGATTCGAAAAGTCGAGCTGTAGTCGCTGCTGCACGACGACGGGTTCGCCATAACGAAGATCATTGATGCTGCGCAGCCGACTCGCCCTGAGACCGAGCCATTCTGCGTAGTGGCCGAGCGTTTCATTGGCCTGCACGAGAATCGTTCCGTCGTTTGCGACCGTATAGTCGGATGGATCAGCGAGCAGGCCGGGGCCCGGTTCGATCGCGCTCTCGTCCGAACTCTCTTCGCCGTCGATCACGCTCTCTGGCGACCCGCCGAGGTCGGCTTCGGTGGGCCCGTCGGAGTAGGCGAGGTCCGAGGAACTGGGTGCCGGGTCGGTGGTTCGCGACGGTGAAAGAGCGGCGCTTGCGTCCGGATGGGATCCGACGCCCAATTTCGCTGGGGCCGATGCGATCTCGGCCGCGCTCACGCGAATGCGCTGACCGACCGTGATTCGATTCCGGCTCTTCAAACTATTCATGCCGACCAGCTCGGAGAGCGTCAGCCCGAACTTCTGCGCGATCAGCGTGAGGTTGTCGCCGCGGCGGACTTTGTAGAAGCCACTCTTGGGCGGCGTGGCCCGGGTCCGGGAACTCGACTTCGTTCGCGCTGAGCTCGGTTTGTATGCGGCCTTCTGCGTTGCGGGTGTCACGTCCGAGGGCAGGCGCAGCTGCTGCCCAATGCGAATCCGGTTGCGGCTTCGCAGACCGTTCAAGGCGACGAGTTCACTCATGCGAACGTGATGTCGCCTGGCGATCGTCGATAGGGTGTCGCCGCGACGGACCGTGTATTTCGTGTCTCGTGTCTGGCGTGCGTGGCGTTGAGCCTTGGGTACGGCCGCAATGCCGTCTCGAAGCGGTCTCGGCAGACTCGAACGCGCAACCTGGAGTTCGAAGCCTTTCGGGATGTATTTGGCTTCGCGCCAGACGGTGGGTCGAAGGCTCGGGTTGGCTTCCTTGAGAGTTTCGAGATCGACGCCGATCGCGCTGGCGATCTCCTTCGGTTTGCCGAAGAAGGGCAGGGCGATCCTTTCGTAGGTGATCGGGCGATCGAGTACGAGGGGGCCGAAATAGAAATCCGGGTTGGAAGCAACGGCATTCGCGGCCAGGAACTCGACGTAGAAATTTCGCGACGCGAATCCGAAGGTACGCGAACGATACTCGCGAACGATCTTCGTGATGTCCTTCGTGCCGAGTTTGCGAGCGGCTCGGCGCATGCCGGAAGCGCCGTGGTTGTAGGCCGTGATGGCCAGCGGCCAGCTTCCGGTCACACGATAATTCTGTTCGAGCAATTTCGCTGCGGCGGCGGAAGCGCGATACGGATCGAGTCGTTCATCGACGATGTGATCGACCTGCATGAAACGCCGACCCGTCGAGCGCGTGAATTGCCAGAGGCCGGCGGCGCCGACCCGTGAATAGACGGTCGGCGTATAGGAGGATTCAACGTGGGGAAGGTTTGCGATTTCAAGCGGCAGCTTCAGGTCGCGAAGAATCTCGAGGATATAGGGTTTGTACGCACCCGAGCGAATGATGCCGGCCCTGAATTTGTTCGCCTGACCCAGTTGGAATCGAAGTCGCCCGGAGGATTTCCGGAGCTGGGAATTCGTGACGTCGCTGCCGAAGAGCGCGAGCACTCGCTTTTCTTCCCGCGATAGACCGCTGCGCTTTCCTTTCGCGAGCTTGAGCAGGATCTGGCGATAGACCTTCCGGCGCTTCTCGGTATGCCGCTCGCGCGAGCGACTCGAGAGCCCGGTCGGGATGGTGATGACTTCGTAGACGATCGCGAGATTTCTCGAGTCGTGGAGGAGGCCGGCGTTGGTCCCGACCTCACTGTAGATGCGTTTCCAAAAGGCGACGTCCCGCCCGAGCGCTTCCGGGCGCGGAAAGTCTCGCGGAGCTGCGCTGGCAGCCGACGCAGTCATCAGAACGATCAATAGGATCTGCAGCAGATTCTTCATACACTCCCTCTCCCCCTCACCGATCGGCAGATTGCCGGCAGAATCGGAGCGGAAAAGAGCCTGTTCAACCCCAGCGGGTGCCCGACTGGAGGTCAATGGGGGGAGGGATTCACATTTTCCCGGCGGATCCCGAGTTCCTGGCTGGTCCAATTGGTTGCCAGACCACCCGGGACGGTTCCCGCCGGACCCGCAGCTTACTTCTTTCTCTTCTTTTTTCGCGCATTGCGCTGTTGTTTTCGCTTGTTCTTGCGCGCCTTCGGATCCTGGCGCTTCTTGGTCGCCCCGCTGCTGGCACGGTCACCGAACATCGCCATCGGGTCCATTCCCACCGGCGGCATCATTCCAGGTGCGCCGGCGGCGAGTCCCTGGCCGCCCCCGCCGAGGGCCGAGAGCATCCCGCCCTGCTTGCCCATCGCGCCCATCATCTTTCGCATCTGCATGAAGCGGCCAACGAGTCCTTCGATATCCGAAACCGTTCGACCGCAACCTTTCGCGATCCGCGTCGCGCGACTCTTGTCGATCAGCTTCGGATTCGCCCGCTCGTCCTGGGTCATCGACTGGATCATCGACTCGACCTTGCCGAGTTCGCCCTCGTCGACCTTGTCCGCAACCTGACCGAACATGGGCATCTTTGCGAAGACATCCTTGAGCGGGCCGAGCTTCTGGATCATGCGCATCTGCTTGAGCAGATCATCGAGACCGAAGCGGCCTTTCAGGATTCGCTCGGCGTCGGCTTCCGCTTCCTTCTCGTCGACGACCTCTTCGAAGTCCTTGACCAGGCCGACGATGTCGCCCATGCCGAGGATGCGCGAGGCCAGTCCCTCGGGCCGGAATTCTTCGAGACGATCGACGGTTTCTCCGGTGCCAAGGAATTTGATCGGAACGCCAGTGACCGCTTTCACCGCCAGCGCCGCGCCGCCACGGGCGTCACCATCGAGCTTGGTCAGGACCACGCCATCGAGTTCGATTCGCTGCGTGAAAGCGGCCGCGACGTTGACCGCGTCCCGGCCCATCAGCGCATCGCATACGAGCAGCTTGTTCGCCGGCGCCACCCCGCGCACGATCTCTTCGAGCTCATTCATCAGCTCATCGTCGACGGCCAGGCGACCGGCAGTGTCGTAGATGATGGCGGTGAAGCCTTCGGTCTTGGCGCGGGCGAAGGCGGCTGCACAGATCGACGGCGGGAGTTCCCCTTCTTCGCCGCGGTGAACCGGCACGTCGATCGAGGCGCCCAGCGTCATCAATTGGTCAATGGCGGCCGGGCGATAGATATCCGCGGCGACGAGCAGACATTTCTTGCCTTGCTTCTGGAGATGGAGCGCGAGTTTCGCGGCGATGGTCGTCTTGCCGACGCCCTGAAGCCCGGCGAGCAGCACGGAGACCAGGCCCGCGCTCGTGCCGAGTGAGCTGTCGACGGGACCCATCAGGTCCGTCAATTCTTCTTCACAGATCTTGATGAAATGTTGGCCGGGTGTGACTCGGATCTTGCGGCCCGAGCGATCCTTCACTCGGGTTTCGATCTTCTCGCCGAGGCTCCGTTCTTTCACGCGCTCGAGAAACGATCGCGTCACCTTGAGGTCGACGTCGGCCTCGAGCAGCGACATGCGAACGTCGCGCAGCGCATCTTCAATGCTGTCTTCGTTGAGCTCTCGAACGCCGCGTAGCTTTTCCGTCGCGTTCTTGAAGCCCTGGGTCACTGTCTCGAGCACGAGATCCTCCGAGGGCCGCGGAGGGTAGCAGCGGGTCGCCTTCGCGGGCACGGTGAATCCCACATCCGCGCCGCGCGACCCTGGCATGATCCGAATTCGCTAGCCATTCCCGAGCTTGCCGCATCGAATGGGGGTCGGCATGCTTAGCGAATCGAAGGCCAGCCCCGGATCTCGAGTTCACGGGCTGATTCACAGGAGAAGGAGGCCGCGTTTGGGCATCGATGTCGAGTCGCAGATCATGGGCAATGTGTGGAAGATCGAGACTTCTGTGGGTGCGCAGGTCGAAGAAGAAGACGTCCTGCTGATTGTCGAATCGATGAAGATGGAGATTCCGGTCGAAGCGCCGGAAGCCGGGCGCGTTTCCGAAATTCGCGTGCAGGAGGGGCAATCGGTCGAAGAAGGAGATGTCCTGGTCGTTCTGGATGGCCAGGCTTGAACGAGCGCGTGACGCGAACCACCACCGAATCGACAACGACCCGAACCACCGGCACCAGGACCATGGCGATGGACGACAGCATCTGCACACGATTCTTGCACGACCGCGATCGAGCGGAGTCTCTCGAATTCTTGCGCGCGTTCCAGAGTGAAAATCTCGTTCTGATCGACTTTGCGGCGAAGCTCGGCTGCTTGGATGGATCGGGTGAAGCGCAGCCACTTCTTTATGGCGCCTTCGACGAGGATCGGCTGATCGGCGTCGTGCTGCTCAGACCGTACGTTGCGGTTTCCTGGGGCATGTCGGACCGGGTACTCGATCGACTACTTCCCGAGCTGACGCGTGTGCCGTCGGGGTTGCTGAAGAGCGAGCGTCGATTGGTGGAACCGGTCTGGAAGGCGCTGCAGGAAGCCGGTCGCGAAGCCAGCATCGATCGTGTTGAAGTCGCGTTCCGCCTTCGGCCGGAACACATGGTTGCAGCCTCGCCGGAGTTGCCCGGCATGGCGCGCCCGGCGCGTCGTGAAGATCTAGACGAACTGGTCTACGCCGCGCGCGCAAGTCTCTGGGAGGAAGATCGCCCCGACCCCGCGGACGGCGATGCGACCGGGTTCCGTCGTTGGGTCGAGAGTCGCTTGTCACGAGCGCGGATCGTGTCCGATGAAGGGCGCACTGTTTTCGTGGCCTACGCAGATGTGCGTCGATCCGACGGATGGCTGATTCAGGGCGTGTATACCTGGCCTGAGGCACGACGGCGCGGCTTCGCCCGGCGCGGAATGGACGCGATCGTGCGCGAGGCGTTTGCGACCGGAGCGTCTCATATCCAGCTCGCGGTCGTTGACGGAAACCAGCGCGCGTCGGCGCTCTATCGCGAACTCGGGTTCGAGGTGTTCGCGGAACTGCGAACCGTACTCTTCTACTGATCGGCCACCTGAGACCCCAAATCGAGGCGCTCAGCTGCCCTTGGGACGCGGGAACCGCTCCGCTAACGTGCGTGACCCCTCGCTTGCGAGCGAAGGGGTTTTCGAGATGAGCTCTTCGCGCGGACTCGAAGTTCGCGACTGAATGATCGAATCAAGTATTGAATCAAGGAGAAGTCATGGGCTTGCTAGATGGAAAGATTGCTGTCGTCACGGGTGCCGGCGGCGGATTGGGTCGCGAACATGCGTTGGCGCTGGCCGCGGAAGGTGCCGCGGTGGTCATCAATGATCTCGGCGGCGCGCGCGACGGTTCGGGTTCGGGTGCAGCGATGGCCGACCTGGTCGTCGAGCAGATCAAGGCCGCGGGCGGTGAAGCGGCGCCCAGCTACGACAATGTCGCGACTGTCGAGGGGGGCGAGAATATTCTGAAGACCGCCCTCGATGCGTTCGGTCAGGTCGACATCTTGATCAACAATGCGGGCATTCTCCGCGACAAGAGTTTTGCCAACACGACCGAGGATCTCTGGGATCCCGTCATCGCTGTCCATCTGAAAGGCACTTATTGCGCGACGCGTCCGATCTTCGTCCACATGAAGGAACGCGGGCAGGGTGGCGTGATCATCAACACGTCTTCGACCAGTGGCTTGAACGGCAACTTCGGACAATGCAATTACGGAGCGGCCAAGGCTGGCATCGCTGGCTTCACCCGTTGTCTTGCGCTCGAGGGCAAGAAGTATGGGATCCGGTGTCACATCCTCGCACCCGTTGCGCATACGCGGCTGACCGAAGATCTCCCAGGCTTTGATAGCGACGCAGCGGCGGACAAATACGATCCCAAGCTCGTTTCACCGCTGATGGTCTATCTCGCGAGTGATCTGTCAAAGGATATGACGGGTAAGACCTTCCTCGCGGGTGGCGGACGGGTGGCGGAGATGAAGGTCGTTACAGCGACCGGCATCACGAAGGAAGAGGACGGTGGCCTGTGGACGGCGCAGGAGATCGCCGACGGCATGACGGCGGGTGAAATTCTTCTTCCGGAGTAGATCCGCTTCTAGGGGTTTCGATTGAAGAGTCGGAGATGCGCACACTCTGTGCGCTCTCCGGCTCGGTCGTTGCTCGCCGCTCCGCGGCTCTGGTATCCTTGGCGCCATGTCCGACTCGCTAGAACGCAGCGACAGTGCCGGCCGGAACCTGCCGGCCGCCTCGGCGATGGCCGAGCGCTTCAACGTCTTCTTCCGCTTCTTTGCCAGGCGCTTTTTTCAACATTTTTCGCTCGATGAAGTCGTCGTCGCGCGTCTGAAGGCGCTCGAAGCGAGAGGCAGCATCGTCTACGTGATGCGCTACTCGAGCCGCCTCGACTACTTCCTCTTCAACACACTCTTTCTTCGACATCGATTGCGACTCTCGAGCTTCGCGAACGCCATCCACTTCTACTACTACCAGCCGTTTCGCTCGGTCTTGTCAATCATGTTGCAGTTGCGACGCGGCCGACCTCGCGAAGTCGAGCACAGCGAAGATCGCGAAGCCGTCACCGCCAACGTTCAGTCCGGTCGAAGTCTCTTTCTCTTTCTGCGAACTCAGCGACTCAAGACTCTTCTTCGTCGTCGCAAGAGCGGTAAGCGAAGCGACGAACTCGATCTGATCGGAGAAGTCGTTCGCGCCGTTCAAGATGGGGATGATGGGCACGAAGTCTTCGTCGTGCCGCTGGCAATCTTCTGGCGAAAGGGACCCCGCACCGAGAATCGTTTCTTGAACGTCGACTATGGCTCTCTTGCTCGACCCTCGGATTTTGCCAAGGTGTCTCGATTCCTTCTCACCTATCGAAGTCTGTCGGTAAAGGTGGGCGAAGAAATCAATGTCGGTGCTTTCGTGCGCAGCTCATCCGAGGAGAGTTGGCAGCGCGTCGCCCGGAAGATCCGCCGTGCCATCTTGATCTATCTGTTCCGTGAAGAACGAGGCGTCGAAGGGCCGACGCTCAAGGCCCCGTGGCGCGTTCTTCGCGAGGTCCTCGATGACGCCGGCGTTCGCTCCGCCATGAAAGTGCGAGCAAGTGCCAAGAATGGTTCGCCCGAGAGAGCGGAGCGCGAGGTCGAGAAGATCTTTCGCGAGATTTCCGCGAACATGGGTTCGAACTGGATGGCGATCATCGCGGCTGCGGTGGGCGGAATATTCAAGCGGCTCTTTTCTTCCATCGAAGTCCATCGCCTCGCAGAGATCGCCGAAGACGCGAAGCGACATCCAATCGTGTTGATTCCGAGCCACCGCTCCTATTTCGATTTCCTGATTCTCTCCTGGCTCTTCTATCAGAACTATCTGATGCCACCCCACATCGCAGCGCGCGACAACATGGCCTTCGGACCCTTCGGTTTTCTCTTCCGAAAGGTCGGCGCGTTCTATCTGCGGAAATCCTTCGATGACCCGCTCTACAAGGAAGTCTTTCGGGCCTATGTCGGATATCTCGTGCGCGAAGGCTTCACCCAGGAGTTCTTCATCGAAGGCGGTCGCTCGCGTACCGGAAAGACGCTTGCGCCGAGGCTGGGCATGCTGGGCTGGGATGTCGATGCGTTTCTCGAAAACAGACGCAACGATCTCTTCTTCGTTCCGATTGCCATCAGCTATGAGCGATTGGTCGAGGAGTCGGGCATGATCGAGGAGCTCGATGGAGGCGAGAAGTCGAAGGAGAGCGTTCTCGGACTTCTGCGAGCGCGAAAGTATCTGCAGAAGAAGTTCGGCTCAGTCCACGTTAGTTTCGGGGAGCCGGTCTCGCTGGCGTCTGCGCTCGGCAGCCAGCGCGAGTCCTTCGAGGCGCTCCAGCGCGGACGAATCGACTCTCCGGAAATCGTCCGGGATCTCGAAAAGCGCAAGCGCGAGTTCGTGGCGGATCTCGGGCATACGCTGGTCGAGCGAATCGGCTGGGCCACGATCGCGAATGCGACTTCCGTTGCCGCCGTGGTCCTGATGGGAGGCCGCCAATCGGGAATGCTCCGCGAGCGTCTCGTGACAGGCATGCAGGACATTGCCGGGATCCTCAAGCTTCAAGGGGTTCGGATCACGCCGGCGCTCGAGCGCGATCTCGGCGAATTGCGCGAGTCGATCGGATTTCTCGAGCGCAGCGATCTGATCCAGTCGCGGCTCGATCATCGCGGAGAGATCCTGCATTTCGCGGACAATCGTCGGCGAGCCCTCGACATCTATCGCAATGCGATTGCCCATTTCCTCGTGATTCCGAGCATCCTCGCACGAGCCACACTTCGGGGCCTTCGGCGAAGTGAGGTGCATGAGGAGTTGCGAGCCTGGGTCGACGTCTTCTATCGCGAATATTATGTCGCAACGGAGCTCTATCTCTCGCGCGGCGAGGCGTTGCTCGAGCATTTCGAGAGTGAAGGCTGGATCGCCTGCGACGACGACCGCTGGGTGGCGAGAGCGGCAGGCGTTGAACCGCTGTCGATGTTGGCCGAACAAACGCGTGGCGTCGTCGAATGTTATGAGACGCTGGTGCGCGTGTTGTTTCCGTGGATGGAAGCAGCCGACGAGGGTCTGTTGCGAAGCGGTGTGATCAGGGAAGTTCATCTCGCCTTCGAAAGCGCTGCGCTGCTGGGCGAAGTCCGCCGCCCGGAGGCATTGGCGGACTCGACCTTCGACAATGCCCTTGCCTGGCTCGTCTCGCGCCAGATCCTGAAGTCCGAAGTCGTGCAGACCGACAAGCGGAATGCTCGGGACACCCGCTACGCCCGTGGGGAGAAATGGCTCGAACTCACGTCGATTCAGACCCTTCTGGCGGGCGCACTGAGGGACAGTTAGGCTCAGCGCCTCTCGGCGGCTCGAGCTGGCGGAAGTCCACCCAGTTCGGACCGAGCGACAGTCGATGCGATGGACGCCGCCGACCCGGTCCGCCCAGGCCAACTACCCGAAACAACTCTGGAATTCAGCATGGCAAGCGAAGACCCAACCTCCATCATCGATTTTGCGAAGGGCGATGGCCTCGTGACTGCGATCGCGCAGGACGACACGAGCGGTGAGATCCTGATGGTCGCCTACATGAACGAAGAGTCGCTGCGCCGGACGCTCGAAACCGGCGAAGTGGTGTACTGGAGCCGCTCCCGAAAGAAGTATTGGCACAAGGGCGAGGAGAGCGGAAACGTTCAGAAGCTCAAGGGCATCTATGTCGACTGCGACGGTGATGCTCTGCTTTTGCGTGTCGACCAGGTTGGCGGAGCGGCTTGTCATACCGGAAGGCAAAACTGTTTTTTCCGGCGCATCGACGAAGGCAAGATCGAAGATGTTGGAACTCAGGTTTTTGACCCGGACGAGGTCTACAAGAAATGAGTGACGGTTCGAAGCTCGTTCTCGGATTGCCAAAGGGCAGTTTGCAAGAGACGACGGTGCAGCTCTTCGCGAAAGCCGGATATGACGTGCGGATTTCCGGGCGCTCCTATTATCCCTCGATCGATGATCCGGAGATCGAGTGCATTCTGATCAGGCCGCAGGAAATGGCGCGTTATGTGGGGCAGGGTGTGCTCGACTGCGCGGTCACGGGACACGATTGGGTGCTCGAAACGGGCGCCGAGGTGGAGGAGATTGCGGATTTGCGAGCGCCCTGGCCGAACTACGGGCCGGTCCGCTGGATCCTTGCAGTCAAGGATGATTCGGATTTTCGAACGCCCAAGGATCTCGGCGGAAAACGAATCGCCACCGAGGTGATGGGTCTGACCCAACGCTATTTCGAACGACTCGGCGTCGAGGTCAAGCTCGAGTTCTCCTGGGGCGCGACGGAAGTAAAACCACCGGTTCTGGCGGACGCAATCGTCGACGTGACCGAGACCGGATCGAGTTTGCGGGCGAATCAGCTTCGTGTGATCGACCAGATTCTCGAAAGCACGCCGAGGCTGATCGCCCACCCGGGGTCGCTCGAGGATCCTTGGAAACGGGGCAAGATCGAGCGGCTTCGAATGCTGCTGCTGGGCGCGATCGCAGCAGCGACGCGCGTCGGTCTTTCGATGAATGTCGCGAAGGACCAGGTCGATGCCGTTCTTGGCTTGTTGCCGGATGCCGGGAGACCGACGATTTCACCGCTGGCCGATCCTGCCTGGGTGGACGTCTTCGTGATTGTCGAGGAGTCCTTCGTGCGCGACCTGCTGCCCAGGCTCCATGAAGCCGGTGCGCGAGGTATCGTCGAGAATCCGCTCAACAAGATCATCGACTAATATGTCGCCGGTGGCGCGCAGCCCGGAATCTCCGCGTCGCGGTGGCAAACCCGTCTGGGAGCGCGACCGAATGGGCCGGTTCCTGGGTGGCTCGTGGGACTACGTGCGGACCGCCTGGTGGGGAACCGTGTCGGCGCGCGTCATCGAAAGGCGCCAACTCGTCATCGCTCAGGCGGTCATCGTTCGAGATGGGCCGCCAAAGCAGGTCTTGTTGTCGATTCGAAGTGATCTCTTCGGCTGGGAATTGCCCGGCGGAACGCTCAAGAGAGACGAATCCCCTGAACAAGCCGTCACGCGTGAGGTGTTCGAGGAAACCGGGTTGCAGATCGATCCAGAACGAGTTGTTGGCGTCTGGGTTCGAGATGGCTTCCGACCTCACACAGCGCATGTGTTCTTCTGTCGGGTCGTTCGAGGGACGGAATCGCCGTCGCACGAAACGCCCAGACTAAAATGGTTCGATGTCGACGATCTGCCCGAAGAACTCTTCTCGTGGTATGAAGAGCCCCTTCGCGTCGCGCTGACACCGGATGCCGAGATCTTTGTCGGCAACGATTGGCAGGGCCTTGGGGCGATCTGGGGCGCCATGAAGATCGACATTCGCATGCGCTGGCGTGGGCTGCCGAAGACCTGACAGCTTCAAGAAGGGCCGCCGTCAGTCCGAGTTCAACACTCGCCTGATCCATGGCGTCGATGGTGTGGGAGAGCGGAACCTCCGGAATCGAATCTTGTCGCGACCAGCGTCGGAGCGACTCGAAAAACGGCTGCTCTAGAAAGCGCGGTGTCGGGTGCTGCATCCAGACGTCAACGATTCGCATGCTCGAGGATCGCTCTCCGGTTTCCGGCTTGTGGATCGGGTGCCCGCTGCAACAGACAATGCCGACCGTCAGCGCGACGTCACAGAGTCCCGACGGGAGAATTCTACCCGCTTCAAGAACGCCCAGCTGTCTGTTGCCGGATGCAAGCCCTCGTTCTGCCGTGATGCGCGCACGGCGCCAAGATCTAGTGCTGAGAAATGCAAACGAAGCAGGGTGGTGTCTCGGAGGCTCCGCACCGGTAGCGCTCGCAGACTCCGAGCGGACCTTCGGGCAGTTGACATTGCAACCCGGACTCTGCGCATTTCTCGGGTGGGGTGGCCTGCAACGACTCGAAGTCGCAGGCCACGAGGCTGAGCAGCGACCCTAACAGGACCGAACAACACAGCAGGTTCCGCGATCCGGACATTGTGACACTCGTATATCCAGCGATTCAGATTCGCCGTACGCGGTTGACTGCGGGTGACGCTAGTCGGTAGGCGGAAACCCGCTATTGGGTGGCAAGCTCAGCAGACGTTGCTTCGAACCCGACCTTCCTATGTGTTCCGTCGCAGAACGGTTTTGTCGAGGACTGGCCACAGCGACACAGGAAGAGGGGCCCCGTCTTCTCTTCAGACGAGTCAGCGAGGCTGATCGTGACCGAATCCTCGGTGTCGAGGACGATCGGCCCGTTTGCGATGACTTTGATTTTCATTGAACGATCTCCTGCGAGTCAAGAATCGAGTGACGCCGAACGGATCGGGCTTTCGCTACGACACCGGGCGCCGACCGTCAGCGCCATGCGGCAGGGTCCCGATACCAGAATGCTAGTGAACTTGGGCACGCTCGGCTGTCAGTGGACCCCGGCGAGCGCTCGTGGGGCCGCAGCCGCCCTGCTGCTCGGAGCTAGGGGTTTGCGCTCGGCCGCGAGTCGGCCTCTTCGTGCCATCGGCGGAAGTTCTTCACATCATCGGGAACGATGATCTCGTTGAAGCGGACGCCGAAATCGATTGCGGCTTTGGTTGTGATGTCTGCCACCGAGAACTTGTCTCCCGCGATGAAGCGTCGGGAGGCGAGTTCTCTGTCGAAGAGACGCATGGTCTTCTCAACGCGTTGTCTCGCTCCCTCTGCAACGTCATCGCCGAGAAAGCCACCCGCAAATTCGATGGGCATCAGGAATGCGAACTCCGACCTTCGGTTCCACATCTCGATCGTTGCGACGTCGAGCGGCGACGCACCGAGGTTGCATGGCTCTCGATGGAGGGCTTC
>Ga0310122_10000195_pt1 | contig 38519 bp, 29 predicted proteins | sample CB6_Bottom_1051__FD_203503 | JGI IMG/M metagenome (GOLD analysis project Ga0310122, IMG submission 203503) | Marine microbial communities from Western Arctic Ocean, Canada - CB6_Bottom_1051 | ecosystem: Environmental > Aquatic > Marine > Oceanic | place: Canada: Western Arctic Ocean | collected...
ACCGAGATCGGCGATATAGGCACCATTGGTTGGGTCGGAGGGGATTCCGCTGTCCGGATCGCCCGGATGAGCGACCATCGGCCTGATCTCATCGAGGTCTATCGTATGCACGCCGCCATCGTAGACGGCACCTTCGTCTGGTTCGATGAAGGCGGCTCGTATGGTTCGCTCATCGAGATTGTCCCGCCGCTCGAGCAACCATTCCACAGTTCGCCCGTCGGCTTCGCAGATACCGGTCTTGGCGCTGCATTCCGTCGCCATGTTGCACAGCGTCGCTCGTTCATCCATTGACAGCGATGCAAGCCCCGAACCGCCGAACTCCATGCTCCTGTCGAGCGTCTCGGAGTGCTTGGCGAAGCGCCAGAGGATGTGCAGGATGACATCCTTGGCGGTACAGCCCCCGTCGAGCTTGCCGACCAGTTCGAATCGGATGCTCTCCGGCACCTTGACGAAGGCGAACTGATTGTGCACGAGGTTGGCGTATTCGGTCGAACCGACTCCATAGGCCAATGCGTTGCTGGCGCCGCCCATGCAGGTGTGGGAATCAGTGGCCAGGATGAAGTCGCCGACATCGATGAATTCCTCTCGCGCCACCTGGTGGCAGATGCCGGGGCTGACGCCACCGACCGCCGAGTAGTCGCGCACTCCAGTATGCGCCTGGAACTCCCGCTGCAGCCGCCTCAGTGTCTCGATGCTCTCGACGAATGGCGCGAAGCGAGCGACATCGGTCGCATACAGCAGATGGTCCTCGAAGACCGCGAACTTGGTGGGGTCAGGTAACGAGTAATCCGAGCCATACTCCTCGCTCAGGAAGTTGTGGACTTGGGCGGTGGTGAATTCATGGCTGTAACCACCGTCGACTCTTGCCAGCACGGCATCGCCCGGCTGGACAAAGCGGGTACCGCCGCTCTGGCCCAGCAGCTTCTTGGAGATCATGCGTTCGACCATGGTCATCGGCCGCGCTTCGGTATTGACTTCAGGCAGAGTGATGCTGCCCTCCTTCAAACGCCTGGCGAACGGCAGAATGCCACCGTTCTCGACGATTATCCGGGTCACCGGGTCGTACCCCGAAGTGAATTCAGCCAGCGGGATGCTCTCGCCGGCCTGCAGCCGGATCAGCATCGAATGATCAGCCATCAACTGGCCGAGATTGATGTTGTTGCGCTCGTGAATGGGTGCGAACGACGCCGCGATGGCCAGCCTGATTCCTGACCAACGCTCGCACTGCGCCGCCGTCTCCCTACTGCTCCCCGTTCCCTTACGATGACCACTGACGATGACCTTGAATCCCCCCTCACTCAACGCCTTCGGCCCGATGACTCGCTCACCGCCGAGACGCAGGCCGGCGTAGGCGTTCTCGGCGATGGTCGCCGGCTGATGGTCGAAGCACACCCATGCCGGCGTCATCACATCCGTGTTGATGTCATCGAGCAGGTCATCGATGGACAGGTCGGCCATCTGCAAGTCGAGACCCTCGACCGTCTGGCGCCGGATCAGATCGAGGTCACGAGTCAGGAAAAGCACCCGGTCACCTGGTGCTAGCGAGACCTCCTGCGGCGGCCAGTCCTCACCCATGTATTCGCCTCCTATACGGACGGTCGGTCTATGGAACGGCTCTATTTGACCATTCGCGACTACCGGCGAGGCGATTCTGAACCGCTTCGGCGTAATGGCGATTCCATCTCGCACCGAGCAGTCCACGCATCCTCGCTCGGCGTCGGCTCCGCCGATGCGCCACTGAAAGGCGCAGGGCGGACGCGATCGCGGGGGGATTACGAGGTTGGTCACGGATTTCGAGTCGGGTGCGTGGGATGGTGCAGGGTTGACCTGAAGATGAATGGGCGGGCGGGGCAGACCGGATTCAGAGGTGCATGGGAGGTTGAACAGGCGAGCAGGTGAGTCAGGACCAGATACTTCAGTTCGTGTCAAGGTTGAAATATACCTTTCAGTCGCGACTTAATACTTCCTGAGGGGGTGGTCCGATCTCGGACGTGCAAGTTGAAGACATCGTGAAATGCCCGGAATGCAACAGCAGAGACCTCGATCGCGATCAGACGCGAGGTGAGATAGTCTGTCAGATGTGCGGCCTGGTGATTCAGGACAATGTCATCGATCAGGGTGCGGAATGGCGCGTGTTCAGTCCTGAACAGGGCGACCAGCGGGCTCGTACCGGCGCACCGATGACCGTGATGCTGCACGACAAGGGTCTCTCGACCGACATCGATTGGCAGAACAAGGATTACTCGGGCAAGACCATATCGAGCCGGTACCGCAGCCAGTTCTATCGGATGCGCAAGTGGCAGAAGCGCTCTCGAGTCTCGAACGCCACCGAGCGCAATCTGGCGATGGCACTGGCCGAACTCGATAGGATGGCGAGTCGTCTGAACCTGCCCAAGTCGATTCGTGAGGCGGCCGCTGTCAACTACAAGAAAGCCGTCGAAGGCAGACTGATCCGCGGCCGTTCCATAGAAGGCGTCGCTGCGGCCAGCCTGTACGCGGCCTGCCGCCAGTGCGGCAATCCTCGCACCCTCGATGAGATATCGTACGCCAGCCGGACCGGCCGCAAGGAGATCGGTCGGACCTATCGATTCATGGTTCGCGAGTTGAAGATGAAGATACCGCCGACCACGCCGGAGATGTACATTCCGCGATTCTGCTCTGGGCTCGATCTCGACGCCGAGGTCCAGGCGAAGGCGTACGAGTTGATCCAGAAGGCGCAGGAGAAGGAGTTGACCAGCGGTCGCGGTCCGACCGGCATCGCGGCGTCGATCATCTACATCGCCAGCGTCCTGTGCGGCAAGCGGCGCACTCAGCGCGAGGTCGCCGAGGTTGCAGGCGTGACCGAGGTCACCATCCGCAACCGGTACAAGGAACTGATCCAGAACCTGAACATCGAACTCGAGATATGATCGAGGCAGCGTCGATGACAGCTAACGCCGATCGACTCGAACAGTTGCGAGACGACCTCGTAGTAGCGGCGGCCTCGCTTGAAGGAGTGACCCGGGGGGGGATGTCCGGCTGCGCTGCGGCCTTTCGAGACGGTGTGATATTCGGACTGATATGGAAGGACGGGCGAATCGGCCTGAAGTTTCCCGACTCCGAGGCGTTCAATGCCAGGATGAGCATCGAGGGCAGTTCGCCCTGGGCGCCACGAGGCGGCGCCGGTTCACGGCACTGGGTTATTCTGCCACCGACCGTCGCCGAGGATGATGCCATGCTCTCGGAATGGGTTTTCGAGGCGCACCCGGAATGCGGTACGGGCGATCGGTGAGACCACTCAGACCAGATAGGCAGGTGAGGTGATACCGCGCATGGAATCAGGAGCCCTCATCTGGCAGCGGGCCGGCGAGTTGATCGCCACCGCCATCGACGATGCGGTGACTCTGCGGCCACTACCACCGCCACCGCTGCTGTTCGATGACATGCCGGTGTTCGAGCCGGACGCGGAAGCGCTTCGTCAACGGGCGCTCGGTCTGCACGCTGCCGACAGAGCCGGCTTCGAGCGATTGATCGCCGAAGCGGTGGAGCAGCGTTGCCCGGACCATGTGAAGCGGGCCATCGATGAGGAGCGGGCGCTCGAGAAGTGGATGTCCACCAGCGCCGACTTACTGGCTTCTGATGCTACCCGGGGTCGATTGAACGAATGGTTGTCAGCCGCCCTCGACCCAGCGGTGCCGGATGCTGAGAGATGGCATATCGCGATCGCTCTGTTGGTCGGTCTCGCGAGGACCGAGCCAGCAGTACTTGCCGGTGATGGCGCGCACATCGTCGAGAGCATCGTCATCGCCGCGCCGCCCGGACGTTGGTCGACGCGGGCCGTGCGGGGCCCGGAGAGTCTCGATTGGCGACCCGGTGATGCGGTCGATCATGCGGGACCGGAGAGTCATGCAGACGGGACCTTCGCAGCGGTCTGGCTGCTCGATGCCCTATCGGATTCACCGGCCCATGCAGAAACGCTCGCGGAGTGGTTTGAGGCATTCGCCGTCAGACCGCATCTGCACGCACCCCTGCGCTACATCGAACGCCTCATCGAGTCAGCCGCCGAACACCCCAGCATCGGTGCGGCAGCAGCGTCGGCACTGCCGCATCTGATGAGCACAGCGATGCTGCAAGCGAGACCCCTCGCTCACATTCTGATCAGCCATGACGAACCGGCCGTCCGCCGACGACTGCTGGAGATGACCCCATCCATACTTCCGTCAGACCTTCACCTGGCCATCGAACTGATCGATGCCGGGCTCGAAGACAGCGATGGCGACGTTCGGGTCCTCGCGACCAGCGCGCTGAACGGGCTGGACCTGTGGGATGAACAGGCCTTCATGGCACGCTGTCCGAGCATCGCCGGTCACCCCGACCCGCGGGTGCGACGGCGGTTCGGCCAGACCGGACTGCGTTCTTGTCTGGCTATCGATCCGACCGATGAGTGCGGCGTCCTGACGAAGATGTGGCTCGACGACGACGAGACCCTCCGGGCTCGACTGGAAGTGTTTATGATGGAACTCGCATCGACGGATGCAGACGCATTCGAGATGCAGTTGGAGCGAATTCGAGTGAGTGATCCGGCTGGTCTCGACCGGCTGAACGCGGCCATCGAGGCGAGCGACACCGACCGATTCGAAGCATCATGAGCAGCCGGTGGTGGCGCCGCAACCGTTGCACTTCAGACAGGTGCCGTTGCGAATCATCTGGCTCGATCCGCAATCGGTGCAGATGTCGCCCGTGAAGCCACGCTCGCGGGCGATTTTCCGCATCATCAATTCCGAGTCCATCTCAGGTTCCGCTGTCAGCGATCGTGTCTCGTTATCTCCGTGTTGATCCATCACAGCGTCCAGAGTCAACTGTATGTCACGCTTCTCTCCCTGACTTCTGACCACTCCATCCGGGGTCGCCTCGGGCCGACTGATCGAAGTCGTCTCCAAGTCCTCGGCGCTGACGTGCGCTAGATCGTTGCGACCGAGGTACTTGATAGCCAATTCGCGGAAGATGTAGTCGACCAGACTGGTCGCCATCCTGACTCGACCGCTGCCGCCGACCACCATGCCGCTCGGTTCGAACTTCTGGAAGGTGAATGATTTGATGAACGCGTCGAGTGGCACGCCGTACTGCAATCCTATCGACACAGCGATGGCGAACTGGTTCAACAGCGAGCGCCAAGCGGCGCCCTCCTTCGAGGTGGTGATCATCATCTCGCCCACCTTCCCGTCGTCGTAGGTGCTCGACGTCAGATAGACCGTATGACCTCCTACCCGAGCCTTCAGCGTGTGCGAATCACGCTCGTCTGGCATCCGCCGTCTGACGGCGACGTACTGCTGCACGAAGGCATCGGCGACGGAGGCCGCTCTGGCGGTGGGAATAGGCATCGATAGTGCGACCTGTTCGGCCGCCTTGCGAACGCTCTCCACCTGCACCACCTCCTCATCATCCTCATCGATGGTGGTCGATGAGTCGACGATATGACTCATCAGTGGCTGTGAGAGCTTAGAACAGTCCCGATATACCGCGCACGCCTTGTTCATGGTCGCATGGCTCAGGTTGTAGGCTTCGCGCACATCCTCTATGCTCGCGTCAGCTGGCATGTTGATGGTCTTCGAGATGGCGCCGGAGATGAATGGCTGTGCAGCAGCCATCATGTTGACATGAGCGCGCCAGTCGATCGACCGCTCACCCATCCTGCCGCATGGCGTCGCACAATCGAACACTGCCAGATGGGATTCCTTCAGGTGCGGTGCGCCTTCGATGGTCATCCTGCCATAGACATGGTCGTTCGCCCGTTCGATGTCGTCGGCCGAGAATCCCAGATGACTCAGAGTGTCGAAGAACGGGTCATCGATCTGACCATCCGTGAGATTCAGAACAGTCCGGCAGAACTCTTCACCCACTTCACGCGACGCGAACGCCGAGCGGATGTCGTGCACCCTGTCGAACGCCGCTTCGATCCGGGCCAGTTCCATTTGAGTGAATCCGATGTCGGTCAGTCGCTGCATACCGATCGTATCGCACCCCTCGAGGCTGCCCCAGCCCATGACGTAACCGACCATCTCATCGATCTGGGCTGCCTTGTAACCGAGTCGACCGAGGGCACTCGTCACACCGTTGTTGATGATTCGCAGCATGCCGCCGCCGGCAAGCGTCTTGTACTGGACGAGGGCGAATTGCGGCTCGACACCAGTCGTGTCGCAACCCATCACGAGTCCGATGGTACCGGTCGGCGCGATGACCGTGGTCTGGGCGTTCCTGTAACCACTCTCCTGACCGGACAACAGGGCCCTGTCCCAAGCAGCACGTGCCGCTTCCAACAGGTCGTTCGGGCAGTTCTTCGAGTCGATTCCCATCGGCGCGACGCTGAGCCCATCGTATTCTCCCGCTGCCGCGTCGTACGCCGCACGACGGTGGTTGCGCATGACGCGAAGCATCGCTTCCTCATTCTCGTGATAGCGGGGGAACGGCCCTAGGAACGATGCCATCTCGGCGCTGGTGGCATACGACTCACCGCACATCATCGCCGTGATGGCGCCGCATATAGCGAAGCCGCGTGGGTCGTCGTAAGGGATGCCCATATGCATCAACAGGCTGCCGATGTTGGCGTAGCCGAGCCCGAGAGTCCGATAGTCGAACGACTTCTGAGCGATCTCACGAGATGGGAACTGGGCCATCAGGACGGAGATCTCCAGCGTCACCGTCCAGAGTCGTACGGCGTGACGGAAGTCCTCGATCTGGAATGACTGACCATCTACATCGTAGAACTTCAGCAGGTTGATGCTGGCGAGATTGCATGCGGTATCGTCGAGGAACATGTATTCGCTGCACGGGTTGGAGCCGTTGATCCGACCACCCGCGGGGCAGGTGTGCCAGTCGTTGATCGTCGTGTCGAACTGAACACCTGGATCGGCACAGGCCCAGGCCGTGTATGCGATCTTGTCCCATAGCTCGCTGGCCGGCATGGTCCGGCACGGCACGGCACTCCGTCCGGCCGCCACCGCCGCCGACTTCTCTGTACGGTTGTACAGATTCCAGTCATCACCCTCTCCGACCGCCCGCATGAACTCGTCCGTCACCCGAACGGAATTGTTCGAGTTCTGACCGGATACCGTGATGTAACCCTCGCCCTGCCAGTCGGTGTCATACTGCTCGAATCTGATGTCATCCCAGCCCTGTCTGGCGAGGTCAATGATCCGTTTGACATGCGGCTCTGGCATACCGTCACGAATCGCTCTCAGCATGGCGCGCTTCAAAGCCGGGTTGCTGGCCGCATCGAACCGCTCTTCGTCTTCACCCTTCGTCGTTGCCAGAAGCGCTTTCGCGTGCCTCTGCAACATCGTGCTGCCGATGACGAGTGCGCTAACCTTCTCCTCCTCCTGCACCTTCCAATCGATGTAATCCTCGATGTCCGGATGGTCGAGGTCCAGAGTGACCATCTTGGCGGCCCGACGGGTCGTGCCACCCGACTTGATCGCCCCGGCGGCCCGGTCACCGATCTTCAGGAAGGAGAGCAGTCCGCTCGAGCGGCCGCCGCCTGACAACGGCTCGTCCTTGCCACGGATGTTGGAGAAGTTGGAACCCGTGCCGGAGCCGTACTTGAAGAGAAGAGCCTCACGGCTCCAGAGCCCCATTATCGACTCGGGACTGCCTACCAGCGTGTCCTCGACGCTCTGGATGAAGCAGGCGTGTGGCTGTGGGTGTTCGTAAGCGCTCTGACTCGGCCGAGATTCGCCGCTCTCCGGGTCGACATAGTGGTGACCCTGGGCCGGGCCTTCGATGCCGTAGGCCCAGTGCAGACCGGTGTTGAACCACTGCGGACTGTTCGGCGCCGACCGCTGACTCGTTATCAGGAAGCACATCTCGTCGTAGTAGGCGCGAGCGTCATCCTCACCGACGAAATAGCCGTGCTTCCAACCCCAGTAGGTCCAAGTGCCCGCAAGTCGCCGGAACAGCTCACGACCATCCATCTCGCAGGTGAACCGCTCCTCGGCCGGCAGTTTCTGCATCTTCTCCTCATCCGGCACCGAGCGCTGCAGCCAGAGAGGCACGGCAGGCTCCTGCACCTTGCGCAGATGAACCGGCACACCGGCCTTCCGCAGGTACTTCTGGGCGCATACCTTACCGGCGACTCCTTCGAATCCAGTTGGCAGCATCACCCCTTCGATGGCATGCGCGACAGTGCCATCCATGTTGAGAATCTCGACGTCCATGCTGACCCATTCGAACTGGTCGAACGGATTCTTGCCGACGCTGGTGAAGCGTCTCTCGATGACCAGACCAGACTCCCCACCGTCACTGTCCTGAACACCCTTGATCGCACTCTGCATTCATACCCACCTACCTATACATCGGGTCCATTGACCTGTCACTCCTCGCGTAAAACAAGCAAGGGATTCGTCTTGCCCGAACGGAGGCTCTTAGAGGTTGTCTAAAACCCGGGCCGAGCCATCGCGCTTCTCGTCAGCAGTCGGACATCGCAACCCCCCACGCTCATCCGCCGGCAGCCCGTCGAGGGTTAGAATCACCATCGTCAAGACTCGGACAGTCGATGAGAACGGCTTTCAAGAACGACGACGAGGGCTGGCCGGCGCGGCCGGGCGGGGAGAGGTTCATGGGAGATGTGACGAAGACCCTGAACGCCGTCATGATTCTCTCATGGGAGGCCGATGGCATGGCCTACGATGAGACATTCATCGCCGAGGTCGCCGACCTTCTAGGCCTCGGAGTCGAAGGGATCGGGAGGGCCGTGGAGGAGGTCGAATCGAAGCGCGACAATGGCACTTGGGGTGGCCGGAGGAGAACGGTCCTGGAACAAGCGATGGAACGACTGGAGTCCGCGGGCGTGGCGGGATTACTGCCGACAGAGGGACCCGTCGCGGATAGGTTGGACGGCTTGTTGAAACGCTTCGCGCACGACGCTGAGGATGATGCTCTGTCGGCGTTCATCGATGATGATGACGAGGCTGATGATTCAGACTCCGGCGATGAGGCGGTGACCGGAACAGCGGATCTGTTCACTTTCGATGACGCATCCGTCGATCCGATCGATGATGGCATAGAAGAAGCCGACGACACCGATGATGTCGACCCGTTCGAGGAACTCGGTGTAGGCGCTGGGCCCCCGCCCCGAGGTGACGAACCGAGGAGCGCAGCTGACGACGCCCTCGACGCCCTGCTCGGTGATTATGACGACGACGAAGACACCACCATCACCAATGCACTCGACGACACAGCCGATCCGGCCACAGAGACTGCTGAAAACGAGGCCGGCCTGTCGTCGGAGACCGCCGCGCCGGTACAGACCAGCGAGGCGGTCTACACGATGCTGCTCCGCACGGTCTGGGTCGACGGCATCCTCGACCCGGCCGAGGTGCAACTACTGACCCGCAAGCGGCAGGAACTCGACATCACCTTCGAGCGTCACCTCGAACTGGTCCGAGAAGTGGTCGGGTGATGGTCTGGTCGGACATCCCTTCGAGCACGCTCTGGAAATCGCGTGGTCGGAAGGAACCCTCTCGGCTGATGGATTCCGATGCCTGGACCGGTTGCAGGAGAGCATCGATCTGAGCGCCGCCGACAGGGCCATCATCGAGACGGGATTCGAAGCGACCCATGTCGATGGCATCGATGCCGAGACCGAAGGCGACGGAACGGGCTCGGGGGCAGCCAGACTGGTGGATTGGGTCGATGCGGTGGTTGCCCTGATGCGCAATCGTGACAATGCGGAAGCGACCGCCCGAGCGCTAGGTCGCGCATCTCTCGAGAAGGGTCTGACGCGGGCCGGCTGGCGCGCCTCATCGATCTGGATGGATGCTCTGGGTCTCGGCCGCTCGTTCGCCATGGGCTGTTGGATGGAGGGGGGTGCATGCGAGCCGTTGGTCACCGTTCCGGCCGCGCTCGCACCGGTCGCCACGATGCTCGACCTCTGACCGCTGCTCCTCTGAATTCGCCTAGCAGACTGGAGCGGGCCCATCGGCGCCGTCACGGACGCAGGTCGAGCCGCCAGTCCAGCGTCGCGCCGGCACCAGTCACCATCGCACCGACGGAGCAATGCTTCGCATGGCTCTGCTCGATCAACCGCTCGACCAACTTCTTTGGCACATCACCTTCGATGACATATCGCAGTCGGATCGCGCTGAAGCGACGCGGCGGCTCCTCGCATCGGTCGGCATCGAGTTCCACCCAGCACTTTCGGACGCTGACCATCCGATGCTTCAGGCCGTTGATGACATCGAGCAGCGTGCATCCGCCGTGCGCGAGCAGCACCATCTGGACCGGATTCAGCGATTTCTCGGTATGCATGGGAATCACAGGACCACCATCGACTCCACCCTCCATCTCCTCCTCTCCCGTCCAGCGAACCACCGCGCGCATGACCAAGCCTGCCGGCCGGTGGGCATGAGGGTTAGCATGATGAGGGGTAGCCGAGTCGGCCGGACCGAGCAGCATGACTGGAGCGCCCATCACCATGCGGGACGGACGATTGAGCGTGCCCGACAAACCGATCATCAACTACATCGAGGGTGACGGCATAGGCACCGATATCACACCGGTGATGAAGCGGGTCGTCGACGCGTCCGTCGAGAAGGCGTACGGCGGTTCCCGCCGCATCCAGTGGAACGAGGTGCTGGCCGGTCAGAAGGCGCATGATGCAACCGGTGAATGGCTGCCAGAGGAGACGATGGCCGCGATGCGAACAGGCCTAGTGTCGATCAAGGGACCATTGACCACGCCGGTAGGTGGCGGCATCCGCAGCCTGAACGTGGCGCTCCGGCAGCGCCTCGATCTGTACGCCTGCGTCCGCCCTGTCCGCTGGTACGAGGGAACACCGAGCCCCGTCAAGGACCCCGGGGCGGTGGACATGATCATCTTCCGCGAGAACAGCGAGGACGTCTACGCCGGCATCGAGTGGGAGGCGGGGTCGGCGGAGGTCACCAAGGTCATCGACTTCCTGCAGAACGAGATGGGGGTCGAGCAGATTCGCTTCCCGGACACCAGCGGCATCGGCATCAAACCGATCAGTCAGGAGGGCACCGCGCGGATTGTCCGGGCGGCGATACAGCACGCCATCGACGAAGGCCGACCGAGCGTCACGCTGGTTCACAAGGGCAACATCATGAAGTTCACCGAGGGCGGCTTCCGCGACTGGGGTTACCAGCTGGCGAAGGACGAGTTCGGCGCCACCGAGATCGACGGCGGACCGTGGTGCAACCTGACCAACCCTAACACAGGAGGGGATATCCTAGTCAAGGATGTCATCGCTGATGCGATGCTGCAACAGGTGCTGACCCGACCGCGCGAGTACAGCGTGCTGACGACGATGAACCTGAATGGGGATTACATCTCAGATGCACTGGCTGCCCAGGTCGGTGGCATCGGCATCGCACCGGGTGCCAACATCAACTACGACACCGGCATCGCCATCTTCGAAGCGACGCACGGCACGGCACCCAAGTACACTGGGATGGACAAGGTCAACCCCGGCAGTCTGATTCTGTCGGCGGAAATGATGCTGCGCCACATGGGTTGGACCGAGGCTGCCGACCTCATCGTCAATGGTGTGGAGGGTGCGATCTGCGCCAAGACAGTGACCTACGATTTCGAGCGCCTGATGGACGATGCGACCCTGCTCAAGTGCAGCGAGTTCGGTGCCGCCATCACCACCCATATGTGAGTGATTCCCATGGATTTCGATTCACTCAACCTGTGCGAGCCGCTGCTCGCCGCCCTCGACGAGATCGGGTACGTCACGCCGACCCCGATTCAGGAAGAGGCCATCCCGTTCCTCATCGAGGGTCGTGACATGCTCGGCTGCGCCCAGACGGGCACTGGAAAGACCGCGGCATTCGCCCTGCCGATTCTCGATGCAATGGCCGAAGACCCGTGGTCAGGACCGCGTCGTATCCGCGTGTTGATGATGTGCCCGACCCGCGAACTCGCGTCGCAGATCCACGACAACATCGAGCAGTACGCTCGACACCTCGACATCCGCTCGATGGTCATGTTCGGTGGCGTCTCGCAGCGCCCCCAAGAGAAGATTCTGCGCCGCGGCGTCGACATTCTAGTCGCCACACCCGGCCGACTTCTCGACCTCATCGGCCAAGGCTACGTCGACCTGTCCCACGTTCAGTTCCTCGTTCTCGATGAGGCGGACCGCATGCTCGACATGGGTTTCATCCGTGACATCCGCAAGGTCCTCGCTCTGATTCCCGAGAATCGGCAGAGTCTGTTGTTCAGTGCCACCATACCGCGCTCGATCGTCGAATTGTCTCATGACATGCTCGACGACCCGGTGAGTATCTCGATCACACCCGAATCGATCACGGTCGAGGCCATCGATCAGTCTTTGATGTGGGTCATGAAAGGCGACAAGCGTGGACTGCTCACCCACATCATCGAGGAGGAGCGTCCAGAGAAGGTACTGGTGTTCAGCCGCACCAAGCACGGATGCAATCGCATCGTCAAGCAGCTAGGTCAAGACGGCATCGAGGCGCTTGCCATTCATGGCAACAAGAGCCAAGGCGCGCGCGAGAATGCCCTCGGCCGTTTCCGCAACGGCACCCTCCAGGTGCTGGTCGCCACCGATGTCGCAAGCCGCGGTATCGATGTCTCCGACATCAGCCACGTCATCAATCTCGACCTGCCAAATGAGCCCGAGGTCTACGTGCATCGCATCGGGCGCACCGGTCGCGCCGGCCTGGGTGGTATCGCAATCGCATTCTGCGATGAGAACGAGGGCGAGTACCTGCGCGACATCGAGAAGACGATTCGTCAAGAGATTCCGGTGGATGAGGGCCACCCCTTCCATTCGGAGAAGGCCAAGTCGCGCAAGGGTGACAAAGCGCCCAAGAAGCAGCAGAACCAGGGTCGTGGACGACGAAAATCTCGCGGCCACGCTAGCAGTGGACACAATAGCGGGCGATCCAGCGGCGGTCGAAGCCGTCAACGACGCAATCGCCGGGCTCGTTACTGAGTTCGGTGCAGCCATCATCGATCACATGTGAGCCGCGGTCTGGTCTGGTCCAGCCCGACTGAACCCCCAATCTCGAATTCGACGACAGGCTGGTGAAGGCGATGAGCGGCACGAGGTCCGGCAGAAGCCGGTTTGTTCTCATCGACAGCATAGTCGACGCGGTAATGCTCATGAGTAACAATCAGTCGGCCATCGATTCCGGCAGACGCGGAGGATCGGTGAGTATGGAGACCAGCAAGCCCATGCAACCAGCGAGGAACACCGCGCCCACGGTGGCGTGGATCGACCAGCCGAGGGGAGACATGATGATGTCTCCCCCGACGACGGTAATCTGGAAACCGACGGCGGCGGTCACCACCAGCATCCAGACGATGGTGTGCAGAGCCGGCACCGAGAAGGCGAACAAGCGGATGTGATGCCCCCATCTCGAATGGGCGAGGTCGATGATGAATCCGCCGAGCAGCGGCGCGATCAGATGCTGCCACGCCTCGCGCAACTCGCTCGGAGCGAAGGCTGCGATCGCGACGCCGTTGACGCCGAGCATCACCGTGAAGGAGCCGAACACGGGCTTCCACCGCTTGATGAAGAACAGCACCGCACCACTCAGGATGAGCGATTGCAGCAGAATGGCAGACACTCCGGTCTCGAGGCCCGCACTGCCGGCTTGACAGCCGGACACTATCGCACACAAATCCCAGTACGACATCGTCTGATGATGAGCGAAACTCGTGAACAGGGTGATCACCGACAGAGCAGCACCTATGCCGAACAGGACGAAGATCTGACTACCCAGTCCAGACCTGCCGCTGTCGGGGTCGTTCCATGCAGCCATGACGGGCGTCATCAGCGTCAACGCCAGCCCGGCGGCGAGACCGAGATGAGTCGGCGAGAGCAGTATGTCCGTCCCGCCCTCGATGCCGAAGAAGGTGTGCCAGAGCATGTCTCCGAATCCAGAGACCGCGAACACGATCATCCCCAGCACCCCGACCCGGTAACCGGCTGGCATGCCGCCGAGGAATTCCTTGATGTCGGCGACACTCCTCGGCAGACCACCCTCGTGCAGGCGCCAGAGTGCGAATGTGATGTAGCTGGAGAACGCCGCGAAACCGGAATACCAGACCGCATGCCACGGTGTGAAGAACGAGTCTTCGACGGTACCGTTCTTGTGCGCCCACGCATCGATCACCATGCCGGCGAAGCACCACAGGCCGAGCAGGAGGACCGTTCGGTCGAACCTCTGCGATCCTGGCAGGGCGAGACCTCCTCGGAAATGCCGCACTGCGAAACAGAGCCCCGCGACCAGCAGCGTGCCGAGGAATATCTTTGCGAAACCGATCAATTGCTCGGTGGTGCCGAAAACAGCTCCCATACCTGCCCCGATGGCAAATACAGCGGTTCAATCTATCAACCTTGAGCCGGAGTTGGAATGCTCGCACGAGGTCATCGGCAGAGTGTCAAGAGGGTGGCGGTAGCCGGTGGGCGGCTGCCGGCGGTCCCCCCAGGGATCCAGATCCAGTGTCCGATTCGGAACGACGCCTCGATGAGGGGTGGCTGGTCAGTGGTCATGTTTCAATCGGTCAGAGTGGTGTATCATCTAACATCTGATGTAACCGGACAAACCTGATGTTGTATTGAATACTACTCGGTTTAATTATTACACTTGGTTGTGAAGGTACAGATGCACTCAGCACCGCTCATATGTGGATTCGCCCGCTCACCGTTCACTCCGGCTCACAAGGGAGGACTGGCTCTAGCCCGCCCGGATGATGTCGCCGCCGCGGTGATCAGAGGTCTGTTGGACCGGGTCGGGCTCGACCCCGCGCTGATCGAGGACGTGCTGGTCGGCTGTGCCTTCCCCGAGGGGGAACAGGGCTTCAATCTCGGCCGTATGGTCGGATTCCTCGCCGATCTGCCCCGGTCGGTCGGCGGCGTGACGATAAACCGATTCTGCGGTTCGTCGATGCAGGCGATTCACGATGCGGCGGGTCGCATCGCGCTCGGCGCGGGTGATGCGTTCATCGCTGGCGGCGTCGAGTCGATGACGCGGATTCCGATGTCGGGATTCAATCCGCTGCCGAATCCGAGATTGGTTATGGAGCAGCCGGAGGCGTTCACCAGCATGGGTCTGACAGCCGAGAACCTGGCAGACGCGTACGACATCTCGCGCGCGGATCAGGAGGCGTTCGCGGTCGAGAGCCATTGCCGAGCGGCGACAGCCGGTGCCAATGGGGTGTTCAGCGAGGTCATAGTGCCTATCGAGACCGAGGACGGCATGGTCAGTGAAGACGGTTGCATCCGTCCTGATACCGATGCCGAGACTCTGGCCGGACTCCGGCCAGCCTTCCTGAGGGACGGTTCGGTGACCGCAGCGACCTCCGCGCCATTGACCGATGGGGCTGCTTTCGTGCTCGTCTGTTCCGCTGGCTTCGCGGAGCGGCACGGATTGACTCCGCTGGCCCGCATCGATGGTGTCGCGATATCGGGCTGTGCTCCGGAAGTGATGGGGATAGGTCCGGTCGAAGCCAGTCAGAAGGCGCTGTCGAGATGCGACATGTCGATCGAGGATATCGATGTCGTCGAGTTGAACGAGGCGTTCGCATCTCAGTCACTGGCGGTCATCGAGGAACTAGGTCTCGACCCAGCTTCGGTCAACATCGACGGAGGCGCGCTGGCCCTCGGCCATCCCCTCGGCGCATCGGGGGCTCGGATAGTCGGCCGTGCTGCCGCCATTCTGACTCGCAACGGCGCTCGCAGCGCCCTCGCGACGATGTGCATCGGTGGTGGCCAGGGCATCGCGACGGTTCTCTCGAAGGTGGATTGAATGACCATAGCAGTGGCCCAGCAGAGCGATTTCAATTCGCTTCGGCCAGAGCCTCAGATCCGGCGCGTCGCCGTCATAGGAAGCGGCGTGATGGGTGCCGGGATAGCCGCACACTGCGCCAACGCCGGTTGCGATGTGCTGCTGCTGGACATGGTACCGGAAGGGGCGGCGCAGCGGAACACGCTGGCGGCGGCGGCGAAGGAGAGAATGAGATCAGCCGAACCGGAGGTGCTGATGCATCCGGACTTCGCTGAGCGAATCACCGTCGGTAATCTGGAGGATGATCTTGCACGGCTGTCCGACCGGGACTGGGTCATCGAGGTGGTGATCGAGCGGGTCGATGTCAAGCGCTCCATCTACGCCGATATCACAGATCATCTCGCCGAGCACGCGATTCTGTCTTCCAACACCAGCACCCTGCCACGGGCCGAACTCATCGTGGGGATGGATCCGTCCCTCACCTCTCGCTTTCTGATAACCCACTTCTTCAATCCACCCAGATACCTCCCGCTGCTGGAGGTAGTCGCCGGTGGTGATGTCTCGGATGAAACTATCATGAGATTCCATCGATTCGCCGATCAGCGTCTTGGCAAGCGAGTCACATTCTGTAACGACACCCCCGGCTTCATTGGCAACCGCCTCGGCATCTACTTCGTCCAGCGAGCCATCGCTGCGACCTTGGAGCACGGCTTAACCGTCGAGCAGGCGGATGCGATGCTCGGTCGACCGATAGGCCTGCCGAAGACCGGCGTCTTCGGGCTGATGGACCTCGTCGGAATCGACCTCGTGCCGCATGTCATCGACAGCATGGTCGAACATCTTCCGGCTACGGATGCGCTGCATGAGATAGCCGGCCTAGGCGGCGACATCATCCAGACGATGATCGCTGAAGGCTACACTGGCCGCAAGGGCAAGGGTGGTTTCTACAGGTTGAACACCGACGACGGCCAGCGAATCAAGGAGGCGCGTGACCTTGAGACTGGTGAATACGCGCCGGCGGATCGCCGCGCCGCATTCCCCTCGGCCAAGATCGGCAGGCAAGGACTGATGCGCCTCATCGAGAAGGATGATGCAGGCTCCCGCTTCGTGAAGGAGGTCCTTGTCGACACCTTCGCCTATGCCGCTTCTCTCGTGCCAGAGGTCAGTGACGACATCGTCGCGATCGATGGTGCCATGCAGGTCGGCTACAACTGGAAGAAGGGGCCGTTCCAGATGATGGATGACCTCGGCGTGGACTGGCTCATCGCAGAGTTGGAATCTGCTGAAAGGGATGTTCCCGCGACTCTGAGGTCCGCCTCGGAGAATGGAGGCTTCCATGGCACTCTCGAAGGCGACATGACTCGTCTCACCACTGAAGGCACACATGTCCTCGTTCCGCAGTCTGAGGACATGTTCACGGTCGCCGATCTCAAGCGTCAGCAGGGACGCGCGATCAAGCGCAATGGCTCAGCGAGCCTGTGGGACGCCGGCGACGGCGTGTTGTTGGTCGAGTATCACTCGAAGCTCAATGCGATGGATCCGAACAGCATGGAGATGCTTCTGACCGCGGTCGATATCGCGGAGAACGAGGGCTGGAAGGGCATCCTTCTCGGCAACGATGCCTCACACTTCTGTGCGGGAGCCAATCTTGGCCTTGCGCTGTTCGCCGCCAATCTCGGCGCGTGGAAAGAGGTTGAGCAGTTCATCGCGCTGGGCCAGGACACCTATCAGGCACTGAAGTACGCCGAGGTCCCCGTCGTCGCCGCCGCGACAGGCATGTGTGTGGGTGGTGGCTGCGAGGTTCTCCTGCACTGCGACGCGGTGCAGGCCCACGCTGAGTCCTACATCGGTCTCGTCGAGGTTGGCGTCGGCATCATCCCGGGCTGGGGTGGTTGCAAGGAGATGCTCGCGCGTCTCCCCGATTTCGGCATCTCATCAGGAGGGCCGATGGGCGCGCCCATGCAGGCCTTCGAGACCATAGGGTTGGCGAAGGTGGCGAAGTCCGCCGACCAGGCCCGTGGCCTCGGCTATCTCAGATCGACAGACCGGATCACGATGAACCGTGATCGGCTTCTGGCCGATGCCAAGGCCCGAGTGCTGGAACTCGCGGAGGACTATTCACCACCCGAGCCTCACACCTACCGACTCCCCGGGCCTTCGGGCCGACTCGCACTCGAGATGGCACTGAACGACCTCGTGTTGTCAGGGAAGGCGACCCCGCACGACGTGGTCGTCGTTGGTGAACTTGCGAAGGTGCTGACCGGTGGCGACTATGCGGACGTGACGGTCGAGATGGGTGAGGATGAGATTCTCGCTCTCGAACGGGCCGCGATCTCAACGCTCGCGAAGGATGAGGCCACACTGGACCGGATGGAGCATATGCTGGCGAAGGGCAAGCCTCTGCGCAATTGAGGGGGAAGGTGGTGGAGATGGTTCGATACGACGCACCGCTGCGCGACTACACCTTCCTGTTCCACGAGGTATTCGAGGTCGTCGAATTGGCCGAGCAACTGGGCTATGAGGGCTGGGACCGCGACATGATCGACATGATGATGGAGGAATGGGGTGAGATCATGCGCACCGTCTGGCTGCCCACCAACGCCGCCGGGGACAGGGTCGGCTGCCGCTATGAGAACGGCCAGGTCATCATGCCCCCCGGCTTCAAGGAGGCCTGGGACGTGGCGTGCGAGGGCGGTTGGTTCGCCGCCGCCGCGAGCATCGAGCACGGCGGCATGGAATCCCCGCTCTTCTTCCGCAACGCCATGGACGAGTTCGCGATCTCAGGGAACATGGCACTCTCCACTCTGCCCGCGCTCGGCCTTGGCGTGTACGACCTCGTCTCGAAACACGGCACCGCCGAACTCCAGGAGATCTACGCCGCCAAGGTGGCAAGCGGCGAGTGGTGCGGTACTATGTGCCTGACCGAGCCGCACGCAGGCACCGATCTCGGGATCATCCGTACCAAGGCGCTGCCACAGGAGGACGGGTCGCATCGAATCACGGGGACGAAGATGTTCATCACCTCCGGTGAGCACGATCTCAGTGACAACATCATCCACATGGTACTGGCCAAGCTCCCTGATTCCCCCGAAGGCTCACGCGGCATCTCTCTCTTCTTGGTGCCGAAGTTCCTGCCCGATGACAAGAACGTGAACGGAGTATCCTGTTCGGGCATCGAGGAGAAGATGGGGCTGCACGGCAGCCCTACCTGTGTTCTCAACTTCGACGACAGCGTGGGTTGGATGATCGGAGAGCCGAACACCGGTATGCGCCTCATGTTCGAGATGATGAATCGCGAGCGGCTCGCGACAGGGATGATGGGCATCGGCCTCGGCGAGATCGCTTACCAGAACGCACTCGATTGGTGCGTGGAGCGTCGCCAGGGCCGCGATCTGAAGGGTGTGCGTGACCTGCAAGAGAAGGCGGATCCCATCCTCGTCCATCCGGACGTGCGCCGCATGTTGTTGAAGATGAAGGCGAACAACGAGGGTTGCAGAGCACTCGGTATGTGGATCGGCACGCTGCTCGATCAGATGAATCGCGGCGATGACGAGATGAAGGCCCATGCAACCGCCCTCGTGGCACTGCTCACCCCCATCATCAAGGCGCTCGGCACCGATCTCGGCTGCGATACCTGCAGTCTCGCGATTCAGGTCATGGGTGGTGCAGGATATTGCACGGAATATGGTGTGGAGCAGTTCTACCGTGACGCACGTATCGCACCGATATGGGAGGGCACGAACGGTATTCAGGCTCTCGATCTGGCAGGTCGGAAGATCACTCAGGACTTCGGGAAGAACCTGCGTCATCTGATGTGGCCGCTGCTGGAATTCATCGAGGAGAATCGCGATGACCCAGATATGGCGAGGTACACCAAACCGCTGTACCAGAGCGTCCGCGGCCTGCAGCAGTTGACCCTGTTGATGATCGCGGAAGGAATGGGTGACCCCCACTTCCTCGCTGCCGGGGCCACTGACTACTGCACCTACTTCGGCAACACGATGCTCGCCTACATGTGGGCCAGGATGGCGAAGGTCTGTCTGGACGCGAAGTCGGCCGGCACCGAAGATCCGTTCTACGATGCGAAACTGGGCCTGGCTGATGTATTCTTCAAAGAGGTCCTGCCCGACAACACCGGCCTCGCCGCCAAGGTGCAGCAGGGCCATCAGCACTTGATGAGCTATCCTGAGGCGATGTTCTGAGCATGTCTCACACGACCGGCAGCCTGTCTGAGGCTGGTGCGGCCGCCTCCAGGGTATCGGACGCGCCGAGCTGGCTGACCATGCCTCGCGTCGCGACGACCATCCTGGCCACCGAGATCATCTCGCTGATCGCATTCCCCGCCTGGCGCGCGTCGAGTACCGGATTGATGCTGTTAGGCGCCTCACTGCCGCTAACCATCTGGCTGATGCTGCGCATGATCGTTATAGAGAAGGTATTGACCGTGCCGAAAAGCCCACCATCGATCATGACCGATCCGCATTGGGAGGCGTTCAGATTCGAGGGCTGGGGTGGCACCACGCTGACGGGCCGGCATCTGCGAGCCGATGGTGGATCGAGTGACCTGTTGCTCTACCTGCACGGTTACGGATCGGACCTCTCGAACGGCGAGTCGCGCATCCAGCATCTCTCGAAGTTGGGGCTCGACGTGGTAGGCATGGACATGCGCGGTCACGGCGGCTGTGAGCTGCGGCACGACTGGACCCTGTTGAAAGCGGTCGCCGACATGGAAGGGCTGCTCGAATCGGTCATCGGCAGGTACGAAGACCCCCCCAAGAGGTTCTGGATCCACGGCCACAGCGTCGGCGGATTCATTGGATTGCGGCTCGCATCACACCCATCGGGCTGGTGGGCCGATCGTCTGGCTGGAATCGTGCTGGAGAGTCCCGCGTCGTCGTTCCCATTGGTCATCGAGTCGTTGATCCATCCATCCATGCAACCCCTGAGAGGCTGGATCCGACAGGTGCTGCGAAGGGAGTTCGAGCGCATTCACCCCGACCTCAGCATCCGTTACGCGACCGCAGCGGTGCCTCACATCGGCATGCCGGAAGTGCCGATGCTGGTGCTGCAGGCGGCCGCCGACAGCCGTCTAGGTCTGGCCCATTACGAATTGCTGATGCAGCACATCGACCCCGACCTATGCACCGCGCACCTGCTCGATGGCCATGAGCACACGACGAGCATGGACAGCACTGAGAGGCGACGCTGTTTGGAGCGGTGGTTGCAGCCCCGATTGGCCAGTAGAAAGGAGGGGTGATTCTGATCCAGAAGCGTTCGTTCGAGCGAGCCGCCCAACGCGTCAAGAGCCTCTCAGAGAGGCCCGATGATGCGACGCTGCTGCGCTTGTACGGGCTCTACAAACAGGCTAGGCAGGGCGATGCGTCCGGCAGGTTGCCGATCACCGAGGGGATGATCGCGGTGGCCAAGTACAAGGCGTGGCAGAAGTGTGCGGGATTGCCCGAGGGGGAAGCGATGTCACGCTATGTGGAACTGGTGGAGGCGTGCCTGCAGGGCGAATCGAGAGCGACGGATTCCAGCAACGGTTCAGCAGAGTCACCGATCGATGATTTTTCTAGTGCGGTCGGTCGAATCGATGACTGGAGCGGCCGCACCGTCCTGATCAGTGGTGCCAGTCGAGGCATAGGCAGGGCGATCGCGCTCCGTTTCGCCGAGGCGGGAGCGAACCTCGTGCTGCTCGGCCGGACCATGCAGCCCGGAGTCGTGCCCGGTACGCTGCCCGAGACGGCCGCAGAGGTCGAGGCGAAGGGCGGTGAAGCGCTCTGCGCGCCGACCGATGTACGGGATGAGAAGGCGATCGCGCAGGCGGTCGAGGCTGCGATGGAGCGATTCGGTGGCATCGACATGGTCGTCTGCAACGCCGGCGCGCTGTTCATCGCGCCCTTTGGAGAGACGCCGATGAAACGTTTCGACCTGATGCATCAGGTCAACCTGCGGGCCACCTACGCGCTCTGTCAGGCGGCTCTGCCCGCCCTCCGTGCTTCCGACGGCGGTCGCATCCTGGTGCTCTCGCCGCCGATCTCACTGGAATCGAAATGGCTCGATGGGTCGCTCGCTTACACCTTGTCGAAGTACGGCATGTCGATGCTCGTGCTCGGTCTGTCAGGCGAACTGGCGACGGACGGCATCGCTGTCAACGCGATGTGGCCGGCGACCACCATCGACACTGCGGCCGTAAGATCGAACGAGGCCTTGGGCGGCGAGCAGATGGCGCGTCGCAGTCGAAAGCCGAGCATCTGCGCCGACGCCGCGTTCGAGATAGCCTCGCGTCCGACCGATCACAGCGGTTTCTTCCACACCGACGAAGCCGTCCTCCGACAGACAGGTGTCACCGATCTGGAGTGTTACGCGGTCGAGCCGGGTATGTCGCTGCAGCCCGACTTCTACCTCTGAGACAACGCCGTTCGGGCCGAATCGCCTCTTCACTGCGCAGGTTTGCCCCCTGCGGAACAGGTCGAATGGTCACGAGAGAGTGGATGCCCTTGTCTCAGTTCATCCACCGGTAGAACTGCTGAGCGTTGTTGACCACCCCTATCCCGAAGTTCTCTTCGAGCGCCCTCGCCACGAGGGTGAAGTCCGCGTCTCTGGTGGCTATCAGGACGCTGCCGATGTTCGGCATCGGAGAATCGGCCAGGGCGGCAGCGGTGCGCAGGATGTCGAGGTCGCCCGCCTCAGGGTAGATCTCCATTCCATCGACCTCGCTGCGGTGTGGAACATGGCCGGAATGCTCTCGCTTGTTCGAATCTATCCGCAGATAGATGTCCTTGTGTTCGACGAGGAACGCTTCGACCGCCTCACGATAGGTCTGGATGGTCGCGTTGAATCCCTCGTCCTGCGGCGCCACCCAGTCGGAGAATTCGTGACTGATCTCCTCGGCCAGCCTCTGCACCTCGACCGGCGTCACTCGTGCCGTCCAGACGGCCTCATCGATGTACGGATCCTGCTCGCCGAACAGAGCGAGGACGGTGGCAGGGTTGCGCGAGCGGTTCAGGAATTCGTTTCTGGCAGCGGCTGGAATGTAGAGTCGGATACGGTTGTCCTGTTGCCTGAACAATAGCATGCGATGGAAGGCGCGAGCACTGGATGGATGTGGCAGGACATCATCCATCGACATCAGTTGTTGGACACGAGCCTTCAGAGCATCGATCAGCAGGTTGGTGTCGACGAGGATCAGTGGCGGCAGACTGAGATTGCGCAGGTGCCGTCGGTCTCGAATCCTGATATCGGGCTGATGCTGGGTGTATATCGCCTGCTGCGCCTCACGCAGTGACATCAGTTCACGAGGTCGGAAGATACCTGCGTTCATCGCCCGCTCGAGCATTCGTAGTCCACGAACCGGATCCTCCTCGGCGGCATCATTGGCGATCTCGACGACCTCCAGAGGGGTGCCGCCCTCTGAGAGGGCATCTCTGAGCCGGCGCTCCTGATCGTTCCTCCTACTGCGTCGTCGTCGCTGCAGATGCAGGGTCGCGGCACGGACACGGCCGACGAACGGGTCGTGCGGCAGGTCGTGTTCCTCTGGATAGTTGCTCAACATGTCCAACGCCTCCTCCTTCTGACCACGTCGATCCGATTCCACCTGAGGATCCTCCTCCTCATCCGGGTGGCTTGGCACCGATGCGTCGACGAAGTCGAGCAGCAGTTGACGCGCCTGGTTGCGCTCCCGCCGCTTGCCGCGACCGCTCTGCTGCTTGTCGCGCTGGAATTCGTCACAGACTCGCAGATAGAGTTGGAAGCGACGGGTGACCGCTGCGGCCAGTTCTGGATGCCGGTCGAGCAGATCGACCGCCTCCGACCAGCGGCCGGCCAGGGCGAACGCGATCAACGCTTTCCGGTAGAGCGGTGTGGCTCGTTCGAAATCGAAGTGCGGCGCCGCTTCCTGATATGCCCGGGCTGCCCGTAATCGGTCACCCGCCGCTTGCTGGATGGCGGCGTTGACCACAGTGCCGAACGGCGAGGTCGGACGGTTGACCCGATACCAGCGGGCGAGAGATGGCAGAGGCGTCTCGTATTCGAGGACCAGATCCTCGATGGTGCTCAGGTAGCGGGCTGGCAGTTTGCATTCGACGATATCGTCGAGCATCTTCACCGCCGCCTTCTCCCGGTCCGCTTCGCCGGTCTGCAGGTCGTTGGCGGCCCTGTTCAGGCGCAGCGCGATGACCAGATTCTCGAACAGTCTCGATTCGATGGGTTGTAGACCCGCATCTTCGATCGAGGCGGACAACTGATCTATCCTGTCAGCTCTAAGCAGTCCGTCACCACTCGCCATCATGGCTCGTCGTGCTTCACGGATAGAGGCGATGTCATGTTCTTCAGCAGCCCTGTTCAATGGTTCCAGATCGGTGCTGCTGCCGTCGAGAAGTCTATTCAGAGCGATGGTCAGTTCGGACATCTCCGACCGCGGTTCGGAATCCGAGAGGGCTACGTGCGCCGGCCGTCTGGCGGAGCGGATGCGCTCGAACAGATCCGGGTCCACCTCGGCCGGCAGTAGATTCCAAGCGAGCAGCGTGGCATGCGGTTCTCTGCTGCCCGGGTCGGATTCGTAGCAGAGCGTTCTGGCCAGACGGACCGAATCTGCATCGATGATGAACACCGAGAGCAGGGCGTCCCACACTTCACCGACCAGGCCGCGCTCGAGGATCTCAGCCGCTGCCATCACCCGAACATCCCTCGGAGCGGTCTCATCCTCGATGACCGCCAGCAGCACAGCATCACCTCGTTCCTGCACATCGGCGACCAATCGGTCGTTCAACACTCTTGATCCCGACCGTCCGGCCAGACGCAGCGCTCGATCGAACGCCTCATCATCGGCTATTCGAGCGACACTCGCCAACTCTGCCGCGGTGGCCGGATCACCACTCTCATCGACCGCTTCGACCAACCTCCATCGGAGCGCTTCTGGAACCATCTCACCGACCGCCTCCAGATGTCCGATGCCGAGTTCTAGCGCAGGCACATCGAGCGCGATCCCCACCGGCACTGACCGGCTCCATGCGGCCGTCCGACGAGCCGTCGCTAGGCCGTCCTCCATCCGGTCCTCGCTGCAGGCGAGCCATGTGTCCGTCTCGCCGAACCTCAGCCGGACCAGTTGCATCTGGTCGTCGGCGATCTGCACGAGCGCATCATCCCGAGATGCCCGCTCGAACGCGCCGATGGCTCTCTCATCACCGGCCGATGCGTACAGTATCCCAGCGATCAGGGCGCCAGCTCCATCGAGTTCCGCCAGACCGTCCGGCAGTTCCCTTTCGAGCACACCGGTCGAGCGCCGACCGCTGAGCTCCATCGAAAGGCGTTGGATGGCCAGTGAGATATCGGTCGGCAGTTGAACGCCGGAACGGCTGCCGAGCCATTCTGCGAGGTCGGCGTGATCGAGTGGATCGAATCGCGCCGATGCAAGCCAGACATCGTCAATTCCTTCCTCACCGTTCACCTCGGTGACGGGGTACTCCGCCAGCTCCGCCAGCAGAGGCGTCTGACCCGCCAATCGCCCCCAGACCGGATGGATGCCACCGTCGCACTCGCTTCGTAATTCGGTGATCACCTCATCGTGACCGGTCGACCAATCGTCCGGCGAACGACCGCGATGGACGAGCAGAACCGCGAGACGATAGACCGTTGAAGGACCGCTCTCGAGCACGGATTCCACATCGTCGAGCCATGATTCAGCACCGGCTGAGGCACTCCTTCTCCGACGCGAGGTACTACGGCCGCGCTGTCTGCCCCGTGGTCGTCTGCTCCTCTTCACCTTGCCATCCTCATCGCGTTCGGGCAGCGATTCTCGTCTGAGTGCGATGCTGAGAAGAGATTTCCAAGGCTTATCCAGCAGTGACCAGGCAGCGGTCCTGATGGAGGCTCGGATCCGCAGGTCCGGGTCCTCACCCACGCGCAGAGCGACATCGAGGCACTCGCTCATGAGATTCTCCATCATGAGGCCTCGGGTCTCGCCCCGCCGACCGGCATACATCAACGATTCGCTGAACATGTTCAACCGCGGGTGCGCAGGATGAAGAGTGTGGAGGGAGAGTAGCGACCGGTGACCACGACCACCTTGCTCCTTCTGTTGCATCCCATCGCAGCGGTCGCGATGCTCATCTGGTTCGTCAGGCAACATCGATGGAGGAAGCGAGGACGGCAGCTCACCGGCATGGAGCGAGACCTCGGAGTCGATGCTCATGTGCGAGCAGGAAATCGATTGTTCTACCTCGCTTGGCTGGTCGTTGGAATCGCGTTCGGAGCCGAGGCTATCATCGCGACGATGAACGGTCGGGCACTCAGAACAGCGCTGCCGTCGACGCTGCACGGGGCGCTGGGACTGGTCGGTCTGGGACTGTTGACATTGCTCTGGTTGTCCGGCAGACGGGCGCATGAGATGAAGGAGGCGGCACAGCCGTTCGCCGCCGAGCAGCGCCGGCACGGCAGGGCCAGCGACTTCATTCTGGCGCTGGCGGGGTTGCACGCCTTCCTCGGCTTCCTCGATCTGCTGCAGAGACTGTGAAGGCCGGCTACCATATCATCGAAAGGCCACTCTTCCTCGCTCTCCTCCATGACCCACCACGGTGCGGCTGGCGCAGACGCCCGACAGCCTCGGCCGTGACGGCTCATCGTGGCAGCGATAGGGCCGAGAGACCAGTCGACCTCACGCTCTAATGCTCCGCCAGATGGTCAACCAGCGATCGAGGTTGGCATCGAGATCGGCGACCGTCAGTGGTCGTTCGGTGACGACGCCAGCATCGTCCAGCGGTTTTACTCGACAACCACACGCATCGCGATGGCCACCACCGTCCGGATCGATCGCGGTGGCAAGCAGGGTCAGGTCGGCGAGGCCACCATCCGGATGCAGGAATGAGTTGTTGTAGAACGACGCGCCGACGGGCGGTCGCTCCGCATCTCCCATCGAACCGTCGAGCCAGCCGTGAACCAGTATGCAGGCATCACACGCATCGCCGATACGCGCCGTTATCTCGTAGCCGTTGGTCCGCACGCCGCTGCCATCGAATCGGACCACCGCGAGCCGCTCGACTATGATCGCTGTCTCATCGATGATCCGGTGGATCAATCGCCGGCCGGCCCGCCGTTCCGCATCCGCTGTGGCGATCGCCGGATGCTGGAGCAGTCGTTCCGGCGAGTCACCTCGCTCGAAGCCCCGCAGGACGGCGCGAGCGACCTCTGGCATCGCATCACCATCCACCAGTCGGGCGATCCGGACCATCGGATGATCCGAGAGATACTGCTGTCGAGTGATCGAGCCGCCATCCAGCCGATCGACCCATTCCATCGCCTCTGAGAGGTCGCTGCAGTCGACGGTTCCACTCACCTCATCATGGGCGATCCGCGCGGCCGACTGTGTCGGCCGCCAGATGATGACCGGACCCGAGGCATCCGCCGTGGGATCTGAGACCGGCCGATTGGTCTCGTGGTGGTCGATCAACAGGCCGGCGGCAGGATGGGCAGGCAGGTCGCAGACCGCGGTCCTCGCATCGATCACATCGTCCAGCAGTCCGGCGCGGAGCGCGCCGGGATGGCCGAACACCACCTCTGCGTCAGGCCAGTACCGGCGCAGGATTGCTGCGGTCATGACGCCGTCAAGATCGCCATCGGTGACGATTCGAGTGATATCTAGACCGGTCAGTGGCGAGTCCACATCAGCATGCCGACCTCGTTCACTCCGCTGTTCGCCGTCGCCGTCCATCCCACCGGTCCGGTAGCGAGGGGGTGATTTTCCTTTCGCTGCTGACGGTGGGGGAGGGTCGCACCCGAAGCGTGAAGGAGAGTGACCGCAGGAGTCGGCCTGTGGAGACCTCCTGCGGCGTCGTGCTGGTCAATCACGACAGCATCCTGCTGCTCCAGTACCCGCAGGGTCACTGGGGTTTTCCCAAGGGACACGTCGAGGCGATAGACGCCGACCACGAGGCGACTGCTCTGCGGGAACTATCGGAAGAGACAGGCATCAATGATGTGAGCCTGATCACGGCATGGCGGGAGCGGACGGAGTACACATTCCAGAAGAGCGGTCGGCGAGTCACCAAGCAGGTGCATTGGTTCCTCGGCGACACGCGCAGATTCGATGTTCGTCTGAGCCATGAACATCACAACCACCTATGGCTGACCTGGGGGGAGGCGAAAGAGCAGCTGACATTCGACACGGAACGGCTGGTGCTGGCTTCAGCCAAGCGGCGGCACGATGTGGCGCACGGGCGTTGATCAGTCGCGTTTCCCTATCGGAGTCCAGAGCACCTCGTCCTCGTCCAGCGTCAGCGTCAGGACGCGAGACAGCACGAACAACCAGTCGCTGAGGCGGTTCAGATAGGCTACCACGACATCGCGCACGGCCGCCTCATCCTCCTCGCGCAGCCGACAGACCCCTCGTTCACACCGTCTAGCTACGGTTCTCGCCAGATGCAACGTCGCGACCACGGCTGAGCCGGCCGGTAGGATGAACGATTCCAGCGGTTTCAAACCCTCATTCCAAGTGTCCATCTCATCGACCAGCCTGTCGGCCTGTTCGGAGCCTATCAGTCCCATCTTGGCCGGCAGTCCGGCGGGCGTACCGGCGAGTTCCGCGCCGACATCGAACAGTTCCTGCTGAACCGTCTCCAGTGGCTGTCGGGCGATATTCAATGCTCTCCGCACCGTCGCTCGCTCGCCACCGTCACGGTGAGTTCTCGGAATCCTCTCCAATTCCATTCTCACGATGCCGATCAGGGCATTCAACTCGTCGACAGCGCCGTAGGCTTCGACCCGTGGATGGGCCTTCGATACCCGTTCACCGGTCAGCAAACTGGTTTCACCGGCATCACCGCCACCCGTGTGAACTCTAGTGATCCGCACCATCTCGTTCGGCCGAAGCGGCGCCGCGCCTTCAATCCCCGCTCGCCTGCGCCGCGTGCGCGGCCGAGAACCGGCCCGACACCCTGTTCGACAACCAGACGAGCACGACGACCCATGTGATCAGCTCGACGATCACCACGACCGACGCCAACGGTCCGAGGGCATCGAGCATCACGGCGGCGTCGAAAGGCTGGCCGTGCAGTCCCATCCAGAACGATTGGAAAAGCAGATTCGCGCTTATCCAGATTCCTATCACAGCGCCGAACCGCTGACCATTTGTCCAGCGGGCGCCGAGTTCCTCTTCGTATCTCATCTGGTGTGAAAAGCGCTTCGCAGCCTTATCAAACCCTCTGCTAAATGTTCGTACAATTGTCGATTTCGCGCTAAAATCGAATGAGTCAGATGATTCCATAATGACCACGGGGACATTCAGAATCCGATGCCAGATCGCGTTCAGCGACCGTTCTGATATCTCCTCACTCCTCGCCCGTCATAGGTGAGGCCGCCGGCGTCATGCGATTGGAACGGAGAGCGGAGTCGATGGCGGCGATCCAATCCACTTCTATGGCCGACCAGCCACCGTGCCGGCGCAGCCTCACTAGATGAGACTCGAGCGCCGCCTCATTTCCGGCGGCAGCATGGATACGGCAGAGCGCCGCCTGCGACATCGCGTCGAGGAAATGGTCCTCTTCGTCCCAGGCTCGCTCGAAGCAGGCGATGGCACCGTTCGGACCCCCTATCAGTCCACGCTGCAACTGCAGCAGGCCGGCCTGTGACCAGGCTATCCCGGGCACCCCGATCACCAGACCTCGGAAGCAGAGGTAGATCGAGAGCATGACCAACAGTGACGTGAGGACGAAAGCAGCGAGTTGCTGAATGACGGACTGCTCCGTCCAATCGCCGGCGAAAAGGGTGATGGCACCGGTCGCGAACAGGATGCTGGCCAGAGGTGCGACGACGACATCGCGTTTCGACTGACCCATCAGTCGGCTGCCGATCAGGGTCGATACCATGCCGATGCCCAGAGCCAGCACCATCGGCACCCGCGGCTCGGTCGGTCGCGGTCCGCTGGCTGCGACGAGCAGCAGTCCGGCGGTCAGCAGGCAGGCAGTGGCGAAGCCTCTGGCATATCGTGGGAACGGTTGGCGACGCCCGTACCACAGGGCCGTGACGCCGATGCCGCTGAACAGTGCGATCCAGACCTGCATGGCAGCCTCAGACCGTCTTCGGCAGCCAGCCGGTCATCAATTGTCGCATACCGTCAGCAGCCACCGCCAGCCTCAGCGACCGGTGGGCATGGCCGGTCGCCATAGGAGCAGAACACACAGCAGTCACCGGGCAGTGGTTTCATCATGAGGCCGCAGAATTCGCATTCGTGGAAGAACAGACATCGGTCGACGGGCATCTCCAGGGTGCTGTCGGCAGCACATGAGGGACATGTGAGAACCGCCAGCATCAATACTCCCCCAACGATTCCTCGCCAGCCCGCCAGCCCGGCTTCCAGAACTCCTCGTCGTCGAGCCATTTCAGCCACTCGTCAGCATCCGCACGGAGCAACCTGAACGCGCGCCGGTCGAGACCCTCCAACAGGCCCTCATCGACCTCCTCAAGGCCGTGAGCCGCGGTCCATTCGACCTGCATCTGCCTGACCAGTCGCTGGCCTTCGGTGTGATTGTCGAAGCAGCGCTCACACGCCTCGCGCATGTCCTGGAGCCAGCCGCCGGTGCCACGCATGTGCGGATCATCACTGGTGCTCTGCCGCTGCCTCCCGAACGGCCACCAACCCATGTGCCGCCGTGCCGCCGATAGAAGGAGAACCTTTCCGAACGCTCATGACCGGGGAGGGGTTGACAGTGACATGGGCCGCATTGTGGTGCACACGCACGGCCGGGCGCGTGAGAGGGCGTATGCCGAACTGGTGACGATGTACGCCGACCGGCTGCGCCAGCGAGGAGTCAGGCTCGAGGCCCATGCTGCCAGACTGACGCACGACGAATACGCTGACCTCCTCGAGATCGCGGCCGAAGGCTCCTCTCTGTTGCTGCTGGATGAGAACGGCGAGGCGGGCTCGACCGCCTCGTTCGTCCAGCGTTGGCGGGACTGGCGGCTCGGCTCGGAGACCGTACATCTGGCTGTCGGGCCGGTCGACGGCTTCGAGCAGTCGGTGCTGAGCCGACACCAGACACTCTCGCTGGGACCGCTGACGATGACCTACGAGATGGCGACCGTCGTGCTGCTGGAGCAGCTGTACAGGGCCAGCGAGATCGAGCGAGGCAGCCCCTATCATCGCGATTGACCGAAGGCGGGATGGTGCTCAAACAAGTCGATCGGAACCATAGATGCTATCTCGGAGGGCAGGCCGGCTGCGGTGGCAGCCGTTCTCGTGAATAATTACAGCATCGATCATTCGATGTGCTGGCGATTTCGTCGCTGTGCATCGACCGCGCAGAAAGCCGTCATGTGGATGACATCTCGAACTCCGTCGCCGCGCTGCAGCACCTGGACCGGATACGCCATGCCCTGCAGGATGGGCCCGGTCGCCTCGGCGCCGCCGATGCGCTGCAGCAACTTGTAGCCGATGTTGGCGGCTGCTAGATTGGGACAGATCAGAATGTTCGCCGGCCCATCGAGGGTCATGAAGGGATACTCGGCCTGGACCTCCGGTACCAGAGCGGTGTCGGCCTGCATTGGACCATCGATGATGAGGGTCGGTTCCTCTGCCCGGACTATCTCGATTGCATCCTCTATCCTCTTACTGCGCTTGGCACTCGCTGAGCCGAAGTTCGAGAACGACAGCATCGCCACGCTCGGCTCGACGCCGAGACGGCGGGCGATCTTGGCGGTCTGGATGGCTATCTCCGCCAAGGTGGCGGCATCGGGGTAGATGTTGATGGTCGCATCGCCGATGAAGTATACCTGTCCTTTCACGGTGACCATGTAACTGCCGACCAGTCGCTCTACCCCATCCTCCGTGCCGAGCGTCTGCAGACATGGTCGGAGGATGTCAGGGTAGTGTCGGTTGATGCCACCGACCAGGCCATCGGCATCACCCTCGGCGACCATCAGCGAGCCGAAGTAGGTGCGCGAGCGGAGCAGCCGAATGGCATCAGCCCTGGTCACTCCCTTGCGGGCTCGACCCTCCGCCAGCGCTTCGGCATACCTCCCCTTGCGCCTCGGGTCCTCCCTGACATCGATGCAGGTGCATTCGAATTCGAGACCGAGTTCCTCCTTGATGTCCTCGATGGTCGAGATCCTGCCGAGCAGGATGGGGATGCATATGCCCTGACGGATGCACTCGAAGGCAGCCTTGACGACGGTTGGATGATCGCCCTCCGTGAAGACGATCCGCTTCGGGTCACGACGCGCTCTGTCGATGACCGTACGCATGATCGAACGGGTCAGTCCGAGCCTGCTCTCCAACTCCTTGCGATACACCTTGACATCGAACTGTTCCTCCGAAACGGCCGCGATCCCCTCCGCCACCGCCGCCTCCGCGACGGCACTCGCCTCCCAGATGAGAACCCGTTCATCAAACGGTGTCGGGATGATGTAGTCGCGGCCGAACTGGAGATTGGCACCACCGTAGGCCGCCGCGACGTGGTCTGGAACCGGTTGCTTCGCCAGTGCTGCGAGCGCCTTGGTCGCCGCCATCTTCATGCTCTCGGTGATCTTGCTGGCTCGGACATCGAGAGCGCCTCGGAATATGTACGGGAAGCCGAGCACATTGTTGATCTGGTTCGGGTAGTCCGACCGTCCGGTCGCGATGATGGCGTCGCTGCGCACGGCAGCGACCTCTTCTGGCATGATCTCCGGGGTGGGGTTGGCGAGCGCGAAGACCAGTGGATCAGCCGCCATCGATGCGATCATCTCGGATGATATCACGCCGCCTCTCGACAGTCCCAGCATGACATCGGCATCGACCAGCGCCTCGGCCGGGCCGCCGGCCGGGACATCCCGCGCGAACACCGCCTTGTACTCGTTCAGATCTCCTGACGCCAGTCGTGCCTCCGTGACGATGCCACCGGAATCACACAGTAGCAGGTTCTCCGCTCGGACTCCGAGTCGCAGATAGTGGGCGGCGCAGGAGAGGGCCGAGGCGCCAGCGCCGATGATGACGACCTTGACCTCGTCGATCTGCTTGTCGACGACCTCCAGACCGTTCAGCAGCGCGGCACCGGAGATGATCGCCGTGCCGTGCTGGTCGTCATGCATGATGGGCAGGTCGACCTCCTCGATCAGGCGGCGTTCGATCTCGAAGCATTCCGGCGCCTTGATGTCCTCCAGATTGATGCCACCGAAAGTCGGGGCTATCCGCTTGACGGTCTCGACGAACTCGTCGATGTCGGTCGCGTCGACCTCGATGTCGAACACGTTGATGTCGGCGAACGCCTTGAACAGCAGCCCCTTGCCCTCCATCACCGGTTTGCCGGCCAGCGCCCCTATGTCACCGAGGCCGAGCACCGCCGTGCCATTGCTGATGACGGCGACCAGATTGCCCTTGGCGGTGTACTTGTACGCGTCCGACGGGTTTTTCTGGATCTCCAAGCATGGGTAGGCGACTCCGGGTGAATAGGCGAGCGACAGTTCTCGTTGTGTCGAATGCGGCTTCGTCGGCTCGACGGTCAACTTGCCGGCCGGCTCCTGAGCGTGGTATTCGAGGGCATCCTTGCGCAGTCTCTCATCCACCAATCGCTCACACTCGCACCTGCCGGCGCTGGCGAGTCGCTATTGGCTTTCGTATCGCGGGGCGTCTGATACGGGGAGTCGGCACCGTTGCCACCGACGCGGACGAGCGCCTGCTCCAGCCGGTCACGACATCTGGTGCGGTCGGTCACAGCGGAGGGAGGCACCGGAGACAGCGCATGGTGGGGCCCGGACAGCGAATCGGGGGGTCATTCACCCAACTCGGAATGCTGGCACCGGCTCCTTCGCCACCTCGGCGCAGCCGTGCAACTCATTTGCTCGGACCCCGCCGGCGGAGCGGGAGACGACGACGGTGGACGGAGAGCGGCAGCAGAGGAGAACCAGGATAATCGCTACGATAGGACCTGCATCATGCGATGATGAGACACTCGGGCGACTGATCGACGAGGGCATCGATGTCGCCCGGTTGAATTACAGCCACGGCACCCACGAATGGCGTGGTGAACTGGCAGGTAGGATTCGTTCGATAGCCGAGTCCAAAGGCTGCGTCGTCGGCCTGTTGGCGGACCTTCCAGGCCCGAAACTCCGTCTCGGAGTGTTCGAGGGCGCCCATCAACTCATCTCGGGCAGCGAGGTTAGGCTGATGTGCGGCCTCGAGGAGATGGACGACACCGATTCGAGCAGACTGCCGGTGCCATACGCCGGACTGGCTGCGGAATTGAGGCCCGGCGACCCGGTGCTGCTCAACGACGGCATCATGCGGCTCGAGGTCATCTCGGCCGACGGCGACAGCGGAGAAGTGGTCTGTAAAGTGATAGAGGGTGGCAAGATCACCCAGAGGAAGGGCATCAACGTGCCCGGCACCGTCGTTCGATTGCCCTCGGTCGGTCCGCGTGACGAGGATGCGCTGGCCCACGCGATCTCGATCGATGTGGACTTCGTCGCGGTGTCGTACGTCAGGAACGCAGCCGACATCGCGCCCGCCAGGCGGATGTTGAAAGAGGCCGGCTGCCCGGCTCGAATCGTCGCCAAGATAGAGCATCCGTCGGCACTGGCGGAACTGGATGAGATTCTCGACGTGGCGGATGCGGTGATGGTCGCGCGCGGTGACCTCGGCGTCGAGATCCCACCCGAAGAGGTGCCTCTCGCTCAGGACAGGATCGTATCGGCAGCGCGCCGTCGTGGCATGCCGGTGATCGTCGCCACCCAGATGCTCGAATCGATGATCGAGGCGGCTCAGCCGACCAGAGCCGAGGTCAGCGACATCTCGAACGCGATCAGACACGGCGCGACCGGAGTGATGCTGTCGGCCGAGACGGCGGCTGGAGCGCATCCGGTCGAAGCCCTCGCAACGATGCACAGGGTGGCCGCTCTGACGGAGGCGGAATGGCCGCCCGCCCTGGCACATCCGGTCGATGCGGATCTCCTGTACACCCGGGCGGTATCATATGCCGGGGTCGAACTGGCGAGAGCCATCGATGCGGCGAGGTTGCTGGTGGCTACCGAGAGCGGTCACGCGGCTCGCCTCGTTGCTGCCCACGCGCCCGGTCTGCCGGTGACCGCGGTGACCTGTTCTTTGAACACGCTGCGACAGATGACGCTCATCCCCGGCGTCGATTCGGTGCTCGTCGAGGAGGCGGATCGGGGCAGCACGACGATGGAGTCTGCGCTCAACGAACTGATTCTAGACGGTCGCTTGGCACCCGGTGACAAGGTGGTCGCGATCAGCGGTTCGCCGCACGCGATCAGCGGCTCTACCAGCACCGCTCGGCTGTATCACATCGATGATTCTGGCAGCATCGTCGGCGGCGAATGAAACCGATTCACTTCGCCTCTCCGGGCCGAGTTGGTATACGTGCGCGCGGCCTCGCGCATGGGGCCGCGGTCTTGATAAGCAACTGAAAACGGCTCACGGTCATGACGGTCGAAAACGATAGAACGGCTTCCAGACCTCGGCGACTCGCGAGCAGCCTCGTCCTGTTGATGTTGATATCCTCGTTGTCGGCTGCTCTCACCGCTCCACTGCTGGCTGCCGAGACCAATCAGGTGGTCGAATGGCCACAGGAGGGATCGAATGACACCGGATGGGTGCTTCTCGAAGCGACCGGTGCAGACCCAGCGACGGGCACCATGTCGACCGCCGACCTGTTCCAGACTTTCGCGCCCGGCTCTGAGATATCGAACCTGACCTTCGAGATCAGGGTGAACGGCAGCCAAGGGGTGTGGGCCGACCAGCCGCAACTCACCCTGATGGATGTGCAGAGCCCCATTCTGGATTGGCGAGGCAACGGTGACCTCGGCCGTCAGAACGCATTCGCGGTCGGCGGCGATCCGCACAGCAGCCGTCTGACTCCGACCAGCGACACCGGCGCCTCATGGGTGCTGCCGGGCGGCGCGACGATCGAGGATCTGGTAATCGAAGCGCTGCGTCCGGTAGACCCGCTGGTCTCATTCGAGAACATCGATTTCTCTATCCAGTCGAGTGCCGTCCATCCGACTGACGGCCGTCTCTGGCTCGCCATCAATGACGCACTGGTGATCATAGATGCGAATAACGATCCCTGGGTGATAGACCTCGAGGAAGGGCTAGATGTCGTGGATATCGCAGTCGACGCCGCTGGAGATCGCCTCATCCTCGCTCTGGCCAATGGGACGATAGCCTCTCGTGACCTCGACTCAGGTGCCGACCTCGGAGATTTGCCCGTAATCGACCTCGGCCCGTCGATCAGGGCGGGCGAAGTCGTCCGCTCGCTCGATGCCGATTCCAATGGAACCATCTGGGCGGCGGTCGATTGCGCGCTCATCAACATCGCTCCTGGTGCGTCCTCCTGGGTCCATCAGGTTCAGTTCCCTGGTGCAGGTGGTGGCCAGGGCCCATGCCAATCCGCTGATATGACGATGGTCCAGCCCACCTCCCTACTCGTCGACGGAGACGATGTCTATGTCGGAACGAGGGGCCAGGGTGTGCTGTGGTGGGATGGCAGCGTCGCGACAAAGTGGGACACGCAGAACGTACTGACGAGCGACGATATCCTCGACTTCGCAATGGCGGGCGCACATCTGTTCATCGCGACCGAGGACAGCGGCATCGTCAGACGCGATACAGCGACGAATTCCTGGCTCGCCACCTGGGATTCCTCTAACTGGCTCGCCGACAACGAGATTCACGCGATATCGTATCAGATGGGATGGGTCCACATTCTGGCAGGTGACACGGTCCATGCGTACAACACGACCTCGCTCTCCTTCTTCTCGAACGACCCCATCGGCACGCTAGGCCTCACCCGTGAAGGCGGCGATCTGGTGTCATGGCCGAGTGGGGGATTGCGCGGCCCTGCCAATGCGACAGTCCTCATCAGTGACGGTTCCGGAACCTTGGCGAGGCTCAACGCGAATTCTGTTTTCGATTGGCAGCGATTTGAGGGCAATCCTATCCTGGCAAGCGGCCCAACCTCAGAGGAGATGTACTCCGTCACCCGGGTGGGTGATGTCGCCTGGATCGGTGGTGAAGACTGGCTCGATCGGTTCGACTTCTCTATGAATCTCTGGCTCGAACCCATACCGACCGGGACCGCCGGCATATCGATCGCCAACGATGGCTCTAGCATCTATCTCGGTACCATCGACGAAGGCATCTTCGTGTTCTCCGGGGTTGGCAACCAGACCGCACATTGGACCGAGGCGGACGGGCTTGAATCGAACAACATCCGATCGCTCGCCTACGATGCCAGCACAGGAAAGCTGGTCGCGGGTCATCCTCAGTCCGGCTTTGCCGTCATCGACCCGAACAACGGCACCATAGACTCCTACAGTAGCCAGAGCAACGACTTCATCTCCAATTTCGTAACCGATGTCGGCACCCGCGCCGGCGTCGCATACATCGGGACCGAGAATCGGGGAGTCATGCGCTTCGATCTGACGACAGACACCATCCTGCAATCGTGGAACTCGCTCGGCGCCGACGACCTCGGGAGCGTGCCGATAGCGAGCGATGGCAGCACCGTCTGGCTCGGACTGGAGGGATTCGGCGTTCTCGTATACGATCGCATCACCGGTGACATCATCGATCACTGGCTCGCTGCTCAAGGAGGCAGGCCACCCGGACAGAATTCGATCCAGAGCAACAACATCCGCTCGTTGCATCTTGACGCCAATGGCGGCGTCATCATCGGCACGGCGCAGGGCATGTCGCGCTGGGATGGGTCGCAGATCGTACGATTCAATGTTCAAGGCCAACCATGGAACTCGCCACAGGAGTTCAATGACATCACCTCGACCAGCACGGATATCTGGGCTGCGACCAATGTCGGTGTCTGCCGATTCGATTACTCATACCAATTCGACGAGTGCTTCGATGACAGTGACGGCCTGCCGGCCGATTACACCTTGGAGGTCGATCTGATAGGTCAGAACACTCTCTACATAGGCACCTACGGCGGAGGTGCAGTGTTCGCCACCAACAACGACACGGTACTGGATGTCTGGACGGCCGGGGAGGTGACCGATCAGGCACAGGTGGTCGTGGTCGGAGATGTCGCCTATGTCGGCTTGAACAACTTCGGCATCGCCCGCTACAACCTGACCACCGACGAATGGCTGCAGGCGTGGGACGGCAGCCAGGGCATCCTGCGCAATGACGGCGTCACGGCGCTGATCGCAGGCACTTCTGGCGATGAGATATGGGCCGGCGGCGATTTCGGCCTGACGCTCATTGACGTGGTCAACCAGACGGTCATCGTGGATTGGGATCAGGGCAGCAATTCGGGCGGCCCGACGCTCTCCACGAACGACCCGGCTGAGATAGTGATCATCGACGACACGCTCTACTATTCGCAGGTCCAGAGCGGTTGGAACTCGAATGATCTGGTCTATCGCATCGACCTGACAAACGAGACCAGTTCAACGATAGACGCAGGTCAGCGCATCGGCACCACCGGCATCGTCTATGGCCTCGGCGCGGTCGGTGACCAGATATGGATCGGAGTCGTGCCGCAGCAGTGGTGGAACGGCGATGGCACCATGGTCCGCTGGAATGACACGACCAGCGCTTGGGAGGACGATCTGGCTAATTCCGGCTCGATAGACCGGGTCAACGCTCGCTACGTGGGTGACTGCTTCCCGCTCGACCCAGCTGACTGTGAACTCTGGGTCGCCTATGGGGACAACAATCTGCGCCGGATGCACGCCGTCAACCGAACCGTCATAGATTCGTGGACGGACATAGAGGGGCCGATCCGCGGCATCGTCGAATGGCAGGGCGAAGTGCTGCTCGCCAGC
>Ga0310122_10000196_pt1 | contig 38497 bp, 40 predicted proteins | sample CB6_Bottom_1051__FD_203503 | JGI IMG/M metagenome (GOLD analysis project Ga0310122, IMG submission 203503) | Marine microbial communities from Western Arctic Ocean, Canada - CB6_Bottom_1051 | ecosystem: Environmental > Aquatic > Marine > Oceanic | place: Canada: Western Arctic Ocean | collected...
GAACTCCGAGAGTGCGATGAGTCCGAGCCATACCTCGGACTGAGTCAGCTCCCAGGCGAGCCAACCAACGGCCACGCGTTGAATCCATAGGCCATGCAACGAGAACGCGCTACCGGTGAGATAGATCACAAAATTCCGACTCGATAGGACTCGAGAGATCATGGGTGACTCTTCCGGGGGAAAGTGACTGCGCGGTATCGTGCAGGCCATCGTCCGGCACGCTGCCGCGCGAAACCATACACCACGACCGGCACCTGCAACAGCCGCGTCCAGCGTTACAACATTAACGCCTGTTCAGATCGCCCCCCCGAACTGCTCGCGAACTTCCGCGAGCCGCTTCGGTGTCCCAACGTCGTGCCAGATGCCCGGGTAGCGAAATCCTCTGAGCGAACCGCGTGCGATTGCCGCATCGAGGATCGGACGAAGCCGTCGGTGCCCTGGATCGAAACCGTCGAAGAGCGCTGGCGTGAAAGCTGCGACTCCCGCATAAGTGAGAAACGGCGGCATCGCGGTGACGACACCGGGTGGCGCGAGACCAAAGTCACCGTGCTCATGGTGCGGGGGATTCGGCACCAACATTAGGCGCCCCTCACACTGCTCACATGACAGCGTTGCGAAATCGACGTCGCTATAAACATCCGCGTTGACGACGATAAACGGGCCGGGCCGAAGATAGGGCAGCGCGTTGATGATACCGCCGCCTGTCTCGAGCGCGGGCGCGTTCTCTTCACTGTAACGCAGCGTCTGCCCCCACGACGAGACGTCTCCAAGTGCGGACCGGATCTGCTCGCCGCGATAAGAGACGTTGATGACAATCTCCGCCACATCCGCCTCGTGCAGACGCCTGAGGTGTCGCTCGATCAAAGTTTCGCCTGCGATTTTCAGTAACGGTTTAGGTATCGCCGTCGTCAGATCGCCTAGACGTTCACCGCGGCCGGCAGCCAAAATCATTGCCTTCATTGCGGCTGCTCGAGGAACGAACGGAGCGGAAATCGCGTGGTCGGACACTGCTCATCCAGCACTTTCGGTCTCCTGCCCAACTTGTTGAAGCCACACAATAACTATGCCATTGTAGTCGTTTGCCCCGCCCGAACCTTGTGCTCCCCCAAAAAAGTCTAGCCTTCCTCACTTGGTTGATAATCTCCGCGCCCACGGTAGTGTGGGGACAGGACTTGATGTGTGCGCCGCCTGCCGCCCTTCCGCCGCAAGAATCCGGCCAGGACGACGCAGCCGAAGACGCGACCGAACCGGACAGAATCGAAATTACCGCTGGCCAGGTCGACTTATCCAGCGAAGAAGGCGTGGAATTTTTCGATCAGGTCGAGTTTCGTTACGGCGATCGGAGTATCACCGCTGAGAACGCAACCTACAATCGCGCGCAACAAAATATCACGGCGAGCGGCACGGTCGCTTATACCGATCCCGACGTGACCGTATTCGGCAAAGACGCCGAGATTAATACCGAGAGCCGAGAGATTCGATTCACGAGTGCCGGCTTCAATATTCCACAGCGGCCTGCGCGCGGCTCGGCCGATGAGATCAACATTCGCGGCGACCAGACGATGGCTCTGTCAGCGGTGACTTTTACGACCTGTCCCGAGGGGCAGACCGACTGGGAACTGATGGCAGCGGAGATCAGTTTGGACATCGATGAAGGCTTCGGTACGGCCCGCGGTGTCAGACTCGGATTTAAGGGCGTTCCCATTATCTATGCGCCGTATATGACCTTCCCGATCGACGATCGGCGCAAGAGCGGGCTACTCACGCCGAGATTCTCCCAACGGGATAGAATCGGGCTCGACATATCGGCTCCGTATTACCTGAATCTCGCGCCGAATTACGACATGACTTTGGAGCCGCGCTACATGAGCAAACGCGGCGTGCAGCTAAAAACGGAGTTCCGGTATCTGCTGCCTCGTAGTGACGGACGAGTGAACTTCGAGTATTTACCGGATGATTCCGAGACGGACTCGCGGCGCAGCTACCTGACCTACGATCACCAGACAGTGTTCGAGCGTGGCTGGCGAATCGTCGCGAGCCTTGCCGACGTCTCTGACGACACCTACTTCGAGGATCTCGGCAACAGTCAGACGGTAGCCAGTCAAACGAATCTGAATCGTTTCGTAGACGTCGGTTATCGAGCCACGAACTGGTCGTTTCTCGGGCGATTTCAGTCCTACCAGACGATCGATCCCCTCATCGAGGCGGAAGATCGACCCTATGAACGTTTGCCGCAACTCTTGTTTAATGGTCGATGGTCGGGAGACTTCTTTCAGTTCGAATCGACGAACGAACTCGTACGATTCGATCGCGATGTCGGCGCGACCGGCTGGCGAATGGACTCTACGGAAGAGCTCAGTGTTACTTTAGCGAAGCCCGGCATGTATCTGACACCGGCTCTCGCGCTGCGGCAGACAGACTACTGGTTGGACAGCGTCGCCCCAGGATCATCGGACACGTTCTCACGAACGCTGCCGGTCGCAAGCGTCGACGCGGGACTCACTTTCGAACGCAGACCGGAGCAGAACTCGAGCTGGATTCAAACGATCGAGCCTCGAATACTCTACGTCCATATCCCGTTTGAGGATCAGGCGGGCATTCCGATCTTTGACACGATCGAACCCGATTTCAATCTCGTCCAGCTATTTCGAAAATATCAGTATCTCGGCGCGGATCGAATTGCCGATACCGATCAATTCAGCTTCGGGGTCACGGCCCGACTGGTTGATCGTCAGAGCGGCCGGGAAAGAGTAACCGCGACATTAGGGCAAACGCGTTATTTGAATCCACAACGCGTTAGTCTGCCGGATAGCTCGCCGACTGACTCGAATGCGTCGGACTATATTGCCGAGGTGTCCATCGACGTGTCAGACGCGTGGCGACTGGATGTCGACTATCAGTGGGATAGCGAGACGAACGCCACGGTCCGAGCGGAGACCAGCATTCGATATTCACCACAGGAGGACCGCTACGCCGGCTTCTCTTATCGTCGACGCGAGGGACTGTTGGAGCAGGGCGACATCTCACTGGTCTGGCCAATCGGTCAGAGCTGGCGAGTTATCGGGCACTACAGTTATTCCTTCCTCGACGAGCAAGCCCTCGACCGTTTCCTCGGCTGGGAGTACGAGGCCTGCTGCTGGCGGCTGCGCCTGGTCGGCAGACGCTATATCAGCCGCCGAACCGGAGAGTCGGATAGCTCCATCTCCGTACAGCTCCAGCTCAGAGGGTTCTCGGATGACGGCGGCTCTCCGGAAGAGTTTCTGGATCGTGGTATTCTTGGCTATCAAGAACTCGATAATAGTCCGTAACCAATTGAAAAATATACTTTATTCTGCGGCATTATTTGCGGCCCTGACGATATCGGCCACTCAGGCCTGGGCGCAAACGCGAGAACTGGGCGGGACGGGCAGCCTGCTCGATGGCGTGGCCGCGATAGTCGACGATGGCGTCGTCCTCAAGAGCGAACTCACGCTGCGCGTGGCCGTCGTTCTCAACAATATGCGTGTGTCACAACTCGACGCTCCGCCGGAGCAGCGGCGGCCCCTGCCCCCTGTGTCGGTCCTTGAGGAGCAGGTGCTGGAGCAACTGATCCTCCGGCAGATACAACTTCAGCGCGCCGAGGGATTCGGCATCGTCGTCAACGATGAGATGCTGAACCAAGCGCTGACTACGCTGTCGCAAGACATCGGTCTGACGCTCGAAACGCTTCCCCCCGCGCTCGCATCCGAGGGCATCGACTATGCGATGTACCGTCAGGACACACGTGAGCAGATGATTCTAGACCAGCTCCAGCAGCGAGAAGTGTATTCCACCATCGTCATTTCGCCCCGCGAGATGAATCTCTGCCTCGGACGCAGTACCACGAGCCTCGCCGAGGATGTCGACTACGACATTTCGCACATTCTCATCGGCTTGCCCTCAGACGCGACGCAAGATGAGGTCGACGAAGCCAACGCGCGGATCGCGGACCTGTTTGCGAAACTCGATTCCGGCGAGGAGTTCTCTCAGTTGGCAGTTACTTTCTCGGATGGCCAGAACGCATTAGAGGGTGGCGCACTCGGTTGGCGTAAAGGCTACCAGCTGCCGACGTTATTCGCCGATGTCGTCATCGGCATGGAGCCGGAAGAGGTCTCAGATCCTATACAGAGCGGCAGCGGCTTTCACATCGTACAGCTGAATGAGACCCGTGGTGCTCAGACCGTTATTGTTGATCAACTCCGAGTCCGACATATTCTTTTGCGCCCGAACGAGATCATGGATAACGATGCCGTGCAACAGAGACTCGCAGGGATACGGGAACAGATTCTGGACGGTGACGAGTTCGGGCCTATCGCTCAGTCCGTTTCCGAAGACCCGACCTCGGCAGCGGACAACGGAGATCTTGGTTGGGTCGAGGCCGGTATCTTCGTGCCCGAATTCGAAGAGATGCTGAACTCGTTAGAGATCAACAAGCTGAGCGAACCGTTTCAGACTCGCTTCGGCTGGCATCTTGCCGAAGTCACGGACAGTCGATCCTACGATACAACAGAAGAGGTCAAGGAGCAGCGATGCGCCGATCAGATCCGTGCCAGCAAGGTCGAGGAGGAACGGGAGCTTTGGCTGCGACGACTTAGGGACGAAGCTTTCGTCGAGAACCGCATATAGCAGACCTCCTGGAGGTCTAAATCTCACAACCTCCGATAATTTTCCTAAGCTCCGGCGAGCCGGCGGGCATAGGCCCCGATATCTGCGCCATGCTGGCCGCAGGAGTTCTCCCTGCACGGCTGCTGGTACTCGCCGATGCGAGACTGATTGCCGAGCGCATCGACGATCTTCGCCTGGATGTCACCGTGCGCACGGTCGCCGGTCCGCACGACGTTGAGTCTCAGGCCGCCGGAGTAATCCAGGTGCTCGATATACCTGCGCCGGCACCTGTCCGACCCGGGCGCCTGGAGCCGACGAATGCGCCCTATGTCCTGGAGCTGCTGCGGCAAGGCGTAGCGCTCTGCGCTAAAGAATCCAACGCAGCCTTGGTGACAGCTCCCGTGCACAAGAGCGTCATTAACGCCGCGGGAATTCCTTTCACCGGTCACACGGAATTCCTGGCGGCGGCAACCGGAGCGCCGACGCCCGTCATGATGCTTGCCGCTGGAAACCTTCGGGTCGCACTGGCGACCACACACCTCCCGCTCGCTGAAGTACCGACGCAGATCAGCCGCGAGCGGCTCGAGCAGGTACTTACCGTTCTCGATCGCGCGCTTCGAGAGCGCTTCCGGATCGGCGCTCCGCGAATCGCCGTACTCGGACTCAATCCCCACGCCGGCGAGAGCGGCGTACTCGGTCGTGAGGAACAGGACGTCATCGAACCCACCGTCCGGCTCCTCACGGATCGCGGCCTGTCTCTGCTCGGCCCGGTGCCGGCTGACACGGCGTTTACACCCGAAGCGCTCGCACGCTGCGACGCCGTGCTTGCGATGTATCACGATCAGGGGCTGCCGGTCATTAAAGCCCTCGCCTTCGGCGAGCTCGTCAACATCACCCTCGGTTTGCCGATCATACGTACGTCGGTCGATCACGGGACGGCACTCGACCTGGCGGGCACGGGCGAGGCGAAACCCGGAAGCCTGCGAGAAGCCATTCGCGTGGCCTGCGAGCTGACCGCAACGACGAACGACTGATGCCGCTTCGCGCCCGCAAAAGACTGGGACAGCACTTCCTGCACGATCCGGCAGTCATCGATAAATTGGTGCGAACGATCTCCCCGCAAAAAACTGACTGCATGATCGAGATTGGCGGCGGTAAAGGGGCGTTGACGTTTCCACTATTGCAGCAACTTCAACAGCTCCACGTGATCGAACTCGATGACCGCTTGGCTGACCATCTCGCCCGCGCGGCACCGACGCCGCAGAAATTGATTATCCATCGCGGCGACGCGTTAAAGTTCGATTTTTCCTCGTTGGCGTCGGCACCTGAGTCGCTGCGCATTGTGGGTAATCTGCCCTACAACATCTCAACTCCCCTGCTGTTCCATCTACTTGAACACCGCGCGGCGATCAAAGATATGCATCTGATGTTGCAAAAAGAGGTCGCGCATAGAATGGCCGCAACTCCTGGTAGCAAAGACTACGGTCGCCTGACCGTGATGCTCGCACTTTGGGCGCAAACGGAGGCCTGCTTCGAGATTGGGCCCGGCGCTTTCTCGCCCGCGCCACGGGTTCGCTCGACGCTCGTCCGAATGACAACGCAGTTAGAACCAAGATTCCCGGTAACCGATATCGATCGCTTCGCCGATGTCGTCGCCCTGACATTCTCGATGCGACGAAAGACGCTCGCGCGATCGCTGAAGGGACACCTGAGTCGAGATCAGATTGAATCGGTTGGAATCGACCCGGGTGCCCGCCCGGAGACGCTGCGCCCGGAAGAGTTCGCCGCGCTGGCAAACCTACAGTGATCCAACTGTGACACTCTACGCGATCGGCGACATACAAGGCTGCGCTCAAGCGTTTGCCGATCTGTTAGGCGCCATCTCATTCAAACCGGAGCGCGATCATCTATGGCTGGTCGGAGATCTCGTCAATCGTGGCCCCGAATCGCTCGACGTGTTACGCGAAGTAATCAGCCTCCGCGATAGCGCAACCTCGGTATTGGGTAATCACGATCTGCATCTGCTCGCGACCGCAGCCGGCGTACGCAAGCCGGACAAGGGCGACACATTTCAGTCTGTCCTCACGGCACCCGACGCCGAAAACATTCTCGACTGGTTGAGATATCGCCCGCTGCTCCACTACGACAAGACGCGCTGTCGGCTCCTGGTCCACGCCGGCTTGCCTGCTAACTGGTCGGCCACTGACGCTGAGGCGTGTGCCGAGGAAATTACGGAGCGTCTGCGGGGGGCGCAATGGACCGGAGCGCTGGAAAAAATGTATGGCGACGAACCGCGTGCCTGGTCAACCGATCTACGCGGCGCGGACCGGGCTCGCTTCATCGTTAATGCCCTAACGCGCATTCGCTACTGCGACGAGTACGGCGACCTCGACTTCGACCACAAGGGCCCGCCCGGCACCCAGCCCGCTCATCTGACGCCATGGTTCGAGTTCCCAGGCCGGCTCAGCGAGAACACCCATGTCGTATTCGGCCACTGGGCGTCCCTGGGGCTGCTTCGTCGCACCAACATAACGGCGTTGGACAGCGGCTGCGTCTGGGGTGGCACACTCACGGCTCTGCCTCTAGAGCCCGCAGGGGAACCGATCGCCGTCGCTTGCACAACAACTGCGAGCCCCGATACGGGCACTTAGCCGGCTGTTGAAGAAAGCGCGGCGAGATCCCGGCCGGCCGCCAGTCTTCTTAGATGGCTACCGGCGCCCGAATGTGAGCGTGCGAACGATACTCAATGAGTTCGAAGTCTTCGAAACGATAATCGAACAGCGATTTCGGAAGACGCTTGATGACCAGCGTAGGCAGCGGCAGCGGTTCCCGGGTCAGCTGCTGTTCGGCCTGTGCTAGATGATTGAGATACAGATGGCAGTCGCCACCCGTCCAGATGAGTTCTCCCGGCTGCAACTTCGTCTGCTGTGCCATCAGCATGACCAGCAGCGCGTAGGACGCGATATTGAACGGTAGGCCGAGAAACACGTCCGCGCTTCGTTGATAGAGTTGACAGGAGAGCCTGCCGTCCGCCACATAGAACTGAAACAACGCGTGGCAGGGCGATAGCGCCATCTCTCCGAGTTGGGCGACGTTCCATGCGCTGACGATGATACGCCGCGAAGTTGGATCGGTCTTGATCAGATGAAGCGCTTGCTCAATCTGATCGATGTGCTGACCGTCAGCTGTAGGCCAGGCGCGCCATTGGGCACCGTAGATCGGTCCCAACTCGCCGTCGGAATCAGCCCACTCATCCCAGATAGAAACACCATTGTCATTCAGATACCTGACATTCGTGTCGCCGCTCAAAAGCCACAGAAGTTCGTAGACGATCGAACGCAGGTGCAGTTTCTTCGTCGTCAGCAGCGGAAAGCCCGCGCCCAGGTCACAGCGCAGCTGATGGCCAAAGACGCTGAGCGTCCCGGTGCCGGTGCGGTCGGACTTGCGTGAACCATGGTCGCGAATCTCCCGGAGTAAATCCAAGTACTGCTTCATTCAGACCGTCTCTCAACAAAAGATTGCTCTCGATAGGCGAGCCAGAACAAAACGACGCCTGCCAGAATCATGGGTATAGACAACACCTGGCCCATCGTGAGCCAACCGAACGCGAGGTAACCCTCCGTGGCCTCGTTCAAATGGGTGTCGGGTAAACGAACGAATTCGACCGACACCCGAAAGATCCCGTAGCAGATAAGAAACAGCCCGGAGACGGCCCGTATCGGTCGCGGCCGCAACGAGAATGTCCACAGAATCAGAAACATCAGGAGCCCTTCGAGAGCGGCTTCGTACAACTGCGAGGCGTGCCGCGGTACTCCGTCCACAATGACGGCCCAGAATGCGTCGGGACTCGTCTCTGCTCCCCACAACTCGCCGTTGATAAAATTTCCGACACGGCCGAGACCCAACCCCGGCGCGACCCAGGTAGCAATGAAGTCGGTGACGGCGAAATAGGGTTGCCGGACGCGCCGCGCGAATAAGCCCATCGCGATGAGAACGCCCAATAGCCCGCCGTGAAAGGACATGCCGCCCTCCCAGACCTTGAAGAGATTGAGCGGATTCTCAAGGAGGCTGCCGAAGTTATAGAACAACATATAGCCGACTCGGCCGCCGACAATGACGCCGAGCGCGACATAAAAAACCAGGTCGTCTATCAACGCAGGGGAGACCGGGCTGCTCGGGCGCCTGGCCCTGACCCGCATCCCTAACCAGCCCAACAGGAATCCGCCCAGATACATCAATCCATACCAGCGCACCTGCAGCGGACCGAAGCCGAACGCGATTGGGTCGATATCAGGATAGGTAAACACGAAGACGGTAGTGTAGTTGCGGACCCTGGCCGGGGCTAGCCGCGCGTACTGCTATAGTCGATGAATGGCGAACAGACTGGCGAAAGAGACCAGCCCTTACCTTCTGCAGCACGCCGAGAATCCGGTCGACTGGTTCGCCTGGAACGAAGAAGCACTGCAGCTCGCGCGGCAGAAAAACAAACCGATCCTGCTCTCGATCGGCTACTCCGCGTGTCACTGGTGCCATGTCATGGCGCATGAATGCTTCGAGGATGAGGACACCGCAAAGCTCATGAACCGTCTGTTCGTCAATATCAAGGTCGACCGGGAAGAACGCCCGGACCTGGACAAGATCTACCAGAGCGCTCATCACCTGATCTCGCGCAGCCCGGGCGGTTGGCCTCTGACGGTGTTTTTGACGGCCGACGGCCACTTGCCGATCTTCACCGGCACGTACTTCCCACGAAAGGTTTTCACGGATGTCCTGACGCGTGTCGAGTCATTCTCCCGCACCCACGACGGTGACATCAGGAGCCAGGGAAAAATTCTGCGGGACGTCCTCGCGAATCTCGACGCTTCTGCCAGGGCCGGCGACTCGGCCGAGTTGACGGAGCAGCCGATACGACTGGCGCGGCAACAACTCGAAGCGTCCTTCGACTCTGACTACGGCGGCTTCGGTGCGGCCCCAAAATTCCCGCACCCGACTCATATTGAATCCCTGCTCTCGACCTGGCGTGCGACGGCGGAAGCGAAAAACCCGGACCTGCACGCGCTCTATATGGCAACGCTGTCGCTATCGCGCATGGCGACGGGCGGACTCTATGATCAGCTCGGCGGAGGCTTCTATCGATACTCCGTGGACCAACGCTGGGCGATCCCTCACTTCGAGAAGATGCTCTATGACAATGCAGCGCTACTCACAGTCTATAGCGACAGCTTTGCGGCGACTGGCGAGTCCTTGTTCGGCCGCATCGTGGGTGAGACAGCAGACTGGATCTGTAGAGATATGCAGGACCCGAGCGGCGGATATTACGCCACGCTGGATGCTGATTCCGAGGGAGAAGAGGGTCGTTTCTATCTCTGGACGCGCGACCAATTTGACGAACTATTAACGGCGCAAGAGAGCGCCGTCGCACGCGAGCATTATGGCCTGGACCTCGACGCAAACTTCGAAGGAGAGGCATGGCACCTCCACGCCGCCGTGCCGATCGACGATCTCAGCACCGCGACGTCGCGAACTCGTGCGCAGGAGACTTTAGACTCGGCACGCGACAAATTGCTGACGAGTCGAGAAACGCGAGTGTGGCCCGGACGGGACGAGAAAGTTCTCGTCTCCTGGAACGGCTTGATGATCAAAGCCATGGCCCGTGCCGCTCGCGTGCTGGGCAGAAACGACTTGGCCGAGTCCGCCTGTCGCTCAGCGGACTTCATTCACGCGCAACTCTGGCTCGACGAGCGACTGCTCGCGAGCTTTAAGGACCAACGGGCGCGCTTTCCGGCTTACCTCGATGACTATGCCTTCCTCGCGGACGGTCTGGTGGAACTCCTACGATACCGCTGGCGGTCCGAGTACCTCACGTTCGCCTGCCAGCTCCTCGATGTGCTGCTGGCGCGATTCGAGGACCCGAACGGGGGCTTCTTCTTCACGGCCGACGATCACGAGACCCTGATTCATCGACCGAAACCGTTCTCGGACGATGCGACACCGTCCGGTAACGGCATCGCGGCACAGGTTCTGCTGCAGCTCGGGCATCTGTTGGGTGAGACCCGCTACATCGACGCGGCAGAGCGAACCCTTCGCGCCGCCTGGCCCGCACTCCGGGAGCATCCGCAAGCACACGGCACACTGTTGCAGGCGCTACGGGGGTTTTTAGCGCCGCCGGAGAACGTTGTTATTCGTGGCGATCCCGATGAGTTAGCGGACTGGCAGCGATACGTCAGCGCCGGCTACAACCCCGGCCGGTCGAGCTTCGTGATACCGGCCGATGCCAAACAACTGCCGGGCCTGCTCGCGGAGCGCGCGCCGCAGGGCGACGGTGTCGCCTATATCTGCCAGGGGATGAAGTGCCGCGCGCCCGTCTCGAACCTTGAGGAGCTGGCCGCGACGTTGAGGTCGGTAGCCTAATCGGCTAAGAAGCGACTCGTGGCTTCCGGGTCGCAGTTGAACTGGAATCTCTGCATATGCGGTGAATACACCAATTCCCGTGCGTGGGTCATTGGCTCGGCAAGGTACTCCGGGTCTTCAAGGAAGAATTCCAACTCGATTCGCGTACCGTCCTCTGTCAGCCGGTATCTCTCCACGACGTGCTTCTGGGCGCCCGCCGGGACGCCAATCTGATAGGGCGACCGATGATCCGTAAAATTTGTCGTGTCGACGACCAGCACGTCTCCTTCCCAGCGACCGATCGAGTGACCTGTCACCAGTCGCTGGCCGGCATCGGGATGGGACCGCCCGTCCATATAGACCGTTCGCACTTCGTCAAAGTACTCGCTACGAATCACGATAGTCTCGTCGTCTTCATTGATTTCGATCTCAAGTAAATAGAGGCTCGACGACACCAACGCGGCGGGTGTCGCTCGGCCGATGCAGGTCGACTCGGGGTTCTCGGCGGAAAGCGGATCGTAGTCGGCCTGGGCGGCCTTCGCCTTGTCGGTTAACACCAGCTGGGCATGAAAAAATCCGTCGTAGCCGCCCGGATAGCTGACGAGTTTCGAACGGTCCGCCAGCCATCTGCCGGACAGCGTGTCTGTACGGGCGGACAGGTTCGGTACAGCGGCGATGCTCGCCAAGGCAAGCCCGCCTTCCTTCTCGATCGACTCCACGATGGCATAAGGTCGGCCATCCTGCGCCGGATGTCCCCGAACGGTCACTCGATCTCCGCTCGACAGCGAATCACTCGTCCAACCCCTGCGTGACAAGCCGTTTGCGGTACCCATTTGCAGTGCCCATTCAACCGCCTCGCCGTCTGCGCCGATCATCTCGACGATGACGTAGACATGCGGATTGCGCCAGTTGAACTCAGTGACCGTGCCCTCGAGGGCTACCACGGCAGTCATATCCATACCGGCGTCGCTGTGATGGCCCGACGCCGGTGACACGACCACGAGCATGGCAGCGATGATTAGTGTGTGTTTCACGAGCGATCCCCCTGGGACTAGTTTCTAAAAGTGATCCTACTAGAATCTCCACTCAGCTGATGACCTGATCGTGACTCAAACAAATACGGGGACGGTCTACCTAACTCACGAGCCCTGTCGAAATGTCTAGATAGTTAGGTAGACCGTCCCCGTATTTGGGTCGTATCTGTGTCCTACAAAGATCCACAGATACGCTGTACGAGTGCGTAGGTGTAGGCGTGCGCGCCGGGCCACTTGCTCGCGCGCGGCCCGGCAACGTTCAATATCATAATATTATTGTCGCGAATAAATTCTCCTAGCGCATCGACAGAGTCCGTTCGGCTCCGAGTTGCCGCATCGATCAGTAGATGCGGTTTACTCTCCCGAGCGCAGAGCCCTACCGTCAGCCGAGTGCCACCCTCGAGATCCGTGTTGAAGATGATCGCCGTGCCGTCGGAATCGACGACATTCTGCAGGGTACGCTCCCGGTAACCCGAACCGATGAGTTCACGGACCGGGTAGCGCGCGGGAATCTTCCCGTCTTCACTTCGACGCCCGTCTGGACACCAACCCCCGCAACTCACGCCGCAGGCTAACGCCGCGTCGAGTGCCCCCTGGTCGACGCCTGTCTGACCGCCTGAAACGATCGACAAAGGCTGTTGCTGCGGTGCGGCTCTCACGGCCATCAATACGCCGTTCGGCTTTCTCCGGCGCGCAGCGTCACGGCCGCGCCGTCGATTTCGGCAAACTGGATTGGAACCGAGACGATGGAGCCGCCGGAATTTCTCTGCACCGCAAAGTGTAGATGAGCCCGGTGCTGAACCCTGTGTTACCCGAGTCGGCCAGATACTCACCGCGCTCGACTCGCTGGCCCGGTACCACGCGAATCAAGTTCCAGTTCAGATGGCCGTACAGACTCATCGTGCCATCGTCGTGATGGACGCGAACAACGTTCGCTCGAGGCCCATCAACCGTGAGGTCCGTTCCCGACTGAAAAAAATCGCTGGCGACTTCGATTACGATGCCGCTCCGCGCGGCGTAAACGCCGGTACCGACCGGCATCTAAAAATCGATCGCGTGCTGACTGGAGGGGTCTGTATGAGTGATCTGATCCGGGTAAGCCTGCGATACTTTAAAACTCTCGGCCGACGCGTAAGGCAGCCGATACAAACTCTCAGGCTCGTGGCGCGCTTCTGGATCTCCCGGTATGAATTGGAACTGGTATTCGAACCGCATAGGCATTGTTATGTCGCCGCGACTGACGGTTATCAGTTCCGCCTGGCTTCGCGCAGGCACGACGGTGAGACCTTGCGCCGCGGTGTCCGCCGCCACGTTTTCCATAGACCCCAGCTGGTAGGCGATCTGGACGGGGCCGAAATAGGAATTCTCGGCGATTAGGCGCAACCCATCTGCTGTCGGCTGCTCAGTCACCCGCACTTCGGGCGTATCTGCCGTACGCTGTAGCGCTTTCTCCTGGAATTCCCGGGTCCCTTCCGGCTGCCGATCGGAATAAACCCATACGCCGTCCGCATCCTGGTACTTGTACATGCGCTGAGCATGAGCGGAGCCCGTAAGACCGACGCTCAGGAGCAGCAACGCCAGTCGCGCCGTTAGTTCAGCTGATAACGCTGCCACCCGTCGCCTTCGCGCCGCAACTCGTAGCTCGGCCAGTAGTGAGTATCCAGCTTCAGCGTAATGACCTGCGGTACGCTGTTCCAGGTCATGGTATTGAGCCTGACCGAATCCCGGTTCTCCAGACCGTCCACCGCTCCCAGAAAACTGTCCAGATCCGGTGTCGGCTGCCCGTCAACGGCGACGATGCGTCGTCCGGCGAACAGCCCGGATCGACTAGCAGGGGAACCGAAACCGAAGTACGCAACGTAGACGCCTTGGGAATCGATTCCGCGTTGTGCGGAGATCGCGCGATGCGGAGCCTGTAACAGGGCTCCAGCCCACAGGACGACGCGTTGAATTCCTTCTCCGCTCAGCTCGACTGTATCGACGAGCTCGGTCAACTCCCGGCCGTCTCTAAATACGGTTACCTCAACCTCGGGACGTTGGGCGGCCAGCTCGGCCTCTCTAAACGTATTCAAGGGTTCGCCGTCGATACTTAAGAGAATATCGCCGGCGCGAAAGAAGTCGGCGGCCGGCGATCCCGCGACGGCACTCGTCACCGCCAACACTTGACGCCGGCGGGGATTATGCGACTCGTAACTCTCAACCCAAGCCTCCGGAAGGCCAAATTTTCTCGCCGACGCCAGCGGCATATAGCGCCATTCAACTTCCAGAGAGTGGAGAGGTTGGTCATCTCTCAGACGCGCAACCATATCGACGATCAGTTCGGCCGGTATTCCCATGTTGACCTGCGTCAGCTCGCGACCTGTCTGATAAGCGAAAGTCGCCCAGAGTGCGGCCACTCTGCCCTGGCGATTGACGATGACGCCGTCGAAATCGTCCGGTCCATTGACGAGCGTGATGCCTTCCATATTCGACTCGCGAAAACGCAACGTCCGAGACAATGGGAAGTTCGCCGCTTCAACCGCCGCGACCTCGCTGGATTGCGAAGACAGCTTATGGTCCGCCTTCAATCCAACTACCTCAAGGGCGTCGCCCGGCAGTACGTCGTCCGTTGTAAATGTCGCGCTACGCGTCGGCGTGCTGCCGATCAGCGCCGGATCGTAGGACACGATCGAGAGATTGTGCAGCGGGTGCACGTACTCTACTCGTCCCGGTATCTCCAGAGAGCCGGCGAAAGTAATACGAACGTCACCCATCGCGACCGGCACGGTGTTACGATCAACGACGACCAGGCCACGCTCAGCATCCGCTATCAGGCCCGTTCCGTAGTAATGACGATCAGAGACACCGGAAACTGTATACGGCATGTCGAAATTTACGAGCACCAAGGACGGAAGGATGCGTTGTATATACCGCTCCCCGGGCTGCGGCGGGAATGTCGTATCTTGAGCTTCCGTGACCTCTGCAACCGGTCCCGACGAGATATCCTGACAAGGCCAAAGCCCCGTTTCGTCGTCCCGTTTGCACCGTTGTGCCGGAAACCAGTCCCGATCGTTGGTGATGATGCGTTGCCGCTCTGTCTGTGGGTCATCGAACTGCGCGAATCGAACCGTCGTTCGTTGACCGTCTGGAAGCCGCTCTAACACGCGCTGCAGATCGTCGAGATCCTGCACGGCGTCGCCATCGACGCTCAACAGCAGGCTTGCCCGCGGGATCGCGGCCGAGCCGAATACGTAGCCGGGATTCGCCACGTAGACACCCGAGACCGGGCGATTATAGTGACGCGCCTGCTGGTAGGACAGGTTGTTAAAGACCCCCTCGCCGTAGTAAATAAACTCGTCGGGAGTTATTTTGTGTAAGTCGTCGACGATCAGCGCGCGCTCCAAGACCTCACCGCCGCGCTCAATCTGGAGCGTCACGCTGTTAGCGACGTTGTCGTCCAGCGTTGCCTCCACCGGCACGAAGCCTGCGATCAATTCACCGTTAACCCTCACGAGAATATCGCCCGGCCGGAGGAAATCGCCGGCTTCCGCTCCCGGGATCACGCGCTCGACGACCAGCAGCCCGGTCTGTTCCGGAAAGGCCTCTCGGACCTCGGCCTCAGTTCGTTCGGTCAGGCCGAGACGTCGCAGCTCCGCGAAGGGTTTGTGGACGAACTCGGTCTGCAGACTTCCTCTCGGCACCGGCAGCCCGTGTTGGACAAATTCCAATGCGCGCCGGACACGATCGAGAGGCAGAAAGAAGCTCGACGCCGCCTGGCTGCTCGCACCGGCGTTTAGCGCGACGACCTGACCTTCGATGTCCAGAACCGGCGAGCCAGACGATCCGCCGGATGAACCCGAAGCCGCCTGTATATAGAACGTATTGAAGTCGTTATAGTTACCACGCCCGTAATTCGGTGCCTGTCGGTCGAGCCGAGCGATCGTGCCGGAAAGTATGGACAGCTGCTCGCCGGCATCGTTACCGACGACGCGGATCTCGCGGCCAATTTGAGCCGCCTCCGGAACGAGAGGCAGTTCGGCCGGCTCGATGAACATCAGGTGTTCCGGGTCGTAACTAAAGAAACCGAAGTCATGAACCGGGTCACGGTAGACCGGCACGAGTGGCACTTCCTCCTGATTGGGGAAGATCGCCTGCGCCACGACCGGTCCCGGTGTCACGACATGGCGATTCGTTAAGATCAAGCCCCGCTCCGCGTCGACAACGAATCCGGTCGCCTGACTGGACTGATTGCGTCCGGTATCGAAAGCTCGAGTACTGTCCACTTGGATCGAGACGACCCCGGACGATATCTTGGCCAGGGTATCGTTCCAGGTCGGCTCTTGAGCCGCCGTCGCGAATGACAACAGGGCAGTGGCCGCGCACGCGGCAGAGGTAAGGTTCAGTTTCATAGGACTCGATTGTAAGGTTGGTACCGGAGTTGTGACCACAAAGACGAGTATTTTATCCCTAGTTAGGGCCTTAGGCGCGTCTACTTCTCGGCTACATCGGCTATTTGCGCGCTGCTGTGCGCCTCTGCGGCTGATATCGGACGTCCAGTTACCTGGCTGCGCGTACGTCATCCTCTGAGCCCGCTTCGGGTACGCCGTCGAGGTTCCCGCAGCGGAGTTCCTCCGGAATCTCATCGAACAGGGTGCTGATATCGTCGACTCCAATCGCCTGCAGCATCAGCTGCGTGTCATCGTCGGTGTGAGGAATAAACGGCACGGTCTCGTCCTCTGTATTAGTCGTGAAGCTCGGCGACGAAGCGTTCGTAGTCTTCGCTGGCCAGGAGCTCTTCCAACTGTGCTGGCGTGTCGAGTTTAAAGCGAAACAACCAGCCCTCACCGTACGGATCCGTATTCACGAGTTCCGGAGAATCCGCCAGTGCTTCATTCGCCTCGACTATCGTACCCGACAGCGGAAGGCAGACATCCGACGCCGCTTTAACGGATTCTACGACGGCGCAAGCGTCGCCGGCGTTGAGAACCGCATCCGTTTCGGGAAGCTCTACAAAAACCAAATCGCCCAGAGAGACTTGAGCGTGATCGGTAATACCAAGTATCACACTACCGTCGTCTTGCTCTCGAATCCATTCATGGTCTTTCGTATATCTCAGTTCAGCTGGAATTTCACTCATAGGTTGATCTCCTGGATGCGTATTGCTTCAACAATAGATTCTAATTTTTCCATTCCTGACGAAGGGCGGCATGACAATGCGCGCGGCATGGCTACGATTCCTGATAACTACTTCGCAGTCATTTCCTGCGCCAGCAGGCACCCTGGCAAGCGCGACCGAGCGAGCCAGCGTCGGTGAGTAGGTGCCGCTCGTCACCGACCCGTCGCCTTTCGACGTGTGTACAACGTAACCGGCTCTGAGAACGCCCTTGTCTTCGAGAATTAATCCCGCTTGCTCGGCCTCTACACCAGCGGCCGACAGACGTTCGATCGCTCTGCGGCCGATGAAATCGCGATCGGTTGTCGTATCGACCGTCCAGCTAAGCCCGCATTCCAACGGGCTAACGGTCTCGTCCATATCGAGGCCATAGAGATTGAACCCCGCTTCCAGACGGAGCGTGTCTCGCGCCCCCAAGCCACACGAGGCAATACCGAGAGCCTGCAGTTCGGCCCACAGACCCGGAGCCCGAGAACTAGGAAGGATAATCTCGAACCCATCCTCGCCGGTGTAACCGGCTCACGTTACTAAATTTTCGCCATCTCGGCGCGCGCTGAACAGCGCCAGCGCGAGTAGATCATCGCCGTGTGGCAGCGTCTGCGCCACCAGTTCGCGGGCATGCGGACCTTGCACCGCGATCATGGCCAGGTTCGGCTGTTCGAGCAGTTCGAGCAGTTCGAGCAGTTCGAGCAGTTCGACAGAGTGACTCCCGGCCTGCTCGAGTAACCACGCGAGATCTTTCTCGCGAGTCGCGGCGTTCACAACCAGCCGAAATTCGCAATCCGACAACCGGTAGACGATCAGATCGTCCAGGATCCCGCCATCGTCTCGCAGCATGCAGCTGTACAACGCGCGGCACTGCCCGTCGGCAGTCGAACGCAGCTTGCGGACATCGTTGGCAAGTAAGCCGCGGAGATAACGTTCGGCGTCGACGCCCACCACATCCACGACGGTCATGTGCGAGACATCGAATAACCCGGCGTGCTCTCGAACTGCATGATGCTCGTCCAGTTGCGACGCATAGTAGATCGGCATGCTCCAGCCACCGAGTTCCACCATGCGCGCCCCCAGGCCGACGTGGGTCTCGTGTAACGGTGTTTGCTTCACTCCGGTCATCTCTGACTCACGCAACCCGTGCGCGAGCCGACTTCGGCAGCTCGCCGGCGAGACCCAGCGCTTCTTTCATTAAGCGGCGCTTGGCGATCGGCGTTGTATCGATGGCCGACAGCCCTGCGGACCTCAGCGGCGCGAACAACGGGCCCGGCAGCCGGAACAGGCGATGCAGCGCATCCATCCCCAACAACGTCTTGAGATTTCCGCCTTTACGCTGACGCTCATAACGCCGCAGCACACGCAGATCGCCGGGGTCCTCCCCGCGATCCAATGCAGCAGCCAACGTGTCCGCTAATGCAGCCGCATCGAGAAGCCCGAGATTCATCCCTTGTCCGGCGAGGGGATGTATCGTATGTGCCGCATCGCCCACCAAAGCGACTCGCGCACAACTGTAACAATTTGCGTGCAGTGCCCGCAGCGGGAAGCTCGCCCGCGAGGCGCCGGATTGAATCGTACCGAGCACGCCGCCGCTCGCGGTCTGTAACTCGTCGATAAAGGATTGTTCAGCCGCCGCCGACAGGCGCCGCGCGTTTTCAGAACTCATCGACCAGACCACCGAACTCCGGCCATCGAGCAGCGGCAGAAACGCCAGCGGACCGTCAGGCAGGAACCGTTGCCACGCGGTCTCGGCGTGAGATTTTTCCGTCGTCACATGCGTGACCAAGGCGTCTTGCCCATAGGGCACGGCCGTCACGGGCAGATCCATGAGCTGACGCACCATGGACGTGCCGCCGTCGGCCGCGATTAATAGCGTCGCCTGGATTGTCTCGCCGGTCTGCGTGTCGATCTCGACAGCGCGCTTCCCTTGTCGGACTGCCGCGAGCTGGACGCCAATGCGCAAATCCACATTGTCGGACGCATTCAGCAGATGGAAAAGTCGATCCCTGATCAGTCGGTCCTCGACGATGTGGCCCAGATCGGGCTCGCCTACTTCGGCGCTGTCGAAGGACAACGATCCCAAGCGCCCAGCGTAGTCTCCCTCCCAGATGTGCATGCGCCGGTACGGACTCGCGCGAGCCGATGTGAGTTGTTGCCAAACACCCAGGTGTTCGAAAATGTGCTGCGACGCCCTGGACAGTGCATAGACCCTGAGGTCCATCTGTTTCGGATCCCAGGCAGGAGCGGCTCGAGGCTCCAGCACATGAATCCGCCATCGATCGGAATGTGAACTTGCAAGCAACAGTGCGGCGACCGTTAGTCCGACTGGACCGGCACCAACGATTACAACCGACACGCCCCTTAAATTCGCCATCTGCTTTTTGCCCGCGACATCTATCCCGATGGCATCAGTGGCAACCCACGCGCCAGGCGGGATAGTCGGCCGGAGAGTCCCATCGTTTGTTTCGCGAGTTCCGCTTTGGCGCCGGGCACCAAGTCGAAGGCCATCAATGCCAGTCCTCTCGAGGCGGCGAGCGGCGGTGCGCCGTACCCGAATAAGCGAATCAGTCCATGCGTAAGCGCCGCGACTTTTTTCTGATCCTGTTCCCGCCACTGCTGGTATCGATCCAGCGTGTCCCCAGCTCCCGGATCGCTCACGACGGAGCGATCGCCGAGTTGCTCTGTGAAGATCTCCGCCACCGAAGCGACATCTCGCAATGCGAGGTTGAACCCCTGCCCCGCGACGGGGTGGAGATTGACGGCCGCACTACCGATCAGCACCGCGCGCGGACCAATAACCGCAGCACTTCGAACACGCGCCAGCGGATAGGCGGTCCGAGTGCCCGTCCGAGTGATGCGGCCTAACCGATAGCCAAACGCGGCCTGTAGTTCGCTGCGGAACTCGCGCTCCTCGAGCGCTGAGACCCGCGCCGCTTGCTCGTGAGATAACGTCCACACGACAGCGACTCGGCCGGCGCTAAGCGGCAGAAACGCCAACGGTCCGTCGGGGGTGAATCGCTCGAACGCGCGGCCGGCGTGTAGCAATTCGGTGGCACAGTTCAGAATGACGGCCTGCTGCTCATAGCGATCTTCATGGGTCGCGATGGCAAGCTTCCGGCGGACGTCCGAATTCGTGCCGTCAGCAGCCACGACGACTTTTGCGACAATCGAGACGCGCTTCTCGGCGGCAGTTACTTCAGCCTCGACGCTGTTCTTACCGACTGTCAGCGAGGACAGCTCTGCAGGGGCGAAACAAGTAAACCCCTCTGCCGAATCCAACGCCTGCCACAGTACGCCACCGAGAATCCGGTTTTCGAGCGTATAACCGAGCGCGGCTACACCCTCCTCCTCCGCATGAATCCGCGCGGCGCCGAAGCGGCCACGTTCGGAAATATGAATCGACTGTATCGGCTCTGCGTCCGCCGCTACTCGATCCCACAGGCCGAGCGATTCCAGGATTCGCTGACTGCCGTTCGCGAGCACCGTGGCCCTGCCGTCGAAACTCGGTTGCTCGAGTTGCGACGGATCGCGCGTCTCCACCAGAACGGTCGATAGCGACGTCTGAGCCAGGGCATGCGCGAGCGTGGAACCCGCAAGTCCGCCGCCGACGATCAACACGTCCGTTTCTACGCGATCGCGATTCATCCGCCGCTGCCCATGAGTTGCTCGATCTCATCGGCTTGTAGAGGCAACCCTGCGGTCAGCACGACGGGGCCATCCTTGGACACATGGACGTCGTCCTCGAGGCGAATACCGATTCCCCTCCAGCGCTTCGAGACACCCTTCGCGTTCGGTGCGATGTAGATGCCTGGCTCGATGGTCGTGACCATGCCGGGTTCCAGCAACCGCCACTGCTCGGCGACTTTGTAGTCGCCAACATCATGAACATCCATACCGATCCAGTGGCCTGTCTTGTGCATGAAGAAAGGCCGGTAGGCCCCAGTCTTCAGTAAGGAGGGTAAGCGACCCGAGAGGATTCCGAGATCTCGTAACCCACGCGTAATTTCCTTGACCGCCGCGTCGTGAGGGTCATTCCAATGGTTACCCGGTCTGGCTTTTTCCGTCGCAGCGAGATTCGCAGCGTAGACGATCTCATAGAGATCTCTTTGAGGCGCCGAAAATTCGCCATTGACCGGAAATGTCCGAGTCACATCCGACGCGTAATATTCGACCTCACAACCAGCGTCGATCAATACCAGATCACCGTCATTTAAAACGGACTTATTCGCGTGATAGTGCAATACACAGGCGTTGTGACCAGAAGCGACGATGGGCTCGTAGGAACACTCAGCGCCGTGCCGCGCGAACTCGTAGCGAAACTCGGCCTCGAGTTCGTACTCGTACATTCCGGGCGTACACGCACGCAGCGCACGGCGATGGGCTTCAACCGCGATCCGTGCCGACCGTTTCATGACACTGACTTCTCGACGACTCTTGAAGAGCCGCATCTCATGCAGCAGATGGTCCATATCGACGAGTTCGTCAGGCGCATGACTGCTTTGTCTTTTCGCGTGCAACGCATGCATCCAACCGAGCAGCCGGTAATCGAACTCGCTGGAGACCCCCATGGAGTAGTAGACCCGCTCGCTTCGCTCCAACAGGCCCGGGAGAATTTCATCAATGTCGCTAATCGGGAACGCATCGTCCGCTCCATACTCGGCCACAAGTCCCTCGGGGCCCTCTCGTGGTCCATCCCATAGCTCCTTGTCTCGGTTGCGTTCGCGGCAGAAGACAATGAACTCACCGCGCGGGCGGCCCGGGATCAGTACCGCGACAGCTTCCGGTTCCTCGAAGCCGGTGACATAAAAAAAGTCACTGTCCGGACGATAGGAATACAACGTATCGCGGCTGCGTGTTCTTTCCGGGGCAGCTGGCAAAACTGCGATGCCGCCGGAACCGATGAGTTCCATTAGATGACGCCGACGTCTGGAGAATTCTTGTGGATGCATTAATGCTCGCTCATTGATGTCGTTAACCCAGCCTCGTTGCCGCGGGTATCCGCAATCTCTTCCAATACGATCTGGGCGCTGACGCGAACATACTCGACGATTTCCGCCAAAGCGAAGTCCGCGTCCGCTGGGTCGCTGAGCTCACCCGCACTGAGGCCGGCGCGACTGATCGCGGCAAAGTCCTTGGCGATCTCTTCAAGCGAAGACTCGGTCGCCGCTGCCGCGTCCGAGTCGACCGACAATCGCGTGGAACCTTCTGGTAGCGTCAGGCCGCCAAAGGCCAACCCCGAGAGAAAGGCGTGGCACCAGAGCGCCAGTTTCTCGACGCGATCATCCAGCGGCGAATCGTCTTCCGGCAACAACGGCGTAAACTCCAGATCCGCGCTGGCCAGCGCACGCGTGGTCTCTACCTCCATAACCCGAAAAATGACGAGTGCCTCCTCAGCTTCGTCCGCCGCTGCCTCGGTCTCCGCGACACACTCTTCGATCCAGGTCGAGGCGGCCGCAGCGCCGCCGGCGCACAACACACCGCAGAAGCCGCCGTGCAGCTCCGACACCGTCATCGCGCTGTCGAGCCCGTCCAGTGCCACACTCAATGTCGCGTAATCCGTGTGTGAGTCGGCCATTCCAAGAAAATTCGGTGGGCGAGAAGCCTCAATGCTAACACCGTCTCACGCTTGTTGACCCCCGAACGCTTGCGGTTCTATAGTCTGTGGCATGAGTGAGCGCGAAACCAATGAACGGGTCGACCTGGAACTGCAGCGCCTGGAGAAGCGGCTGGATGAACTGGTCGTTATCTGTAGGCAGCTCCAGGAGGAAAATCAGTCTCTGAAGCAGCGCCAGGATACCTTGATTGAGGACCGGGCAACGTTGCTGCAGAAGAATGAGCAGGTTCGGGGCCGCGTCGAAGCAATGATCGGTCGGCTCAAGGCAATGGAACAGGCACAATGAACGATATATATGCCCATGTCAGTATCCGGATACTGGAGAAAGAATATCAGGTTGCCTGCCCCGCCGGCGAAAAGGCCGACCTCGTCGCTTCGGCGGAACTTCTCAATCAGAAGATGCGCGAGATTCGCGACAGCGGCAAAGTAGTCGGGCTGGATCGAGTCGCCGTCATGGCAGCCCTAAACATGGCGAATGAACTGTTGCAGAGAACGGGTCAAGATCGCGAGCTACAGGACATCGTCGGCCTTCGCGTGAAGGCGATGCGCGAGAGATTGGATTCGGCGCTCGGCAGCAACGAGCAACAATTGAGTCTATAGTGTTATTGGCGCTCCCTGCGGTGTTCGATGCGGATTGGAGAGTCTTTCGGCCCTAAATCTTGATCTTGGGGTTGTGTCCTGTCGGTGGCGTTGTGCACATCCGGTTCTGCTGGATCGCCTGCAACTACCACGGCTTACCCCACCTATTGCTCTGAGTCGAGAGCAACCAACCGCAACGGCACAGGCGGGGAGCGTCATCTTCCTTCTTCGCGATCACACTTACAGAGGGATTAACCGCTCTCTTGTCCGACAGCTCACTTAGTCGCAGCGACAAGCGAATCGAACAGCGGCAGCGGATTCGCCTCGTTCGTGAGTCCGTCACGAAACGGCAGAAGACTCAAGCCGAACTACTGCTTGCACGACGCTTGTGGCGGCTAGCGCAAACTCAACGTGCCCAACACATCAGCATCTATCTGGCGGTCGACGGGGAGATCTCCCTCGCAGGATTTATGATGGGCGCCGCACGCCGAAATAAGCATCTGTACGCGCCCGTACTACGAGGAAACAGCCTGCGATTCGCTGCTCTTCGATCCGGCATGACACTGACACCGAACCGCTTCGGAATTCTCGAGCCGCTAGGCGAACCCTATATCGACGCACGATCCCTGGACCTCGTTCTGACGCCGGTCGTCGCGTTTGATGACCGCGGCGTGAGACTCGGCATGGGCGGCGGTTTCTACGACCGATGCTTTCAGTTTCTGGCCGCGCGAGAAAAGTGGTGGAAACCGAAGCTGGTCGGCGTAGGGTACGAACATCAACACGTAAAAAACATCGACGCGGAAGCGTGGGACGTCCGACTCTGGTGTGCCGTTACCGAGTCAGACAGCTATTATTTTTGACTGACAATCCGGTCGGAGTGTTTCGTGTAGGTTGATTTTCGTCACGAAGATGGGCGCACTACCCTTAAAGCGACAACCGGCCGGCGCGCAGTCGAATTGCATAGTTGCGCGAATCTTTGCGCAATTTCGAGAAAAAGCGAAATATTTACTTCTGGATTGCGCTTGTCGCACAACGTAGTAATTCACGCGAAGCACGAGCGAACGGCCAACTGCCCGCGATGATGACACTACGATCTAACCGCGAGAAACGTGTCGCAAACATAAACGAGAGTCGTGCAACCGGTTTCGCTAGCGCGTAACCATGACAGACCAGGAACCGCCGTCAACGTATCAGTCGATTCGGCCATTGCGGCACGCTGTGCGCAAGAACCCAGTAACCCAGCGGCTTTCCGCGCCATTACTTAGGCACTGTTGTTACCGGATTCCTTTCTAGTGATGAGATGCTTCTCGCGCATGAATGCAGTTCTGCGTTTCTATCGCCGGAATTTTTCTCACGTTACGAGAACTCGAATCGCCTTCTTCGATACGAGAGCAATTTTAGTTTTCGTTACTCATTTACCAAGAGTGTGCGGTCGTTCACACTCTTCGCGCTAGACGCGCTAAACCGCATGCGCAAAAAACTATAACTTGCTGGAATTTTTGATCCTTTTATATATACTCAACGCCGGTTAACACCGACACGGAGACTACCCATGGCTAAACGACCTGCTTCTAAGAAGCGAACATCTCGCAAGAAGGCGGGCGCCAAACGCAAGACAGTGCGGCGCAAGGTAGCTAAGAAGCGCGCCACCAAGAAAAAGGCGACGCGTAAGAAGGCTACTCGTAAGAAGGCGACGAAGAAAAAGGCAACACGTAAGAAAGCTAAGAAAAAGGCCAAGAAGAAGGCTTCTCGCAAGAAAGCCAAGAAGAAGGCTACTCGCAAGAAAGCCAAGAAGAAGGCTTCTCGCAAGAAAGCCAAGAAGAAGGCTACTCGCAAGAAAGCCAAGAAGAAGGCTTCTCGCAAGAAAGCCAAGAAGAAGGCTACTCGCAAGAAAGCCAAGAAGAAGGCTTCTCGCAAGAAACGGTAGTTTTTTTAGTGCCTTGTGTCAGCCTTCTGGTTCTGACATAAACGAAGTGCCCGCTATATGCGGGCATTTTTTTTTGGTGGTGTGAAATGGATCAAGATGCCAAGAAACGCTTGGCGGCAGCGGCAGCAATCGCAGAGATCGAGGTCGGGATGTCGCTGGGGGTCGGCACCGGTAGCACGGTGAACTTCTTTATCGACGCCTTGGCCGAGAAGGCCGGGCACCTGACGACGGTCGTCTCAAGCTCCGAGGCATCCACCGAGAGACTGCAGAATCTGGGCATCGAGGTATCAGATCTTGCCAGCGCCGGTGACCTGGATCTGTACGTCGATGGCGCGGATGAAGCGACAAAGCACCTGCATCTGATCAAAGGCGGAGGTGGAGCATTGACGCGCGAGAAAATTATTGCGGGCGCGTCGCGACGATTCATCTGCATCATTGACGACACCAAACTTGTCGGCATATTGGGCAAATTCCCGCTCCCCGTCGAGGTCATCCCGATGGCGCGTTCGTTCGTCGCCAGGCAGCTCGTCAAGGCGGGCGGTCAACCGATCTGGCGGGAGAATTTCTTGACCGATAACGGCAATCACATTCTGGACGTCCACAATCTGAAGATACCGAGTCCGCTGGAAGTCGAGAATAGTCTGAATCAGATCCCCGGCGTGGTCACGATCGGCCTATTCGCGCAGAGAAGTGCCGACGTATTGCTCGTCAGCACAGACGACGGTGTCAAAGAGATGCGCTAGCCCGGCCGGTGGCCCGGCAAACAAATGGCTGGGGGAGAGGGATTCGAACCCCCGCTGTCGGAGTCAGAGTCCGAAGTCCTACCACTAGACGATCCCCCAGTCGTGGGATCTATAACTACTAGCGCTTGGAGTACTGCGTCGCTTTGCGGGCCTTACGAAGGCCGACCTTCTTACGCTCGACTTCCCTAGCATCCCGCGTGACAAATCCGGCTTTGCGCAGCGGTTGGCGCAGCGACTCATCGTACTCCATCAGCGCCCGTGTAATACCATGCCGAATCGCACCGGCTTGTCCCGTGGTGCCGCCGCCGCGAACGCTTACCTGGATATCGAACTTGCTCTCGAGCTGCGAGAGTTCCAGCGGCTGGCGGACGATCATTCGTGCTGTTTCTCTGCTGAAGAAGACATCCAGCGGTCGTCCGTTTACCTTGATCTCCCCTTTCCCGGGTCGCAAGAAGACTCTTGCCGCCGAGGTCTTTCTTCGGCCTGTTCCGTAGTAGGTGTCGGTGGCCATACTCTTATAACTCCAGCGGATGAGGCTGTTGGGCCTGGTGCGGATGCTCGGTCCCACGAACGACTTTCAACTTCTTGAAAATTTGTCTTCCGAGCGAGTTCCGAGGCAGCATGCCTTTGACGGCACGCTCCAGTACCAGCTCTGGCGCACGCTCCAGGAGATGCTCGAGGGACTCGGACTTAAGATTACCGATATAGCCGGTATGCCGATAATAAATCTTATCTTGTAACTTGGCCCCGGTGACCCGGATTTTCTCAGCATTGATCACGACGATATAGTCGCCTGTGTCTACGTGTGGGGTGTACTCGGGCTTGTGCTTTCCTCGCAGGCGCCGGGCGATCTCCGACGCCAGCCGGCCAAGCGTTTTACCGCTCGCGTCTACGAGAAACCAGTCGTGCCGGACTTCTGCCGGCTTAGCCGAGAATGTCTTCATAAGCTGTTTGGGGTTCGGGCCAGACCGCCGACCAAAGAGGCGGGATATTACGCGCCTGTTCAGGCCCTTGCAAGGCGTTACCGGTAGCTATAATGGCCCCATGACCCGAAGAATCAGCTGGCAGGATCGGCTCGTCGCGGCCGCGGACCAGGCGTTGCGTACGCTGACCGATCCACCCGAGGCAGCGCGCCCATCGCCGGCGGAAGGCCTCGACGAGCCTGAGTTTTCCGCGGAGGAGCGGCGGATGAGCAGCGCCCTGATGCGCGTCAACCACGCAGGCGAGATCGCCGCGCAGGCGCTCTACAGCGGCCAATCGGTCATGGCCCGCGCAGCGAAGACGCGCGATCAACTGCTCGAGGCAGCGGCCGAGGAACAGGATCATCTCGCCTGGTGTGCGCAACGAATCTCTGAACTGGAAGGCCGTAGGAGCCTGCTCGATCCAGTCTGGTATGGAGGAAGCTTTCTGCTGGGCATGTTGGCTGGCAGCGCCGGGGACAAGGTGAGCTTAGGATTCATCGCCGAGACCGAACGCCAGGTCGAAGCGCATATAAAGGATCATCTGGGGCGACTGCCTGCCGAAGACGCAAGAAGTAAAGCCATTCTCGATAAGATGGCCACGGACGAGGCGCATCACGCGACGACCGCGAGGTTATCGGGAGGAATCGAGCTTCCTCGCCCGATCCGGTCTTTGATGGCACTGGGAGGCAAGTTTTTGCGTCGTACGGCGCTCTGGGTGTGAACTACGTCACAACCTGGACCCCTGAGCGAAATTCCCGCGATAAATCGCTTTCTAAGCTACTGTCGCGTACGCACAGTTCCCGCCAAGACCGTCATGATTCATGCCGGCGACCTGCCTGATGTGATGTATTACATCGTGTCCGGCTCCTTTGAGGTCATGATTTGAAGACGAGGACGGCAACGAAATGGTCTTGGCCTACCTGAACAAGGGCCAGTTCTTCGGCGAGATGGGCCTGTTCTACGAGCAACCGACTCGAAGTGCATGGGTCAGAACGCGGACCGGAAGCGAAATCGCCGAGATGACCTATCCACGCTTTCGACAGATCGCCTCTGAGAGTCCCGGACTGATCTTCGAACTGGCCACGCAACTTGCTTCGAGACTGGACAGGACGAGCCGAAAATTAGGCGACCTGGCATTTATCGATGTCACAGGCCGAGTCGCTCACGCGATCATGGATCTGTGCAATGAGCCCGACGCCATGACCCATCCGGACGGCATGCAGATAAAGGTGTCCCGCCAGGAGCTCTCCAGGCTGGTTGGCTGTTCCCGAGAGATGGCAGGCCGCGTATTGAAGGTGCTAAAGGAGCAAGGCCTCGTCAGCGCGAGCGGCAAAACGATCGTCGTCTTTAACGCGCGCAGAGAGTTGCCGAAACTCCGCAGAGAAGCCATACGCCGACCGGCTTGAGCTACTTGAAGCTTCGGTGGGTCTTGACCCGCTCATAGGCGGCACGGATCTCCTGGGTCTTTTCTTCGGCCACACGCTTCATCGACTGCGGTAAACCCCGGGCGACCAGCTTGTCGGGATGATGTTGATTCATCAGCCGTCTGTAAGCGCGCTTCACCTCTTGATTGGTCGCGCTGGAGTCCAGACCGAGAACCCGAAAGGCGTCCTCCAAGCCGACCTGCTTATCGTGCGCGCCGCCGGCGCGAAACTGCTGGGCGCGAATCAATGCTTCAATCTGGGCGAGCTCCACCCGGCCCATACCGAGAGATCTTGCCACAATCCATAGCAGCTCTCGCTTCTTCTTACTGATCGACCCGGTCATCAACGCGGCCTGCATCTGAATTTCCATGAAGGCTCTGATCAGCTCACGGTGGCCACGCAGTCGATCGTGCAGCGTCCCCAGGCTCTCAGACCGACGAAATGCCGCGCTCTTACCCGCCGTGAAATGCGCGATCGCCTGTTGAACCTGCTCGGGAGACAACGCCATGCTATGCATGATCCGGCGAGCTACCCGAACCTCCTCCTCTGAAACCCGTCCGTCGACCTTGGCGATGTGTCCCATCAACAGGAAGGTGGATTCGAAGAACAGTTGCTGAATTTTCGCCGAGCCGAATCCCACGCGCCCGCCAGCTGCCTGCCGGGCACCCAACCCGATATCGAACTGATGCCCGAGCATGACGCCCAGCGCCAAACCCACTAGACGGAACGGACCAGCCACGGCATAGCCCAGAACGCCTCCGACCGCCTTACCGATCCACTGCATATCGTTCGACGGAGATGCTACTCGGGCGAGGTTCTGAGTTGCCGTATTTCATACTGGAGTTGCTGACGGACCACTTGACGAGTCATTATCGCTTTTTACATCCCTACCGTTCATTTGCCAAGCCCCGAAAGACGCCATCGTTTATGACTGAGCTGCCAACTGATGCCGTGTCAGAGTCCAATCTGACGAGCCTAGATCTAGTCGCCCGTGGAAAGGTGCGCGACATCTACCGTGTCGATGACGACCATCTACTGATCGTCGCCAGTGACCGTATCTCCGCCTTCGATGTCGTACTCCCAGATCCGATTCCGGGCAAGGGTATCGCGCTAACGGCGATTTCGAATTTCTGGTTCGAGCGACTCGGGCACGTCGTGCCGAATCATCTGACCGGTATCGATCCGCTTAGCGTCCTGCAAGATACGCGGGACCACGCCGTCGTCGCGGGACGATCCGTCGTCGTGAAACGCCTCAACCCCCTGCCCGTGGAAGCAGTCGTTCGCGGCTATCTGATCGGCTCCGGCTGGAAGGACTACCGCGCATCGGGCAGCGTCAGCGGCATCCCCCTGCCCCCGGGCCTGGAGCTTGCAGAACAACTTCGCGAACCGATCTTTACGCCGAGCACGAAGGCGGCTGTAGGCGGGCATGACGAGAACATCTCTGCCGACGATGTCGACTCGTTGATAGGTAACGAGCTCAGACAACGCGTGTCCGACCTCTCACTGCAACTCTATTCAGAGGCGACGCAGTACGCTCGAGAATGCGGCATTATCATAGCGGACACGAAGTTCGAGTTCGGCCTCGATGACGACGGAGATCTGTATCTGATCGACGAGCTATTCACGCCCGACTCGTCACGATTCTGGCCGGTCGCGAGTTATGAACCGGGCTCTTCCCCGCAGAGTTTCGACAAGCAATACGTTCGCGACTATCTCGAAACATTGGACTGGGACAAGAACCCCCCAGGGCCCCATCTTCCGTCACTTGTAATCGAGCGAACTCGCGAGAAATACGGCGAAGCCTTCGATCGTCTGAACCGATGAGCTTGCGCCTGCATTTGCCGTAACGTGACGGAGTCCGCTAATGGAGCAGCTTAACCGGCGCATTCGAGCCTGGCTTTGGCTTCCGGATTTACCGGCAGTACTCTGGCGACGGAACCTACTGATCGTCGCGCGCTTCGTTTACGCCCTGATCAAAGAACTCGCATCGGGCGAACTCAGCCTGCGCGCGATAAGTTTAGTGTATACCACCATGCTCGCGATTGTGCCGTTGTTGGCGTTGAGCTTCTCGATTCTGAAGGGCCTCGGCTTCCACCGGCAAATGGAACCTCTGCTACAGAGCGTCCTCGCACCCCTTGGTCCACGCAGCGAGGAACTGACTGCCACGATCATCGGCTTCGTCGATAACGTGCAGGGCTCGGCGCTCGCGGGCGTGAGCCTGACGTTGCTACTCCTGACGGCCTTTTCCTTGGCGCAGAAAGTCGAGAATAGCTTTAATTTCGTGTGGCGAGTCGATCGCCCGCGCAGCTTTGGCCGCCGGTTCAGCGAGTACCTGAGCGTAATGCTCGCGGGCCCCGTGATCATGAGTATAGCCATGGGCATGCTGGCGACGATTTAGAATGCCTCGATCGTCGACCGGCTGCGCGCGGTGGAGCCGCTCGGGAGTCTGGTGGTCAGTGCGACGGAGCTCACACCCTATGTGCTGGTGATCGGTACATTCAGTTTTCTCTATGCCTTCGTACCGAATGCGAAAGTGCGGATTCGAACCACGCTGATCGGAGGAGTGCTCGCGGGTATCGTCTGGGTCGGCAGCGGCAAACTGTTCGCGGAATTCGTCGCCGGCACCGACCGTACCATCGTTATCTACTCTGGTTTCGCTATCGTGATCTTCGGCATGCTATGGCTCTACTTCTCCTGGTTGATTCTGCTGCTCGGCGCACAATTTACCTTCTACTATCAGAACCGCGATTACCTTCGTCTCGAGAGGCGCACACCGAACGTGTCGAACGAATTTACAGAGCGTTTGGCCATCAACGTGATGTTGCTCGTGGCGCAGAAGAAAGAGGAACCTGCCGATGGCTGGGGAGTTCTGGGCCTGGCGGCCCGAATCGGTGCCCCACGGCATCTGCTAGAGCCCGTTGTCGGCGCGCTACGGGGAAGCCCGACTGCTCGTCGAGACCACCGAGGAGCAGTTGATCCCTGCCAGGGATCTGCGCAGGATCGGCGCCGGTGAGATTCTCGCGGCCGTCCGTACATCGGCCGGGGACATACAATCGACGCACCCGACTCAGTGGAACGCTACGGTATAAGCCGTCGCCGAGCACGTCGATGCGGCCGTGTCCGAGGCGGTAAATTCTCGTTCTCTGGCTGACCTAGTCGATGAAGACGCCGCGCAAGCACAGGCGAAGTCGCCGTAGCGAAAACCGTTAGTGGCCGGCGACCGTCAGACCCTCGACGAGAACCGATCCACAGCGGACCGTCCCGCGAACATCGATGTCGGAACCGACCGCCTGGATACCCAGAAACAGATCCTTCAGGTTGCCCGCGATCGTAACTTCGTGGACCGGGTACACGATCTCACCGTTCTCAACCCAGAAGCCCGCTGCGCCGCGTGAGTAGTCTCCGGTGACCGTGTTGACGCCCTGCCCGAGCAGTTCCCCAACCAAGAAAACTCCCGGCAGATCGCCGAGCAGTTGCTGCAGCGAACCGGCTGTGGGTCTGACGACGAGATTATGAATGCCGCCTGCATTCGCGGTCGTCTCCAGCCCCAGGCGCCGAGCAGAGTAACTCGACAAGACGTAGCCTTGCAGAACCCCCGCGTCGATCAGTTTTCGCTGGCGAGTTGCGACGCCGTCGCTATCGAACGGTGCACTGGCCATCGCGCCGAGAATAAACGGATCCTCGTCGATCTCGATAAACTCAGGAAATATCCGATCACCGCATGCATCCAACAAGAAGGACGCTTCCCGGTATTGGCTCGTTCCCCGGATTGCAGAGATAAGATGACCGAACAGACCCCGCGCGACCTCCGCCGGATAGACGACCGGCACCTGCCTCGTTGAGAACTGCCTGGCTCCCAAGCGACGCAGCGTCCGTTGCGCCGCCTCCGTCCCGACGTGCTCCGGTGTTTCGAGAAACTCGGCGTTTCTTGCGGCCGTTACCCAGTAGTCGCGCTCCAATGCGTCCTCGCCCTCCGCAACAACGCCGCAGCTAAGGCTGTGACTGGTGGTCGGGTAACCGCCGCAGAAGCCGTGACTATTGGCGTAGACCTGCACTCCTGCGCCCGTCGCTACGGATGCTCCCTCCGAGTTTTTGATCCTGGGATCGATCGCCCGCGCCGTATCCTCCGCTCGTCGCGCGAGCTCCTCCGCCGCTTCGACTGTCAGTTCCCACGGGTGATAGAGGTCCAGATCACGTATTTCCGTCGTCATCAACTGCTCGTCCGCGAGGCCGGCGTATTCGTCTTCTGCTGTGAAGCTCGCGATGCTCAGCGCTTTACGTGCGGTCGCTTCGAGCGCTGCAGGAGAGGACTGTGTCGTGCTGGCGGTCCCCTTTCGTCCCCCGACATACACGGTTATCGCCAATGTGCGATCGCGCTGCCGCTCGATCGACTCCAACTCGCCCATGCGCACGGCCACCGACAGTCCCTCGTCAAAACTCAGGCCCGCTTCGACCTGATCGGCACCGAGTGACCGTGCAACCACGACGGCGTCCGCTGCCGTGACCTGAAGAGACTTTTGCAGCTCGTGTGCGTCCATAAATCGCCTACCTAGTGAGTGAGAAGCTGATTCTAACTGCTGTACAATGCCCCGATGAAACCCCTGGTCGGAATAATTATGGGCTCGATGTCGGATTGGGACATCATGCGCCATACGGTGGACACCTGCGACGAGCTGGGAATTCCCAATGAAGTCCGGATCATTTCGGCGCACCGAACACCGGATCTGCTGTTCGAGTACGCCTCGAGTGCGTCCGAGCGTGGGCTGGAAGTGCTGATCGCGGCTGCGGGAGGCGCAGCCCATCTCGCGGGCGTCACCGCCGCGAAAACACAGCTACCCGTACTCGGCGTTCCGATGCAATCGCAAGCGCTGAACGGCATCGACTCGCTACTCTCCATGGTTCAGATGCCGGCCGGTATTCCTGTCGGCACCCTGGCCATCGGCAAGCCCGGAGCAATCAACGCGGCTCTTCTGGCTGCCGCCATACTCGCTAATAAGCATGCCGCAATCTCGACGGCCCTGACCGAGTTCCGCGACAAGCAGACCGATCGCGGCCTGAACACACCGGATCCTACCGCTACATCCGGATCTACTGGCCAGTAAAAAATAGGCGTTTAACGCACGCCCATCGAGACAGCTGAGTCATCCGGATAGCCGACGTATTGCGAACTCTTCGAGCTGAATGAACTGCCGTTCCGGTTAAGTCCAGACCCGCAATTTTTCTTCGCGAGCACACAGCACGCTCGCGCCAAGGCGTACATGGAATCCTCCGTCTGGCTGGCGAACGGTTTCGTTATCCTGACCGGCGATATCGGCTGCGGAAAGACGACGCTGATCGAGAGCTTTATCGAATCATTGCCGAAAGATGTCGTGCTGGCGCACATATCTCAGACGCAGCTGTCCCCGGTCGAGTTTCTACAGTCCCGCTCGGCTTCAGACCGTTCGGCATGCGGAAGATAGAGCTGCTCACGCTGCTGAGAGAGTATCTCATCGAGCAGTACTCGGGCGGACGACGAGTGTTGATCGTCATCGACGAGGCTCAGAATCTGTCCCGCAAAATTCTGGAGGAGATTCGGCTGCTCTCCGGTGTCGAGGCGCAGAAGGAGAAAGTGCTGCGCATTATCTGGCCGGTCAGCCCGAGCTCGGGGAGACACTCGACTCACCGCGTCTTGAGCAGCTAAGCCAGCGAGTTAGGCTGCGCTTCTACATTGCCGCGCTGTCGAAACGCGAAACTCACGAATACATCGCCCACCGCCTCAAAATCTCCGGGGCGGCCCGTCGCAAGATCTTCGACGCCGAAGCGCTGCGGCTTGTGTTTCGCTACACAGGCGGCGTCCCCCAGCTCATTAACGTTCTGTGTGACTCAGCCATGCTGTGCGCTTTCGCTGACGAGAAGAACCGCGTCGACCAGGAGCTCCTTGAGGCGGCGGTGGACGAGTTGCAATGGGTGCCGTATATCGAACGATTACGCGAGCGAGAGCGGATACTCGACAATACCGACGAGCGCTACATCGGCGGTATCCCGCTTGCGAGACTTGAGATCCGCGAGAACAACCAGATCATCAGCAATTTCGAATTACCGGCAGGACGCGTGATTATCAGCAGAGGCAAAGGTAACGATCTGACGATTCCCAGCAAGGTAATCAGCAGGCATCACGCGCAAATCGTCACGGATCTGCAGCAATCAATGCTGGAGGATCTCAATAGCACGAACGGCATCTATGTGGGCTCCAAGCGGGTACGCCACCACCAGCTAAACGATGGGGACATCATCACGATCGGTAGACACGAGATCCTCTACCGTAGTCTTCGCGGCCGCGAACAAGAGCACGAGATTCAAGACGACCCCGAAGATACCGCGCGAGAACGAACGAAGCGCTAACTGTTCTTTTACCGTTGCGCTGAGTTGCCCACGGCTTGACGGCTGCGACTGTGACGATAATCCCGGCGTTTGAGCCAAACGACAAGTCCGGCGATCAAACTGGCGAGCCCGATACCGGCGCTAATGATCGGCCAGTACCAGTAGCTCAGAAAGAAGCTCCCTGCCAAGGCTATTAAGCCGACCGCAATATAATTATAGGGAAGAGACTCGTATAACGGTCTCGAGAGCCACATGATCATGAGTACGAATAGTCAGGCCGCGGTTCCGCCGACGGTTAGGGCGTCGATCCGTAGCGTCGGCTGCCCGACGCCGACGGGCACCGACTGACCTTCTTTGCCACAGACCCCAACGCCTGCATCGAGTTCGAGGTCCGAACCAACCATCGACACACGTGTTAATACTTCGGGCCCGTTGCCGATCAACATGACACCCTTCACGGGCGCGGTAATTTTTCCCTTCTCGATCAGATAAGCCTCGCTCGCGGAAAACACGAATTTTCCGGAAGTGATATCGACTTGCCCCCCGCCGAAGTTCGGCGCGTAGATCCCTTTATCCACGGATGCGATGACGTCTTCCGGCGCGTGCTTGCCCGGTAACATGTAAGTGTTCGTCATTCGCGGCATGGGCGGATATGCGAAGGACTCTCGGCGCCCGTTACCCGTCGACTTGGTCTTCATCAGGCCCGCATTCAGCTTATCGTGCAAATACCCCTTGAGTACTCCGTTTTCGATCAACGTGTTGCACTGCGTCGGCGATCCCTCATCGTCCATATTCAACGAGCCGCGGCGGCCTTCGAGCGTCCCATCGTCGACGACAGTACACTCAGGCGACGCGACGCGTTCGCCGATAAGCCCGGAAAAAGCCGAGGTGCCTTTGCGATTGAAATCGCCTTCGAGCCCGTGACCGATCGCTTCGTGTAACAGGATCCCAGGCCAACCCGCACCGAGGACGACCGGCATGACACCGGCAGGCGCAGGGATCGCATCCATGTTCACCGACGCCTGGCGAACCGCTTCCGCGGCCAGGTTGGTGACGGTATCCGTCGCCGTGAGCAAAGAAAGGTCTCCGCGACCGCCGCAACCGGCGTAGCCCTGTTCGCGGCGATCACCCTGCTGGGTGATGACTGAGACGTTGAGGCGTACGAGCGGCCTGATGTCCGCGCCGAGAACTCCATCCGAGCCTTGTACGAGTATCAACTCGTAGACGCTCGCAAGACTACCCATAACCTGGGTAACGCGCTCGTCCATCGCCCGGGTCTCACGATCCAGGCGCAGCAGCAATTCGATTTTGTCGGCATCGTCCAGACTCAGCGACGGGTCGTCGACGGGATACAAGTGATGCGCCGACGTCGCCCGAGGTACCTGTACGCGGCCGTCGCCGCGCGTTCGAACGATTCTCCGCGCGGCGTCCACGGCATCGTCAAGCGCCTCGGCGTCGAGTTGGTCGGAATAGGCGAACCCGGTTTTCTCAGCGGCAACGGCCCGTACACCGACGCCCTGATCGACACTGTGGACACCGTGTTTGACGATGCCGTCTTCGATGGCCCAGGTCTCGAAACGCGTGAACTGAAAGTAAATGTCGCCGTAGGTTAGCTGGCGGCTCATAAGCTTGCCCATGGCCCGATCCAACTGGCCGAGGTCAAGTCCCGCAGGCTGCAAGAGTTCACGGTCGACGATCGCCAGCGAGTCGACGGGCGGGCTGATATAGCTTTCGGGTCGCATAGCCGCATCATAGCCAGATCTGCCACGCTCGCGCCAGGGCCCGAGTCGCGTTCTGCGGGGATCTCGACCACCGACCAGCCGGAAACCGCGGCCAGCCGCTATGGTTGTGCTGGATTCAGCCCGCCCGGAGGAAGCTCGGCGCATAGCTCACCCGAAGCCAGATCCTCTGGAGTCAGCCGCTCAATAGACGGTTCACCCCAGGTGCCGGATATGCAATAGGAAGCGCGGCCAATGCCTTTCAGTGGTTCCTTGAATATCTGCGTAAAGATCAGCAACGCCGTCCCGATCCCCGGCCCCGCGAGAAACCCCATTGCCGGGAGTATCTTCCCGGGCTCGGCCGTCACAACAGCCTGTTGTTGGTAGGTCTGGTCCTTCAGGCCGGTCCGGCCGACGACACCGATGTCCGCCACCGGTCCCGTAAGCAGCAGATTGTCCGTGTAGGCGTTACCGTCGATGAGGACGAAGTTGCCGCTAACCTCATCGAAGACGAGGCCACGATTAAAGACGTCTCTGAAGTCCAGGGCTAGTCGTCGCGGCAATTCGGTAATACTCATCAGGCCCATCATGCGGCCTGCTCCGGGTTCCGCGTCGAGGAGGCTACCTTGCTCCAGTCGAATCGCGACATCGCCGCTGATACCCTGTCTCCAGTCCGCTGACGGTCCACCGGGCCAGTAGACGTTCGCTGTCACCTCGGCAACCTCGCCGTCGAGGACCGGATCGAGCGCAAGCTCGTCAAGCGCGATGGCGACGTTCTCACTCCTTAGCGTCAGTGCCACGCGGGTCGTGGATCCCGGCGCGCTGTCGAACCACTCACCACTACCGTCCAACGTGAAGCCCTCACTAACGGTCCGGAACGTAGCCAGACGAAGACCCGAAGGCACAGCCTGGACGTCGGCATCGAGTTCGCCGTAACGGCGCTGCCGGACGACGAAGTCAGTCGCACTCACAAGCAGTCCCGGCAAATCGCGCGGATCTGTTTGATCGGATTGATCGGGCTCGCCAGCAGAGAGATGTAGTTGCTGCATGTTCGCGACGATCTGGGCACCGCTGCCAAAGTCCAGCGGCACGACGAGCGTCCCCGCCATCGGCTCGCTGTCGATTTCCACAAGCCATTCCAGCGGCTGCCGCTCGATGACGAGTTTTGTCTGACCGAGATGCTGACCGAGGGCGGAGAAATCGGCGAGCTCCAGGTCCGCGGTCGACAGTAACGCATCCAATCCAGTCTGAGATGCGACATCCGCAAACACATCCAGCCAGCCATCCAAGTGCACCTCGCCGAGCGAGCCGCGAATATCCAGACCGTCCTGCGGAGGCAATAGCGGATACGAGCCACCGAAGCGAACACTTCCCTTGCGCAGCGACAATCCCTCGTCTCGATTCCATAGACTAAAGGCGAAACGATTCGCGGCGCCGAGATTGCCTTCAATGTCGAGCCGGTCGGACTGCAGAAATATGAAGTCAACCTGAAAGCTCGTGACCTCGGCCGGAGGCTTACTGAGCGGCTCAGGAAATTTGAGTGCGACACCGGAAAGATTCGAACTAACACTGACTTTCAACGGCGCTCTCGGTCCCGGCGCGCCAGGTGCCGGATTCTCGGGCAGCAGAAGCGTACCCTGCCAACGCGTCTGCCCTGCAAGGTAAGAGTTGAGCGGCAGATCGAACGCGTCTCCGACCGCCTCCGCCGCAACCTCTCCTTCGAAAGTGAGGCGCGACCGGTAGCCCGGCTCGTCCGCCGGCGGCGCAACGCTCGTGGTCACCGGGCCACCCATCAGGGTCGCCTCGATACCCGAACCGGTCACGCGGTCGTCGGTCATTCTCAGGACGCCGTTTATATCAGTCGCCGCCAAACCGAACCCCGCGACGGTAAGTTCACCGCCCTGCATACTCACTTGTGCATCGAGCTCGTAGGCAGCGAAGTCGGTCAACGGCAGTCTTAGTGCGAGTTCTACCTCCGCG
>Ga0310122_10000199_pt1 | contig 38002 bp, 36 predicted proteins | sample CB6_Bottom_1051__FD_203503 | JGI IMG/M metagenome (GOLD analysis project Ga0310122, IMG submission 203503) | Marine microbial communities from Western Arctic Ocean, Canada - CB6_Bottom_1051 | ecosystem: Environmental > Aquatic > Marine > Oceanic | place: Canada: Western Arctic Ocean | collected...
CTTAGATAACGATTCAATTATTAGTGTGAATTGATTTTTCTTCAATGTCCCGACCTCTCTAGCTTTGGGACAATTAATTATAGTACAAATTCAGAGATCAACAACTAACGCAAATAAAGCCAAAAAAATACACCGTTGCCATTCAAGGACGTAACGGGTTAGGTAAGCAAGGTGAGTTTTTCTTTGGTGACCCAGAAATTACAAGCCAAAATCCGCTTGAGTTTAATCTAAATTTCCAAGGCGGAGCTTGGCAGCTCTATGTGGTGCCAAAAACCGGCTGGCAACCGGCATCATCGTCTATCTGGCCATTACGTATCGTTATCATTGTTATTTTGAGTTTACTTATTTTTGCATTTTTATTGTTTTTAAAAATGCTCAATAGAGAACACGAAAACGAAAAAATGCTCGAGGTAATGAGTAACCTAGCGCAAGTGGGTGCATGGTCATTTAATTTAGAAAAAAAACAGGTGTTTTGGTCAGACATGACCAAAAAGATATTTGAATACCCTTTAGATGAGCAACCTAAATGGTCATCCGATTTATATTATTTTAAAGAAGGTAAAAGCAGAGATAAGGCAGCTGAACTAATTACTAGGGCGGTTAAATATGGTGAAAGTTACGAAGCCGAACTAGAAGTTATTAATGCCAAAGGCGAAGTGATTTGGGCGCTAATACATGGAGAAGCAGAGCATAAAAATGGGCGTTGTATTAGAATATTCGGCTCATTACAAAATATAGATGCCCGTAAAAAAGTAGCAATAGAAGATCAAAAAATAGCTCGCTTTAACGAAACCTTAGCATCGCTAACTATTAGCGATCACATATTAAATGGCAAATTAAGCGAATCAAAAGAGCTTATAACTCGTGCGGTGTGCCGTGCACTTAAAGTGAATACTGTGAGCATTCGCTTGTTTGATAAACATAAAACTCAGCTTACTCCTATCGCGAGCTATAGCCAAAATAACAGCGATAACAATACCCCTTGGCGCCAGCAAGACATCCCTGATTTTTTTACCAGCTTAGAGAACAAAGCCGTTTTTAGCGCCCAGAACGCTCAGCAACAAGCTTCCCTCGCCCCTATAGCAAAAAGCTATCTAGAGCCATCATCCATTAAAGCAATGCTCTGTGTGATGATCCCCGCGGGCAGCGGCTCTATAGGTGTGGTGTGCGCAGAGCAAGCAACCGTTAGAGCATGGACGCAAAACGAAGAAGGTTTTTTAATTGCCATCGGGGCATTAATAGGAAGTCTTCACTCTAGTGAACAACGCATAGAGACTGAAGCAGAATTAGTCAAAGCAAAAGAAGCCGCAGAACAAGCTGTGATTGCTAAAAGTGAGTTTTTAGCTAGCATGAGCCATGAAATTCGTACCCCGATGAATGGGGTGTTAGGCATGCTTAACCTTATTCAAACGACCTCGCTTGATCAGCAGCAACGTCACCATATCAAACTGGCTCAATCGTCAGCGGAATCTCTATTAGGAATTATTAATGATATTTTAGACTTTTCTAAAATAGAAGCTGGTAAGTTAGACATAGAAAACATTCAATTTAATCTACCCAAATTACTCGGCGAAATTGTTGAGTCGTTTGCGCTCAAGGCCGAAAGTAATAACACCCAATTAATTTTAGATACTACGCATGTAAGCACTAGTGAGATTGTGTGCGACCCAAATAGGTTGCGACAAATTTTAAATAACTTGATTGCCAATGCCATAAAGTTCACCCAAAACGGACAAGTACTGGTAACCGCCACCATAGAAAAAACTCTCGACAATACAACTTTAGAGTGCGCGATTATTGATACCGGCATTGGTATTAGTTTAGATAAGCAAAAACAGTTATTTGACTCTTTTACTCAAGCTGATGCATCAACAACGCGGCAATATGGCGGCACTGGTTTAGGTTTGGCAATAGTTAAGCAGCTGTGCGAACTCATGGGAGGCGAAGTAAGTGTAAATAGCTTACCCAATGAAGGCAGCACCTTTGCTTTTTCAGTCAATATTACCTCAGTGATAGACCAAGCATTTGATTTAGATTGCCAACATATACAAGCAAAGCGGATCCTGATTGTTGATAATAGTGAAATGAATGCCACCATCACCGAGAAGCAATTAATGCTATGGGGCGCAGATGTCAGTGCAGTATGTGACTATGAAGAGTTTGAAACTTATATAAGTAACCATCAACAAACGCCCCCAGATGTGGCAATTATTGACAGTAGCTTTTTGGAGCCTGTAGCACACCTTCAGGCTGAAAAGCTGAAACATTTTTTAGAGAAAAGCCACGTTTTGATTATGGCTCCAATGAGTTCTTCAAAAAGCAGTTTATTTTATGGAGACAAGGAAACTGCCTTAATTTTTAAACCACTCACCGCTATTGATTTATATGACACGCTGGTAAAAGGAACACTGGCAGAACAACCCAAAGAGGTAGAGCTCTCTGCGATTAATACCCCGAAAAAAGCGAAAGGCCATGTATTGTTAGTTGAGGATAACAAAGTAAATCAAGTGGTTTCCGGTGCATTATTAAAACAAGCCGAGCTCACCTTTGATATTGCAGAGGATGGCGAGGATGCACTAACTAAATTAAATCAAGCAACCGCAAACACTTATCAACTTATTCTAATGGATTGCCAAATGCCTATTATGGATGGTTACCAAGCAACCATGGCTATTAGAGAGGGCCTTGCCGGTCAAGAGAATCGAGCCATTCCCATTATTGCTCTTACGGCTAATGCAATGCACGGAGATAAAGAGAAGTGCTTAAACGCTGGTATGAATGACTATTTAAGTAAGCCTCTCGATGGCCCTGCTATGCATGCTAAATTGCAACAATGGCTTAGCGCTAAATAACAGTGTAAGCTTAAAATAGAATCGATGAAGTAAGGGATATTATGCAGTTATCAGTTGAACAACAAAGAGTTATTGGCTGTTTATTGGAAAAGCAAACAACAACGCCTGAACATTACCCGCTATCATTAAATGCTTTAACGAATGCCTGTAACCAAAAATCAAACCGCGCTCCTGTGCTCGACTTAAGTCAACAGCAAGTTCAGGCGACTATCGCCGAGCTAATCGACTTACGCTTAGTAACAGAAGATGAAGGCCTCAGTGGCCGCGTATCTAAGTACGACCATCGCTTTTGTAATACCCCATTTAGCCACTTACAATTTAACGCACAACAACGCGCTATTATTTGTTTATTATTATTGCGAGGTGCCCAAACACCTGGTGAATTAAAAACCCGTTGCGCTCGCTTAGCTGATTTTAAGAATGTTGACGACGTTGAAGCAGCGCTTGCACAATTGATTGAAAATAGCCATGTTAAGAAGCTACCTCGTGAGTCTGGTAAACGTGATAGTCGTTATATCCATTTATTTGCAGCTCCTTCTTCAGAGAACGATGACCCTGTAGCAACACAAACCATGACAGACGAGCTAGAAAACCGAGAGCTCAATGACCTACTCGCTGAAATTGACGAACTAAAAGCTCAACTTAAACAAATAAAAGAGTATATAGGGCTTTAATTGTGTAATTTGAAATCACATAATAGCTATTCTTTTTTGAGCATTAAAACTTTTTAACTTTAAGGAGCGGGCCATGCGCGCCGAAATTATGGCTGAGATGAAAGTTCAGCCTAGTATTGATGTAAACGCTGAAATTAAACGCCGAATAGACTTTATTAAAGCACGTTTAAAAGCCGCATACTCAACCTCACTGGTACTGGGTATTAGTGGTGGCGTAGACTCATCAACCTGTGGCCGATTATGCCAACTTGCTATTAATGAACTTAATCAAGAGCACCAAGACACGCAATATCAATTTATTGCTGTGCGCCTACCTTATGGCGTTCAAGCAGATGAAAGCGAAGCACAAATGGCGGTTGATTTTATTCAACCTAGCACGCGTATGACAGTCAATATTCAGCCTGCTACCGACGCGCTGCACGAGCAAACAATGGCAACTTTAGCAGGAAATAGCCAACCTCTGCCAACACAAGAAAAAATAGACTTTATTAAAGGTAATGTGAAAGCACGCCAACGCATGATTGCACAATACGAAATTGCTGGGTTTTGCCAAGGACTCGTTGTAGGTACCGACCATAGCGCCGAAAATATTACCGGTTTTTATACTAAGTTTGGCGATGGCGCCTGTGATTTAGCCCCTTTGTTTGGTCTCTCTAAACGTCAAGTAAGAGCACTGGCAACAGCGTTAGGCGCACCAGCACTGTTAGTTGAAAAAGCACCTACTGCCGATTTAGAAAGTGATAGACCAGGTTTGACTGACGAAGAAGCGCTTGGCTTAAGCTATGAAGAGATTGATGACTTTTTAGAAGGCAAGCCGGTTTCAGAGTATGTGGAGCAAACGCTGATTGCTATTTTCCAGCGCACGCAACATAAGCGCCAGCCGATCCCAACAGTATACGATGCTTTTTAAATCAATATTATAAGTATAACTTAACTGATCTAGCCGCTTATATATTTCGTAAATATGGCTTGAAAATAAGCGGCTTAAATTTTTAACGGTTAACCTTAACGCTTGCCAACAGAGAGTTTTATATTTTATGACCCCCCCTATTTTGATTACTGGTGCAGGACAACGCATAGGCCTTGCGCTCGCACAGCATTTTATAGCCCAAGGGCAAGCGGTCATTATTACTTATCGTACCCGTCATGAGGCTGTAGATTTGTTAGAGCAACAAGGGGCGACTTGTCTTTATGCTGACTTTAGTTCTGATCAGGGTATTAGTACTTTTATTACATTACTTAAAGCACATACAGAATCACTAAAGGTGATAATTCATAACGCATCAAGCTGGGACTGCGAAGCTAATAACCCACAGTTTGAGCAATTGTTTGATAACATGATGCGTATTCATGCCAAAGCCCCTTATTTAGTCAACTTACATTGCGCTGATTTGCTGATGCGTTACCACGCAGAGTCTAATCAACCGGCAGATATTATTCATCTCACTGATTATGTAGTTGAAACGGGCAGCCCAAAGCACCTTGCTTATGCGGCCAGCAAAGCCGCATTGGATAATTTAACTAAATCATTTAGCGCTAAATTTGCACCGCAGATAAAAGTAAACGCTATTGCTCCTTCATTGATTATTTTTAACCAACACGATGATGAGCAATACCGAGCAAAAACATTGAAAAAATCATTAATGGGCATAGAACCTGGATGCCAAGAAATTATCAATAGTATTGACCTACTACTGAACAGCCATTACATCACAGGCCGCGCTTTACCTGTTGATGGTGGTCGCCATCTTAAGTAAGTCATCTAATAAAACTGAGAAACTTATGCATAATGAATTAAAAGAAAGCTATCAAAAAATTATAACCGCGGTAGGTGAGGATGCAGAACGCGAAGGGTTGCTAGACACCCCAAAACGCGCAGCAAAAGCGATGGAGTACCTAACTCAAGGGTACCGCCAAACGCTTAACGAAATCACGAATAATGCCGTGTTTACCTCAGATGCTGACGACATGGTATTGATACAAGATATAGAGCTTTACTCTATGTGTGAGCATCACTTATTACCATTTATTGGTCGTTGCCACATTGCTTATATTCCTGATGGCAAAGTATTAGGTTTATCTAAGTTTGCACGTATTGTGGATATGTTCTCTCGCCGTTTTCAAATTCAAGAGCAACTTACCCATCAAATTGCCAAAGCGGTCGAGGAAGTAACTGGTGCCAAAGGTGTAGGCGTCATTGTTGAAGCAAAGCACATGTGTATGATGATGCGTGGCGTAGAAAAACAAAACTCAAGTATGCGTACCTCGGTTATGCTTGGTAACTTTAGAGCCGATCCGAAAACACGTAATGAGTTTTTACAGCTGATCAAAGGATAATGTATGGCAAACGCAATAATTAATGTAACTAACTTACGACTACGCACGTTTATTGGTTTTAACCCTGATGAACGAGAGAAAAAACAAGATGTAGTTATTAATTTAGAAATTCATTATCCGGCAGATCAAGCTTGTGAAACAGATGAAGTAGAGCAAGCACTTAACTACAAAGTAATAACTAAAGAAGTGATTAGCTTAGTTGAGCAAGGCCACTTTTTATTGCTAGAAAAGCTAGTTGCTGAAATCCTTGCTGTTTGCCACTCACATCCAAGTGTAAATTATGCCAAAGCCCGGGTGGATAAACCCCATGCGCTGCGCTTTGCAGACTCCGTGTCGCTAACTCTCGACTGGCACAAATAATCCAACGGCAAGGGCTATTACAGCTAAATAACGTAGCCCTTTGCCGAGTGTTACCAGCACTAAAAACATACTAAAGCGCACTTTAAACACGCCGCCAATAACGGTTAGTGGATCGCCAACAATAGGTAACCACGCGAACAGTAAGCTATATACCCCATATTTATTAAACTGCTTTTGGGCTTTTTCAAGTCCTTTTTCAGATACTGGAAACCATTTTTTATCTTTAAAACGCAATGCCTGTGTTCCCAACCAATAATTAACACAGCTACCTAATACATTTCCTAAAGTTGCCGAAAGCCAAATTAATCCTAGGTGAGTATTGCCTTGTACTATCATGCCGCCCATTAACACTTCAGACGAGCTGGGTAATAAGGTAGCCGAAATAAAGGCAGTTAAAAATAAGGTGATATAAAGCATGTTACCCTTATGGCTAACAATAAAACGAGGGAATAACGCTGATAAGCTAATAACCTACAGCAAGCGTAATACGCCGCAGCTTTGCAATCTTACAAACAAAGCCTTGGCTAGATTGCATGGCTGTTATTTTATTAAATTTAAACTCAGCGGATAATTAAATTCTTTACCATCATTAGCTTTTACGCTAGCAATAATAACCATCACAAATGAGAAAATCGCTACCATTGGTAACAAAATCAAACCAATCACTGCAAAAATAAGTAAAAAACACACAAAATAAGCTATAGCCATAGTGATCTGAAAATTAAGTGCTTTTTTACCATGCACATCAACTATAGGCATTTCATCTTTTTTAATCAGCCAAATAATCAATGGGCCTAATACTGAGCCAAACGGGATGATAAACCCTGCCAACGCACTTAAATGACATAACATAGCCCATGTTCTGTCATCTTTATTCACCACTTTAATCTCTTGATTTTGTTCCATAACACTCTCCCTTATCGTTTTTATTTTGCGCTAAAATGACATTCATACTCATTAGCCACCTTAATGTAAATGCTTATTTATCCAATGCAAAGCATTTGTGTATATTTAAAAAATAAAAAAGCGCAGCCAATAGCTGCGCTTGTTTGTTTTGCCTGTATCAATTACTTATTAACACCCGCTAAATCAAGCATAAACGCATAGTTAAGTGCCGTGTCTTCCAAACGCTTAAAACGACCTGACGCCCCTCCATGCCCTGCTTCCATATCAATTTTAAACAGTAGCTTGTTATCATCGGTTTTGTAATCTCGCAGCTTAGCCACCCACTTGGCAGGCTCAAAATATTGTACCTGCGAATCATGTAAGCCTGTTGTTACTAGCATATTAGGGTAGTCTTGCTTGCTTACTTGATCATACGGTGAATACGACAACATATACTCATAGTATGCTTTTTCGTTAGGGTTACCCCACTCACCGTATTCGTTAGTTGTCAGAGGAATGCTCTCATCTAGCATAGTGGTTACTACATCAACGAAAGGGACTGCCGCTACCATGCCTTTATAGAGCTCAGGCGCTTGATTTGCTACAGCGCCCATTAATAAACCACCAGCACTGCCACCTTGAGCAAAAATTAGCTCTTTATCGCCATACCCTTGGGCTACCAATGATTTAGTAACATCTACGAAGTCATTAAAGGTATTCTTTTTAGTCAGTAATTTACCCGCGTCATACCAAGGACGCCCTAACATTTGCGAACCACGAATATGCGCAATGGCAAATACAAAACCACGGTCAAGCAAACTTAACCGCGTACTAGAAAAGGTAGGATCCATGGTCGCTCCATACGAGCCATAACCATATTGTAGCAACGGATTGGTGCCATCTTTTTTAAACATGTCTTTACGATAAACTAAACTCACAGGCACTTTAATGCCATCTCGAGCCGTTACAAACAGTCGTTCTGATGCGTAGTTATCTGCACTAAAGTCACCCAACACTTTTTGCTGTTTTAATAATGTTTTTTCGCCAGTGGCCAAATTAACATCATAAGATGAACCCGGCGTCGTCATACTGGTGTAATACACACGCAGCGTATCGCTGTTTAATTCGTTATTACCGTACGCATTAATTGTGTACGCACTGTCGTTAAAGCTTAGTGGTAACTCTTTGCCTGATGTTAAATTACGCGCAATCAGTGTTGATTGGCCCATTTCGCGTTGTTGGTATACTAAGAAGTCATCAAATAACTCAACGTCTTCGAGTTTAATATCCTCGCGGGCAGGGATCACACTCTGCCAATTTTCTTTATCACCGGCTTTATCAATATCAACTTTCATAAGCTGAAAGTTAACCGCATTTAAATTAGTCACAATGTAATAAGTATTGCCTAATTTTGAAATGCTGTATTCAAGGTTGGCTTCACGCTCAATTAAACGCTTTGGCTTAGCATTTACATCATCTGCACTAAGCACTGACAAACCCGATGCATCAGTACTGCTATGCCAAATATAAATTTCTGAGCCGTCTTTACTCTTGCTAATACCAGTGTAATAGCTTGTGTCTGTTTCTTCGTAAACCAGCTCATCATCGCTTTGTGGCGTACCAAGCGTATGACGATAAACTTGATAACCAAGTAAGGTTTGCGCGTCTTTTTTGATGTAATACACCGTTTTATTGTCGTTCGCCCACACAACATAACCACTGGTACCTTCAAGCGTGTCTTCTAATAATTTACCAGTGCTTAAATCTTTAATTTTTATGTTGTAAACACGGCGACTTACCGTATCTTCACCATACGCCATTAAATTGCCGTTTGGACTTACATCTAAACCACTTACGGCATAATAATCATGTTCCTTAGCTAGCTCGTTTACATCTAAAATAACCTGCTGGTCAGTGCCTGCAAAATCACTACTACGTACATAAGTTGCGTATTCGTTATCACCGCGAGTTTGTGATGAATAATAATAGTTACCTTTTTTAACTGGCACTGAATCATCATCTTTTTGAATTCGCCCTTTTAGCTCTTCAAATAACGAAGTTTGTAACGTTTTTGTATGCGCAAGCATTTCATCTGTGTAAGCATTTTCAGCCTCAAGGTAACTAATTACCTCAGGAGCTTTACGCTCATCATCACGCATCCAATAATAATTATCGATACGCGTGTCGCCATGGACTGTCATTTTATACGGTACTTTCTTCGCAATAGGCGGCATGACTGCGATTTTAGCAGCTGCGTTTTCAATTTTTGCTGATTGCTCAACGTCAGGAGCTTTGTTACATCCCCCTAAAATAGCTAAGGAAATAAAAGTAAGAACAAATGGGGTATGTTTCATTGATTGGAATCTCGGTAGTTATTATTTTTATTAAATATACCTAATATTTAATAGCACGGAGATTTAGTTTGTGAAGCTATGTAAAAAGGGAGCCGAAGCTCCCTTTAAATAACATTTAAGTTAATACACTACTTTTGCTTACGACGACGCATAAATGCAAACGGCGCAACTAGTAATGTTAGCCAAGCTAATGAGCCTGACGAGCTTTTCTTCGCTGGCTCTGGAGTAACAACTACAGGTGGTACTACTTTCGCTGTAATACTTACCGCTACCATTACAGGTGCAGATACATTACCACGAACATCAATCGCAACAACTTCCATTTCTGCAGATGTATCACCCGCTAATAAAGTATTATCTGCAACCACAATTTGACCTTCTGCATCAACAGCAAGACCAAGGTTTGTATTAGATTGAACATAGTACTCTGAAATAGCTAAGTCTAAGTCTGATTCTTCAATAGTAAGCGCACCTACTACAGTTCCATCAGCTGCATCTTCAGAAACACTAAACTCACCACCAACCAGCATTGGTGCTTCAACGTCTGGTAACTCTAGGTCTTCAGCTGCCATTACTTTAATAACGTTAGTACCTGAACCTTGCGATAATGCAAACGGGCCGCTTGCAGAAACAACCGCTTTCTCACCAGGTTTAAGTGAAGAAATTGCTTCACCTGTCTCATAAGAAGTCATTTCAACTGCTGGCTGTACGCCAAATACTGTTGAACCTGTTACGCTGTCTGTTTCAGAGAAAACACCTGTTTGGTAACTAGGATAACCCACAGAAACTTTAAAATTCATTGGCTCGCCAAGAAGCGACGCATCAATATTCATTAACTCTGAACAGCCTGAGAAAGTAACTGTATCTTCACCCGCAGCATGGAAAAGCGGCGTACCCCATTGCCATGCATCATTACCAGCGCCATCAGTCATACCAATTAATGTGCGGCTACGACCTGGGAATGGAGTTGTGCGACCACGGTCATTTAAGTTTTGCATGAACTGGTCAGATACACCGTCATTGTTAGTATCTATTTCAATTCTATAACCCGCTTGGAAAGTATGAGTTAACGGATCTCGTAGTTGTATTGATGACGTAATATAAATTCCTGAATCACAGAAATCTGCATTAAATGCAGAGAATGTAGTAGACAGGATATTAAACTCAGCATCTTCAACTGATTTTTCTGTCCCCATTGCAACAATACTTTCAGCTTGTGGAGAAATTTCAGTTTGACCTGTATTTTCAATAACCAATGCCATTTCATTGTTAACAATTTCAGGTGAGTAGCTCAACTGAGTCGCAGCTTTTGGCATTGCATGATAAACAACATGTAAATCGTGATCGCCATCTGTAGATGCATCATCAAATACTAACGCACCATCAAACTCTACTGATGTTAATGCAGCGCTTCTTGCTGCAATATCCTCTGCACTGAATGGATTTTCCAATTCCCATGCAGGTAATTTACTTGGATCAACTGTCATTGTAATGTCAAAGTTAATCGCTTGACCTGCCGGTACTGTTATAGATTCAGGGAAATCCCAACTAACTGCGCCCGTATCAATATCATTTTGGTAACGTGCCTCTGTGCGAAGGTTATAAGTTTTTGCATCTGCAGAGAAGTTCTTAACCGTCACTGTTTTAGTAATTGAACCTGATTCAGCTAAACTTACTAAACCATAAGATAGTGCAGCTTGTTTAGTGTCAAACTCACTATTATGAACCCATGCAGCAACTGGCAAGTTAGCCGCCTTAGTCACATCAACTAAACCAGCGCCTATCATACTTATTGGCGCAAGCTCTGAATCAGGATTAATCGCTAGAGGCTCATTAGTTACGTTTAAGTTTGCTGCATTCATGATTGTTGCTTTAATCTCAAACGCATTACGCTCTGGATGCGCTTCACGGATCATTGCAACAGCGCCTGCTGTAATTGGGCCAGAGAAAGATGTGCCTGAAACAGGGTTTGTGCCTGTTTGCGTGCCTGCTGCTGCTACGTCAATGCTCGTACCTGGCGCTGTAATTTCTGGTTTTAATAACCCATCCATAGAAGGACCACGAGATGAGAATGTTGCAACCGCACCTGCCGTTGTTTTAATTTCAACGCTAATATCAAATGTTGCAGGGCCGCCAGCAGCTAATTGAGCTTTTAAAGCTGCACCTGCAGCAAAGTTAATGCCTACGTTTTTAATAGTTACGTCCGCATCAAAACCACCCATAGGTGCTGGGGTACCATCGTCGGTGTTGTTTGCAATCATTACAAACTCAGCACCGTTTGTTTGTGCATTCAATACTTTTTGTGTAAATGCACACGTACCACGGTCGATTAATACTGCTTTACCAGTAAAATCTACGTCCGCAGCGAACGCATCACAACCATTCTGATTCGCATCAGGGTAAACCAAATCAATATCTGCACCTGAAATTGTATATGCTTCTTGTGGGCCAAAACTTGATGGCTGAATATTACCTTCAACGCCAGCAACAGTACCTGTTGCAACACCGATTTCAGTTGTTGGGTGAGTCATTGCACCTACAGATAGTGCATTAGGTGTTGTACTTGGACCACCTACACGGAATGGATTGTCACCGTCATTGCCGGCAGAAATAACCATGTTTACACCTAAATCAACGGCTCGTTGAATTAGGAATTGCGTACCGCCACCCGTGTAAGTATCACCAAACTCACCACCTAATGACATATTCATTACATCAACACGGTCTGAAATATCACCATCTCCATTTGGATCCATTGCAGCTTCTAAAGCGGCTGCTTGTGCAGCGCCCGGACAACCGCCACCACACACTGAATAAGCGTAAAGCTCAACGTCAGGGGCGATACCATTTACAGAGTTTGCAGATGATGTACCGTGGTTGGTTGGATCACCTGTAGAAGGTGAATTAGCGGCATCATTTTCAATAGGATCAGCATCATCGCGAATAAAATCATAACCACCTTGCACAATACCTTGTGGCCATGCAACTGATGTTGGATCAGCTTGAGCCGCTTCATAAGCCTCAACCGTGCCAGCACCACCAAACGCTGCGTGCGTGTAGTCAATACCTGTATCAAGTACTGCAACACGTTGACCTTTACCACTTGCAATTCCATCAGTTATAAGTGGTTTTGCATTGATATATTCTGAGCTTGCTGCAACATGTAGCTCGCGATCGAACATTGGTAAAACTTTAGCAACACGATCATCTTTTGCAATTTTTGCTAACGCTTCAGGCGTTGCTTGAACTATTAACGTTGGCGCTAAAATTTTAGTTTTGCCAATTACCTTAGCATTAAAATCTAGGCTGCTAAGCTCAACCGCCATTATGTCCTGAAGCTGCTCAACCTGAGCGGTTACTTCACGGTTAGATGATACTTGGTAAGTCCCATCTGCCACTGCATCAACTGAAGTTTTTGCTTTTAAAACAATCATATGAGCTGAAGGCGCTTTTTTATCAGCAGCTATTTCTTTTACTTGCTCTACTTGCTTGTTAGTCATTGTAGCATTTGGCAAAGTCGCAGCACTGGCAAGTGTTGCCACAAATGCACTTGATACAGCAGTCGCGATTGCTGTTCTTTTAATTATATTATTAGACATCGTTTCCCCTAGGATAGGTTATGTATTATTGTATTTACTAGTTTCAATTCCATTGATTGATAACTACGAATATAAAACGTTAACCTTTGCAGGAGCAACAGCATTGCTACATTTAAGTTACAAAAAAGCACACACCAACAAAAATAACAACATAAAACATTGATTTTAATGCAATAAAAAACAAAAACTAATTGTGAATGATTGTAAATGATACAGTTTTAATTGAGAGTAAAATGAACAACGATGTAATTAATATTTTAACTATGGCTAAGGTCATTCAAACAGCCGTTGCACCCGTTTTTTTAATTACCGGTATTGCGGCAACACTCGGGGTATTATCAAATCGCTTAGCACGTATTACAGACAGAGCAAGGCAGTTAGAGCGAAAGTTAAAGGTCAGTGTTGATGAAGTATTTAACCTGTCTTTAACTACTGAGCTGAGAGCACTCCTAAAGCGTTCACGGTGTATCCATATTGCATTTAGTTTAAGTGTCTTAAGTGCATTATTAGTATGTGCCGTAGTTATGTTGTTATTTTTATCGCACATACAATCGGTTAATTTAGGTGTCACTATCGGTAGTTGTTTTGTTGGTGCCATGGCATTACTAATATGTGCATTTATGTCATTGCTTGGCGAGGTATTCTTGGCGACACGTAGCATGCGTCGAGGAATGATATTTGCTGATATTGATATAAATGATTAAAACCAGCTCTTTAACTTGAACTAAAGCCTGAGCTAAGATACAAAGATAATTAAAGAACCCTTAAAGGAGTAGAGTAAAGTGAAATTGAAGCAAGTATTTATCGGGGCATTACTATCTACATGCGCACTTAGCGTATCTGCAAATTCTGCATTTAAAGAGCCAAGTGATGCGATTGAGTATCGCCAAGCTGCATTTTCTATGATTTCAGTTCAAATAGGCGACATGGGTGCCATGCTAAAGGGTAAAATTCCTTTTGATGCAGAGCAATTTAAGCAGCGTGCAAATAACGCAGCGGCATTGTCTAAAATGCCTTGGGAAGCTTTTTATGCAGGTACTGATAAGGGTGATACATCAGCACTTCCTGCGGTATGGTCTGAAAACGATACTTTTATGAAAAAAGCGACAGCATTTCAACAATATGCTGATGAACTTGCTGTAGCAGCTCAAACCGGTGACAAAGCTGTTATTGGTAAAGCGTTTGGTGCATGGGCTAAAGGCTGTAAAGATTGTCATAAGCAATTCAAAGACTAATATATACGGTGTATTAAAAACAAAAATGGCGCTGTATTAGCGCCACTTTTTTTAACTAAGCAAATAACTTAAATGCTCACTTCCCCAGGTACTCATTAATAAAACCAGTAGTACCAAAAATATAACCCATGCAACCCATGGTGACTTTGTCTCTGGCTCTGACCTTTGTGTTGCTAGTGCTTTATTACCGGTGATCATTGCTTTGACTAATGGTTTGCCCTTGATTTTATAAGCAATAATAGCCACAACATGCAAAATAATCGCATAAAATAAAATATCAAAATTGATATGGTGCAACCAATTGGCAAAATCAATCGTATCACTTGATACATACTGCGCTAACGGGCCATCAGTTAAAATGCCATCACTGCTCATTAAACCACTAATCAGTTGTGTAATAATCAGAATAAAAAATAATAACACCATATAACTGCCTGGTGCAGAATGGCCTACATCATTTGTTTTTTTGCCACTAAAAGAAGCAAGCACCGATTTAGGAGAGTGCAGTAATGCCGATATTTTTGCTGTTTTACTGCCAAAAAGGCCCCATATAATTCGTGTTGAAATAAGCGCTAAAGTAAAAAAGCCAACCACAAAATGAAGTTCGATCATGCCCTCTTCTGCACTAAAATAAAGCGCAGCAATACTCAATACTAATAACCAATGAAAGCTTCTTACAAAACCATCCCACACTTTTACCTTAAACATTGCACCTTCCCTAAAAAAAAGTATCATCTAAAACGCTAACTATTATAGCTTCTCAATATTAAGGTATCCCGATGAGTCTTTCTACCAGTGCGCAGAGTAAAACACATGCAATCAATTAAAAAACCAATATTAAAAGGCTTTTTAGATATGCTGCCACTGTGTTTAGCGGTTATTCCTTGGGGAATTTTATGTGGCTCGTTAGCAATACAAAATGGCTTTACCCCTTTTGAAACTCAAGCCATGTCGCTACTGGTATTTGCAGGCTCAGCGCAGCTGGTTGCAATTGAGCTCATTGCTGGTAATACCCCTCTACTGACCATTCTTTTTACCACGTTTATTATTAGCTCTCGCCATTTTTTATATGGCTTGGCGGTTCGTCACAAAGTGATTGAGCAACCCATGCGATGGCGTCTTCCTGTCAGCTTTGTGTTAACTGATGAACTGTTTGCCTTCTCGCACCACCCTCGCGCCTATCGTACTAAAACCCGTTTAATTTATGCATTGAGCGCAGGTTTTAGCTTTTACATTGCGTGGAATATTTGGACTCTAATTGGCATTGTAGCCGGTACTATGCTTCCAGATCTCACTAATTTAGGACTCGATTTTGCAATTGCAGCAACTTTTATTGCCTTAGTAATTCCAGGGATTAAAAACTTAGCCACTTTAGTCACGGTCATTGTTGCAGGGATCAGTGCCACTTTATTAAAAAGTACAGGCTTTGAATTGTGGTTAGTATGCTCAGCGCTACTCGCGATGAGCGCAGGTTACGCTGTTACCAGATTAGTGCAAAATAAGGATGCCAAATAATGATGACCACTATTTTGCTAATGGCATGTATTACCTTTTTTACTCGTTATTTATTCTTACACCGCGCATTACCTTTTAAAGTAGGGCCTAAAATGCAGCAATTTTTAAGCTTTAGTGCACCTGCGGTTTTAACGGCGATTTGGGTGCCTATTGTATTTATAAATGACGAAGGTATAAACCTAAACTGGCAAAACCCTTATCTCAGTGCAGCTATAGTCGCTATTGTTGTTGCTTACAAAACTCATAATATTTACTTAACTACCTTGGCCGGTATGGGGCTATTTTTAATTTTAAATTAGCAGCAAGCGCTGTAGAAGTGACTTAGACTTTGTAGATCATCACGCAAAGGTTAGACTATGCAAAATAAACCAATAATAAGCGTATTTATATGCACCCATTCCATCAACTAAAGACTACCAGCCTGCAAGGCCAGCCTATCGACTTTAAAGAGTTTGAAGGTAAAGTTGTACTAATAGTAAATACCGCGAGTGAGTGTGGATTCACTTATCAATATAAGTCGTTGCAAGCATTACATGAAAAGTATGCAAGCCAAGGCTTAGTCATTATAGGTTTTCCTTGTAACCAATTTGGTCAGCAAGAGCCCGGTGACGCGGAGCAAATAGCGCAAGGTTGTTTAATAAATTATGGGGTTAGTTTTTTAATCGCAGAAAAAGTAAATGTAAATGGCCAGCACACAGATTCAGTTTTCCGCTATTTAAAATCTGTACTGCCTGGATTTTTAACACGAAAAATTAAGTGGAACTTCACAAAGTTTTTAATAGCAGCTGATGGCACACCCATTAAGCGCTTTGCGCCTATTACCAAACCTGAAAAACTAGAAAAAGTAATTAAAAAAGCATTGCTCAAAGCTAAAGCTTAATCCTTAAAAAGTATAAAGAGGCTCAAAGCCTCTTTATTGCCAACCTACAGCGCTTTTAAACAACCACCTAAGTAATGATTAAATGCTAATATGTTGGCGCTTATTTGTACTAGCGACAGCCTAATCAATATAATCGTTTAAGTCATCTTCGCCTAGGTTTTTACGCAAGCGTTTTTGCTCAAGGTAATCCTCTAACTTTCTTTTTACCTTTTGCTTTTTCTTGTCGTGTTGATTACGCCCGACCATTTCGTATTCGTCTTCAACAAAATCATCATCTAGCGCATCGTAACTAAATGTCTTACCCACAACCCACTCCATAAAGTGTTTGAGACCAACCTCGGATTTTTATATCGCGATAATTGGTGAAATTAAAATGTTCAACATAAATTCACTGTACAAATTTACGTCAAAATAAAGCCACATCGCTATCCTAAATAGTCTCTGTGTCAGTATTGTGAATAAATAGCGCTAAATTTCAATTGTGGAAAGTGAGAGTTTTTTATCGTATCGATAAATTTTATTTATTAGTATTTAATTATTGGTTATTTTGACCGAAACTTAGCCTTTCCTTTAAGTTTGCTTTTAACTACACCTCAGCCAAAAACACTCAACCAACTGTTTTTAAACACTAAAAACTATTGGCATCAAACTTGTTATAAGTTAATTATCATCAGCAAAAAAACAGAGAATAAACATGAAAAAATTATTATTAGTTAGCGCAATACTGTGTACCCCAGTAGCAATGGCCCATAACAATAGCGACTCTTCAATTTCATTTAGTAACGATGAATGTAACGTTGAATTTAAAAACGATGTACGCATCAAACCCAATGAGTTAGAAATTTTTAAAGCCGATAACCAGCGCATGTTATTTACCGCTGAAGGTGAGCTGTCTATCAATGGCGAGCAAGTAGCATTAAATAGTACACAGCGCCAAGCATTGACCGACTACACTGACAATTTACGCGTGCAATTACCTGAAGTAGCTAATATTGCCCTTGAAGGGGTTAAAATTGCAGGTGTGGCATTAGAAGAAGTTGCCAATGCGTTTAATATTGACGGCCTCGATAATATTTCAACCCTGATGGAGGATATTCATCAAGAAGTTGAAGGCACTTTTTATCAACAAGGTACTTTTGTGATGGGTCAACAAAGCTTTACTCAATTTGGTGAAAATTTTGAACAGCAGTTTGAACAACAAATAGAAACAGCTGTTGAATCAGCAGTAATGGAATCAATGGGCAGCATTTTAGTGGCATTGGGTTCTGAGTTAATGAGTTCAGGCGGTGACATGCAAGCATTTGAAGAGCGCATGGAAAATATGGGCGCACAAATAGAAGAAAAAGTGGAGCTGCATGCCAAAACACTTGAAAAGCGTGCAAATTCATTATGTGGTGATTTTGTTGCAATAGCACAACAAGAAACGCAACTAACCGCTCAAGTTCCTGCACTTAAGGGTTATGAGTTATTTACTATTAAACAGCACTAAACCCTAAATTGACATTAATCTCCCTGTGCGGCATTTGCTTTTAAGTTATGCCGCATTTTGCGTTTTATACCCTCTTTAAAACCATTTAACTCAAATAATAGACTATTGAGCGGATCTACCCTTGCTGAGCAGCGTTGTTTTGTGGCTTCATAGTAAAATACAAACCAAAGTATAATCTTCGCTTCGCTCTAGAATAGTTAAAATGCCACCCAAGCTGATGATTGTAAGCCCAAATTGCAAACATAATTAAACCCATCTTTTTAGATTTATATTCATGAGATGGTACGTTCCCCAGTTAGAAGCGTTTTAAAACGCAACTAACTCCAAAGTGCCTAGTAACCTAGGCACTTTTTTTATGCTTACAAACTATAAAATGCCCTTTTTGTAAGTTTATTTAGCGCCTCTTTTACGATAAATAATTAACCAACTATAAATAACATGTTAAATCTTATAGCAGAGTCGATCCTGCCACCTAAATTAAAGATATTTTAATCTGAATAACTATTCACAAAAAGTCTTTATAATGCAGTTAAATAATTAATAAAATCAAAAAATCCCGATATAAAAGCAAGATAAAGGAAATTTAAAATGAATAATTATACAATTTAAAATAAAAAATCGATTAACTACTAAGCTAACAAACCCACTTCAGATTAAAAAAACTAATAGCTCACCAGCAATTTTTATCGCTTTATTTTTAACCACATCGCGGGCAATATGCGCATGTTTTCAACAGTCACAACCTCGGAGCGAATAACATGAACCCAATTAATACACTTAACCAAACAGCCACAACTCACGTTGCCGTTAAGCCAACTAATCGCAAAGCAAGAATGCTTGCTAAACTTAACCGTTACGGAAAAAAATTAGCACTTGGCGGTGCAATTCAATACAAATAATCACCCAACCATGATTTTGTATTGTTGCAGCAAACACCCAACCTCTAAATGAAGACTCTTCTTTAGCTCCTCCTGTTTGCTGCCAGCCACCTCATAGCTAAAAATCACCTTAAATCTTCATTATTTATAAAAAAAACCGCATTTACGCTCACTTTTTAAGCAAACGATCTTTTTGCTATTTACACAGACTACTCACCTAAGTATTATCCTGCATCACGACGTGGAGAGATGGCAGAGTGGTCGAATGCACCGGTCTTGAAAACCGGCAGGGGTTTATAGCCCCTCTAGGGTTCAAATCCCTATCTCTCCACCACTTATTTGTATTAATTGGTTTTATTCCGATTAATAACACGCAGAATAATGCGTCGGAGAGGTGTCCGAGTGGCCGAAGGAGCTCCCCTGCTAAGGGAGTATAGAGTTTGTAGCTCTATCGAGGGTTCGAATCCCTCCCTCTCCACCATTACTGAATATAAGCCACTTAATTGTGGTTTTTTTGTGCCCAAAAATAAGCTTTGCTGCTAATTGGGAGGGTGAGAGCCCTCGACTGGGTTCGATAAAGTGTCTGGAACAGTTTAGGCCGCTGCAAGCGTCGCGTAGCGATTGATTACAGGGATGTAAGCAAGTCTATCCCTCCCTCTCCACCATTACTGAATACAAGCCACTTAATTGTGGTTTTTTTGTGCCTAAATTTTAACTCCGTTAAGAAATTGGGAGGGTGAGAGCCCTCGACTAGGTTCGATAAAGTGTCTGGAACAGTTTAGGCCGCTGCAAGCTTCGCGTAGCGATTGATTACATGGATGTAAGCAAGTCTATCCCTCCCTCTCCACCATTACTGAATATAAGCCACTTAACTGTGGTTTTTTTGTGCCCAAAAATTTAATAACTTTCATTAGTTTATACGTTTTAAATGGCCTACTTGGCTTAGGCTATTAAATTAAACAAATTGTATGGTGTTATAACTTAGTGCATTATAAATGGTACTTTAAACCAGCTTAGGTTTAACCATGACAAAGCTAATATTACTACTGTGTTGTTTAGGTGCCTGCACTGTCAGCACAGCAAGTGAAGTAACCATTTATAAATGCACCATTAAAGGAGTACCGACCTTCAGTCAAACTCCGTGCGCTAAAGACGCTCAAGTGATTACGCTTAAAAACGTCAACATTATGCAAACCAATGCATCTAAATCTGAAAACACGCCAGTTACCGACACCTCAGTTGATGACTACCTAGAAATGCAACAAATAGAGCGCGATATTGTGCAGCTTGAGCTTAAAATAAAGCAATACCAGCAGGAATACGCGCAAAAGAAACAGCAAGTCGGTTACATGACCCAAGATAAAGCAAATCGTTTAGGCGCTGATTCGATTGCAGATGCAATTGCGACAGAAACTGCGGCACTTAAACAACGATTTGATCCGCAAATTAAACAAGCACAGCAACAAATAGCGGCACTCACTCAAAAAAAACAACAGCTTAGTCAGCAGCCTTAACTGCCTTTTTCACCGTAGCAATAAACGTTTGGATCTCTGACGCTGTATTGTATATGTGCGGTGAAATACGGATACCGAGTTTGCGCACATCCACACTTATGTTTGCTGCCTCCAATACCGCTAATACGGTTTGTTGATGCTCTGCAAAATCTAAAATAGCGGTACCACTGCACTGTTCTTTATCGTTTGGCGATACTAAAAAAGTCGCCAGCTGCTGCTGGATCAACGTTAACAACGCTAAATTATGCGACCTGACGTTATCGACTCCAAACTGGGCAATATATTCAATGCTATTAGCAGCAATAACATAAGGGAGTATAGAAGGCGTACCACCCCAAAACCTGAGTGTTTTAGCGTTATACTGAAAATGCGTAATATCAAACTCGAATGGATTTTGATGTGAAAACCAGCCAACATCTTTTGGTTCACATTGCGTTATTTGCTTTGGATTTACCCATAAATAGGCCGCACCTGGCCCCCCGCATAACCACTTCACACTTGAGCCAATCATAAAGTCAGCATTTAACGCCGTTAGATCGACAGGGATAACCCCTGCCGATTGCGCCACATCAATTATTGAGAGTGTATTCGTGACTTTACTAAGCGCCACAATATCGTTTAAAGGTGCTTGTACACCCGTATTAGAATAAACATGACTAACAAACACACCATCAATCTCTGGAGTTAAATAGCGCCGCCATACCTGCCTATCACTTAAATCTTCATGCTCGGGGATGTAACGTATTGTTGCACATGCAGGGAGTGCTTTTTGCATTACAAACCCCATACTTGGAAAATCGGCCTGCGCCATTAATACCGTGCACTGTGGTTTATTAAATACGGGGTGCGACATAAGCAATTTAGTTAAACCACTAGATAGGTTAACCTGAGGACAAAATTGCTCACTAGGCGCATTGAATAGCCGCCCTAATGCACCCGTAAACTTTTCTATTGCCGGTAGCCATTGCTGCCATGGCTCTTTGGCACTTTCCTGCCAAGGAGTAAAAAAATGCTCGGTAGCATTTTCTAAAGTACTTTTTAGAGGACGACCAACAGAGTGACTTAATAAATAGCAGCCATGTGGCATACAAAAATCATTATTACCCATATTAATTTATCCATTGTTTTAGCGTATTTAAGTCATCAAACCGCGTATTAATATCGTCTCGCTTAGCCGCTGCACGTCTATCTCTTAATTTAGCTAAGGAATCGAGTAATACAGGTAAAGGCGGCCCACTAGCAGTGACTTTACCAATATGCTGTTGTTGCATTTGCTGTGACGGTTGGGCAATAAACTTTTCGACCAGTTGATTATGATGACCGATAGCGGTGTCGCCATGTAATTTGCACACTTGTAAAAATAGTTTGCCGTGCTTTTGAAACCATTCTGTGTGTTTATATTGCTCGGCTTTTAAAAAGTCATCCATAAAGCTTTGCATACGCATGGCTTCTCGCAGTATTTGTTGATCCTCTGGCATCATATATAAAAACTTATCCACCAGCATTTGCGAGTAACTCGGCTCATTGGCACTACAAAGTCCTAGCAGCATATCGATAACATTAATGCCGGCAAAATCTCCCGCATTTGCACCACGGTAAACTTCTTTCCCTACTCTGTAAGGCTTGTAATATGGGCGTACACAATTAAAAAAACGCTCGGTATCAAGTTGAGTATACAAGGCATTATTCGACACTATTACATCAATAAGTGCCGTTTTAACAACCTCAAGTAGTTCAGCCGTGACAGGATGTGAAATGCCTAATGGCAATATTTTTAGTAAAGCATCACTCGCACGTTTATACGCTAAAATGCCTTGGGTGTTGTAATCTAAAAACAGAGTTTCATCATCAAGATTTGTAAACCGTTTATAGGTGCCATTAATGGCTTTATTATGGGTGGTTAAATGTGCGGTGGCAAAACGAGGGGTTACTCCAATTGAAGCACCAATATGCATGGCAAGCGCCGATGCTTCTATCAGCGGTGAACTACTCTCTCTGCTTGGCTCTGTAATTTCATGTCTACGACAAGCCGCCATAAACAAACCGACATTACCAAGTAAATCAAATGCGCTATCAAATCCTTCGTCGGTATTACCTTCGGCTAATAAATCGCTGATCAACGCATTACCTTGCTCTTTCAAAGTCTGCTTTAAGTTATCCCCGATCCCTTCAACATTTGCCTTATCTGCTTGCTGCCAATACAACTCCTCTAATTGAGAGTTTAGGGCAACAAACTCAGACCTAATCCAATTATCAAATTTAGCTGTGTAAGAACTCATGACTACATCCTGTTATTATTATTTTTTAATGCTAACAAAGTTCCCAGAGGTTAAAGCGCTAAAAAAAATAGTAAAAGCAGCCATTGTTAGCAATAATCACTATTATTAGATAGATTATTAATAAGATTCTACAACTATGTTAGATAATAAAGATCAGCAGCTACTCGTTGCCTTGCAATCGCAAGCTCGAATGTCGGTATCAGAATTAGCCAATACCATTAATCTCTCGGATACTCCTACTCTAAGGCGCATTAAAAAGCTTGAGCAAGAACAGGTTATTATTGGTTATCACGCTGCTATTAACCCTAAGTCACTCAATCTTAATGTACTGGTTTATGCTTTCGTGCGACTGTGCCAAAATTCAGTAAGTGCCGCACAACAGTTTGAACAACATGTAGAAAAGCTACCGCATGTACTTGAGTGTTCTGTGATCTCAGGCAGCCACGATTATTTATTAAAAATTATCTCTCACGATTTAGAAAGTTATGAGCAGTTTGTAAAGCACCAACTGGGAAGCTTAAGCTGTATCGCCAACATAGAATCAACCGTTGTATTAAAGCAATCATTCAGTAAAAAACAGCTACCACTTTAAAAATAATACTATTTACTGCCGATTCGCTATACTGAGATTTCACTATAAAAATAATATTTAACAAGGATGCATGTGAAGATTTTTGGTTCAACATCCAATTCTTTTGTTTTTTACATATCGTTTGCGGTTGCTTACTTTATAACTGGTAAGTTATTAACTAATTTTGCCTTTCAATCACAAGTCATCCCTATTTGGCTCCCTGCAGGTATTGCCCTAGTGGGCTGTTTCATCTGGTGGTGGCGCTTTATTCCAGCATTATTTATTGCCTCTGTCGCCTTTAATTTAAGTACCGGTGATAACGTTATCACTGATCAAGTTTTAATTGGCAATACATTAGAACAGGTGTTACTAATCGGCTTTGGCGCTGTGCTGCAAGGGATGATTGGCGCTGCTCTTTTAAAGTACTGGCTAGGCCATCCACTGTACTTAAAGAAGCGCCAATCAATAATTTATTTTATTTTTGTCGTCGGTATTGTTGTTAGCCTCATATCGGCCAATATTGGCGTCTATGCTTTAAGCCAATTCAACCCCGCTTACAGCATTGAAAACCATTGGGAAAATGTTATTTTTTGGTGGCTAGGTGACTCTCTCGGCGTGCTGATCGCAACCCCCTTTTTATTGGCGTTATTACAACCTAAATTTAAACGACAATATGTCACCCCATTACCTACTATCGCAGTATGCTCGGTATTATTCATCTCAGTGGCCTTAACCACTAAGCTATATAACCAAGAGGCTTATTCAAATTCAATACAAATTGCCAAGCGCGAAACATCTATCATTGAAAACAGTTTACTGAGCAATTTAAACCTCAGCCAAATAACCGTACAAAGCCTTGCAAGCCAAATACAATCAACGCCAACTTTAAGCAGGCAAGAGTTTAATAGCTACAGTGCCCAACTATTGGCTGAGCATTCATTTATTAAAGCATTCTCATGGAACCGTAAAATTGACCCTGCTCAGGTCAGTGTCTTTAACAAACAGCTTGATGAAATTTATAACGCATACAACTTTGATCCAAGCATTAAAGGGGCACCATTATCAAACAATGACCCATTGGTGGTTATTACCTATATTGCCCCTTTTACAGAAAACCAATCAGCGATAGGTTTTAATCTCAATTCTCGAAAAGATCGCCGTGAAACCTTGCTCGACCCACGTATCAAAATTCGCCCTATAGGGACTAAAATAATTCAATTAGTTCAAACACAGCAACCTGAACCCGCGTATTTATTATTTGCTCCCGTGTATCAACAAAATAATGAGATTGCATCAATTAAAGGTTACGCAACAGGTGTATTTTTAGTAAAAAACATACTTGCTCAGTCGCTTACGCAAGCACAAAATAAAATGTTTAATATCGCTATTTATGAAGCTAATGCTACCAGCCCGTTTTATTCAAATACCGAAAATATTCCAACCAAAAGCAATAAGCTTACAACTATCAAAATTGATTTTTCAGGGCAAACATGGTTCGTTGATTTAACCATTAAAGATGAATTTCTACCGCATCAAACTAATAACATGACACTCTTTTTGCTTATTTTACAGGTCATTGTCAGCTCACTCATTTTACTGATATTACTGCTGTTTAATAACCAACACCTCGCACTTTCACGCTTGGTAGCAGAGCGCACACGCTCGCTGGTTAAGGCTAAAAAACAATCTGATTTAGCAAATCAAGCTAAAAGCCGATTTTTAGCAAATATGAGCCATGAAATTCGCACTCCGCTTAATGCCGTGATCGGCTTTTCAACCTTAGCTAAGAGTGAAGATAGTCCTGAAACCCTCACTGGTTATTTAAATAAAATTAATTTAGCCTCTAAATCATTGTTAAGTTTAATTAATGATGTACTCGATATTTCTAAAATTGAATCACAAAAGCTTACTTTAGAAGTCGCCCCTTTTGATTTAAATGCTCTTCTTGCTCGGATCAGTAGCATGTTCGAACAAAGCGCTGAACAAAAAGGTATTAGCTGGAAAGTTGATAACCAATTACCAACCGATCTTTGGTTTGAAGGTGATGTTATGCGAATTGAGCAAATTTTATTAAATCTGTGTAGCAACGCCATAAAGTTTACCTACGAAGGTGAAGTAAGTATTAGCGCATACAGCAAGGAGATCGCCGATAAACGTCATCAAATTACCTTGGCTATTAGGGACTCGGGTATCGGTATTGCCGCTTCAGAGCAAAGTAAATTATTTGATGCATTCACCCAAGCTGATAGCTCAACATCACGTAAATTTGGAGGTACAGGGCTTGGTTTGGCAATCGCAAAAGAACTTAGCTTATTAATGTCTGGAGATATCAAAGTACAAAGTGAGCCAGGTAAAGGCTCCACTTTTACTCTGTCTGTCGAGTTAAATACCTGTGCTGTACAACAAGTAACGGCGAAGCACTCGCAACAGCATGTTGATTTAAGCAAACTAAAAATACTGGTTGCAGAAGATAACAGCGTCAATCAATTAGTGATAAAAGCAATGCTTAGCTCTTTGGGGATCACCCCAACATTGGTTGAAAATGGAGAGTTGGCAGTAGAACAAGTTAAAATAAATGACTTCGATTTAGTGTTAATGGATTGCCAAATGCCAGTTATGGACGGTTACCAGGCCACCGCATTGATACGGAAAACTAAAAGTGCTGAACAATTACCTGTGATCGCCTTAACCGCTGATGTAATGCCTGAAGATAAAGCCAATGCCTTAGCAATTGGTTTTAACGAACATCTTGCAAAACCTCTCGAACTCGATAAGCTCACACAATGCTTATCTCAATATATCGAGCAGGATGAACCATAAGGTTTTATCCAAAATAGAAAACCGAATATGGCTGTCGAATTATTATCAAAATTAACAAGTAACACACAGACAACAGTAGTAGGCAAAGCATTATGAGCCACTTTTCTCACAGTTGGTTTAATAGTATTAATCAAATTGATGCTACACAGTGGCATCAATTTTTTGGTAATGACCCATTCACCCAACATGCTTTTTTATACGCACTTGAGCAAAGCCAATGTGTAAGTGCTAAAACAGGTTGGCAGCCTCATCACTTAGCCGTTTATGAAGGCGATAAACTCATTGCGCTTGCCCCTGGCTACTTAAAAGCGCACTCCTACGGTGAATATGTATTTGACTGGGCATGGGCCGAAGCTTATGAAAAAAATGGCTTAGATTATTACCCTAAATGGCTATGTGGTATTCCCTTTAGCCCGATTGAGGGACAAAGAATACGTATTATGCATAGCAATCCAAAGCTAGTGTATAAGTACATAACAGAGCAACTTAAAAGCCACTGCGTAGAACAGGCATGGTCAGGCTGGCATGTAAACTTTTGCGACAAAGCACAAGCCACCCATCTTTATGATACCGGTGCTATGCGAAGAATCGGCGTGCAGTTTCAATGGTTTAATAATAACTTTAAAGATTTTGACGATTTTTTAAAAACCTTTAATGCCCGAAAGCGTAAAGCCGTTAAAAAAGAGCGCGCTAAAATCACAGAGCAAAATATCAGTATTGAATGGCTCAAAGGCGAGAAAATCACTACCGCTACAATGCAGCTTTTTTGTGAGTTTTATCAACGCACTTATTTAAAACGATCGGGTCATTTAGGCTACTTAAACAGTGATTTTTTTAGCTTGTTACACGCTTTAATGGCTGATAAATTGCTCATTATGCTAGCCAAAAGAGACCAGCAAGTAATTGCCGCCACCTTAAGCTTAATTGATGATAATACCCTTTACGGCCGCTATTGGGGTGCTAGTGAAGAGATAGATTCGCTTCACTTTGAGCTGTGTTATTACCAAGGGATTGATTATGCTATTAAGCATAACATTCAGTGCTTTAATGCTGGGGCACAAGGAGAGCATAAAATCGCTCGTGGTTTTCAACCGGTAATCACTTACTCTGCCCATCACATTGTTCACCCCGATTTTAATAATGCCATTGCAGATTACTTAGAACGCGAATGCCAACATATCGAAATTTACAAACAACAATATAGCACTTTATTGCCGTTTAAAAATGAGTAACTGATTATTTGCAGGCATCGCAGTATCGCTGAGTAACTTAAGCCCATATTGCACTGCAAGCTGCTCAACCGCTTCGAAATCACGAATACCACTAAGCGGATCGCGACTTTGCAATAAACTATTAAATTCATCATTACTGGGGCTGGTAAACTCCCCTTTATATTTGAAAGGGCCATATACACACACCACCCCTTGCTGGTTTAAGTGCTGATTTACTCCAGCAAAAAAACGCGTAATTAACTCCCAGCTCACTATGTGAAAAGTATTAGCAGTATATACCGCATCCACTTTATTTACTGGCCAAGAATAGTTTAGATCAAGTAATAAAGGCGGATGCAAGTTTGCCAGTTGCACCTCATCATGCCATAACTTTATTCCTTGATGATTAACCTCTCGATCACTGGTATACCATTGTAAATGTGGCAATTTTTTGGCAAAGAAAACACTATGCTGACCCGTCCCCGAGCCTATCTCAAGTACTGATGCTGCATTTTGCAATGCAGGCTGCAAAGCCTTAAGTATATGATTTTTATTATTTTCGCAGGCTTGTGAAAACGGTTTGGTCATACTGATGCACCTAAATTGCAAATGAATGCACAATAGTAAAACAAATTTCAGCTATTCTGTCGTGAGTAAATTGACCAAAATAATAAAATAACATCAATTTCAATACGTTAAATTATCTTTACCGAGCTGGTACGCTATATGCTTTTATTAAATTACTCACTTAATGAGTACTAAACTACAAAAGGATAACATTATGTATATTTCACCTTATACCGCAGTAGATGCTGCAATGGCAGTTACAGACAAAAGCCTAGATAAAACGAGTTATGAAACAGATTGTAGAGCAACGGTTATCGACTTACTTTCTCATGTAAAAAATACTCAAAAGGCACAAAACAAACATGAAACAGACCAAATATTTATTCTTGGCTACAATTAAAATTCTGTTTAGCCTTGTAACCGGCTGTTTATATAAATACATTATTTAAGTCGACTTAAAATCAGTTTAAGTCGACTTTTTATTTTGTTCCATCATTAGCTTACCTTGACGCCCTCTACTTTTTAGCTATACCGTTGTAAATAGTAATAACAGCACCATATCTTTTTATATAGCGTAGTTAAATGTCATATATTCTCTTTTATAGGAGTACTAATGAGTAACTTTAGAACAGAATCAGATAGCATGGGCACACTCAACGTGCCCGCTGACGCACTTTATAAAGCACAGACCCAACGCGCCATTAATAACTTTACGATCAGCAGCCTCACAATGCCGCAACAATTTATTATTGCCTTAGCGTATATCAAGCAAGCTGCTGCAATAGCCAATTTCAAACTAGGTCATTTAGATAAAACGAAAGCAAATGCGATCGACCATGCCTGCCAAGAAATTATTGATGGTAAGTATTATGAGCATTTCCCCGTTGATATTTTTCAAACTGGCTCAGGTACTAGCTCAAATATGAATGCTAATGAGGTCATTGCGAGCTTAGCCTCAAAACATGCTAACCAAGCTATTCACCCAAATGACGATGTGAATATGGGGCAAAGCTCTAATGACGTTATTCCCACTGCGATTGCTTTGAGTAGTGCGATCAGCGTTGATAAAAAATTACTGCCAGCACTAGCAAATTTAGCAGACGCCTTAGAGCAAAAAAAAGCAGACATCGGTCACATAGTTAAAACTGGGCGCACTCATTTAATGGATGCAATGCCAATAACTTTTGAGCAAACACTCAGCGCATGGCAATCCCAGGTAAAGCATGCAGCTAGCAGTATTGAGCATGCACTAATACGTGTCTGTGAGCTAGCGCAAGGTGGCACAGCAGTAGGCACAGGTATTAATGCCGACCCACAATTTGCCGCTCTATTTGCCACACAGCTAACTGAAAAGGTAGGGATTCAATTTACCCCTAGCGATAACTTTTTTTATAATATTGGATCGCAAGATGCGATTGTCGCTTTATCAGGACAGCTAAAAGTCTATGCAGTTGCACAAATGAAAATAGCCAACGATTTACGTTGGATGAACTCAGGCCCACTTGCGGGACTTTCAGAAATTGAACTTGAAGCATTACAGCCTGGCTCATCAGTTATGCCTGGCAAAGTAAATCCGGTGATCCCAGAAGCCGCTGCAATGGTTAGCGCTCAAGTCATTGGTAACGACGCCACCATTACGGTAGCAGGTCAAGCGGGTAATTTTGAGCTTAACGTGATGCTGCCCGTGATTGCTTATAATATTTTGCAAAGTACTGAGATACTCTCTAATAGCGCGCAAGCGTTGGCAGATAAAGCGATTGCTAACTTTAAAGTTAATCAAACTCAGATTGATAAGGCATTAACTAAGAACCCGATTTTAGTAACCGCGCTAAACCCTGTTATTGGCTATGAGAAAGCAGCAAAAATTGCCAAGCAAGCCTACCAGCAAGCGCAGCCAATTATTGATATAGCCGAGCAAGAAACCGACCTATCTCGTTCAGAGTTAGAAGCACTTCTCAATCCGGCTAAATTAACGCAAGGCGGATTAACATAAAAATGCTCGTTCCCGCCTCTTTAATTTGTTGATAGTAGAGTTTTTATTGCTGTAATGAATGCACCGTGTATGATAGTGATGAATAATTCATCACTATCAGGAACGATTATGCGTACTCCATTACTCGCTCTACTGCTACCACTTTGCTTAACAGCTTGCTTGGAAACAACCTCAACTAACACTGAGCAAACTAAAACCAATGCGGTAGAAAACACGTCTACGCCAATACCTCAACAAAAACTACCACAAGCGAATAAGCAAAATAAAATTGCACAGCCGTTACCAGCTGATGCTGCAAAAGAAGTGTCGCTTGATGATATTAAAACGGCAAAAAATAAGCTTAACAACTTAATTGCAGATAAACAGTGTTCAACGAGTTCACAGTGTAAAGTAAATGCAGTGGGTAGCCGAGCATGTGGTGGTCCAAGCGATTATATTGTGTACTCTACGCAAAGCGCATCTCAGGAGCAGGTTTCAGCCCTAAGCGATACCATTACTCAACTAGAAAGTACCTATAACGCACAAACAGGCATGATGAGTATTTGCCAACATTTAACTGCGCCAAGCACGCAGTGTGTTGAAAATAAATGTGTTAAACTTGAAGGCTCTGCGGTAAGTGTATTTTAAGGACTAAATTATGAGTTGTTTGTCATCCGTAATTAAACTATCAGCTGCCAGTGTTGTTATGAGTATGCTGCTTAGCGGTTGCAGCACTACGCTAACATCAAGCACAGCTCAAAATGCGAATGTATCGGTTTTGCAAACTCAGCTCAATGAGCTTGTAAGTAACAAGAGCTGTACAGCCAGCTATCAATGTAAGGTGTTAGGTGTGGGCTCGCGTGCCTGTGGTGGACCGAGTAAGTATGTTGTGTATTCAACATTAAATAATTCTCAAAAAAACGCCGAGCAATTAGCACAAAGTATTACCCAACAAGAACAGCAAAAAAACTCAACTCTTGGGTCAAATGAATGCTCACCTGTACTTGAAGTACACTCTTTGTGTATTGATAACCAATGTCAAACCGTTAATTACCAGTAGCAGTTCGTTTCGGTGTTAACTCAACAGTGGTATTAACACCGAAATAACCACTACTATGAAAATACATACACCTGCCTTAAAAATGTATTCCAGTGGCATTTTTTTCTGTACCCAGTAAGCATATATAAAACGCACGAAGTAACTTGCCGCCGTACCAAATAAAGCAAACATGAGTAAGTAGGCAATCAATATAATATTCACAGCGGCACTTCTTTAGAAATAATAAACCTCAGTGTAAGTATTTTATATAAAGAAGGCAAAAGGGTTACTTAGCCTTTTTTGTATGCTCAATGAGTAGATCTGCTACCTGTTGCTTTACCGCTCTTTTATCATCTACTGCAACTTCAAACCGGCTAGCCAATTGCGCTATTTCATCATCATTTAAATTAAACGATAAACGTTGCCGTGTTTTTTTAGACTTTACATCAAGACCTAAAATTTTACGGATCATGTCTGAGGGAGTGAGTTCTTGATCGATAGCTTGTTTTTTTATCGACTTTTGTACCTCACTACTCAAATCAAATGCCATTTGTGTGGCGCGCACAGCTTGTTCTTGGCGCAACCACTTGTCTTTAGCATCACTCACTGGGCATCTCCAGGAAACAAGTCAACAATGTCGCTAATTGGGCGAGTTAACGTCAGTGATACTTCTGTTTCACCTCCCTCCCAAATTTCGATATTAACGCTATGTGCTTCATCGGGTGACGCTAAACAAATCATTTCACACGGCTCACCACCGTCTTGCTCATAACGAGGCAGCGTTTGGCCACGAAAGTCTTTATTATGGAAATAACATACATAAGGTGATTCGCTTTGTTGATAACTGTCAGCTAAAAACTGCATAAAACGCTCAGGCGTATTTTTAACTGTAATATGCGTTAGCGACTCTTCATCAAAAATACGTGAAAACTCATCCAAACCAAATACTTCATCAACATCATCACGCTGAATCTTTATTGAGAAATTAGCCCACTGCTCACCATCGTTTTGTTCTATTTGTAAAAACACCACTTGGCCTGTGTTAGTTTCAAGTACAAATTCAGTATCACTGCTGTGTTGGTACTGATACGTTTGTACATCAATAACGCGAAGTGTTTGGCCTTTAAGCCATGCAGGATAAGCAAACGAATCAATCACTGTAAACATGTCGCCTTTCTTAAGGTCACTCGCGTGATTAAGCTGACGTTCTGGCTTTTTTTTAGATTTGAAAAAATTAAACATATAAGGTGCCTCTGTAAGCAAAAAAGGTAACGGAGCGAAACTCGGTTACCTTTTTAATATGGTTCTAAATGTTAGCTATTTTGCTTCGCTTTAATGCGCGCTAAAATATCAGCACTTTTTGGATTGGTATCACCAATACCCGCTTCAGCCATTTTAGCTTTTAAATCGTCGCCATTAACATCTGCTTCTAGAGACTTTGCAGCACCTAGCTGATCACTACGATCTTGCTGACGTTGCTTAATACGCTCAAGTGACTGACGCGCCGATGTCATCGACGAGCTATTAGTATTCAAGGTGCTATTTACAGCCATTGTCGCTTGCTGAACACTTTCTGTGGTTTTAACCATAGTAAGCTGACGCTGATTTTCTTTAATTGATTTTTCAGCATCTTTAACTTGCTGTTTCAACGTCACTATGTGATTACTAAAGCCCGATAACACTTGCTCGTGTTCGGCTTTCTCAGCTTCAAAGTCACCAATTTTTTCTGCAATTTCTAATGCTAATGCTTCATTACCTTTTTCAAGCGCTTGTCCTGCATACGCTTCGTGCTCAGCAATTGATGCATCCACCGCGCTAATTTTACGCTTAGTTTGCATTTCTTTAGCCATCACTTCTGTTAGGCTTTTTTTAGCACGATGTAGTGCATTTTGCGCATCGGCAATTTCTTGTTCAAAAATACGAATACCATTCGCATCAACAATTGCTTCGCCCGCTTCACGCGCGCCGCCACGTACCGCTGTAAATAATTTTTTTAAAATACTCATAATCTTAACTCCAAAAACTTGTTTATATCCTATTAGGTAAAGCGAGAGCCATATACTATAAGCTATCAGCATTTACCTATGCGGGTATCCTAATCGTTTAAATACAAGGTCACGGCTTCTAGTGCATCAATTGCGTTATCGGCTAATGTCACTAGCTCGTGGGTAACGTCATCTAATGATGAATTTACCGACAGTGCACCAAAAATCGCATATTTATTATCAATTTTAGCAAATGCACTTAGCGGAATTGGCACGTTTAAACGCAGTAGTGTTTCGTTTAACTCGTCGCGTAACTCGCTTTTTACTTCGTCTTCACCAAACAAATAGCTAATACATAATAATTGCTCTTGTGTTTGGGTAACAAAAATTGGAAGCTCATCGTTTCCATCAACAATGACTTGTAAAACATCTTGCTCACCTGGATTGGCAATCAAGAAAGACTCAAAGTTAGCACCCTCGGTTTCAAAAGACGCTAATTTTATTGAAAGTTCATTTAATTCCATGTCTCTGCCTTTTTGTCGTTTGACATATTATGTCTGAGTTAAGATTCGCACGGCTGACATATTATGTCAACCATGTTTTATTAATTTTTATACAATTCACTTTCTATTTGCCAAGCAGCCCGGTAATAATCATATAAGCGACCAGAACCTAACCTATTGACTTCAATATCGTTAACTTGTTCAAAATAGTTATTAGGAAATGCAAAACTGGCTAATAAATATTTTTTACTAATCCACCGAGATGGCACTGGCATATCAGTCACATTGCTAATACGCGTACTCGGTGATTGCCCCATTTTAGTGGCAATTGTCCACCCCCACTGACCAAACGAAGGTATGTTTTGCTGATATTGCTCTACATAGTCAAAACCGGCCGCTTTAACGGTTTTAGCAATACTTAAAAACGCCTTTTTTGCATGATAAGGCGAGGTTGACTGTACTGCCATTGCGCCATCGGGTGCCAATAATTGGCGCACATGATTATAAAAATAGTCGCTGTACATCTTATTCAGATCGGGGTGATTAGGATCAGGTAAATCAATTAATATAGTATCGAACTGCTTAGCCTGATCCAGCAGCCTTTCAACTTCTAAAAATGCATCGCCCACAATAATATTTGCTCGCGGGTCATGCATCGATTCATTATTGAGTGCCACTAGTCGCTGTTTAATATCTTCAGGCGGTGTGTATTGGTTATTTTTATGACCAAATAAATTAAGTAGCTGTCCATCTAAATCAATTAAGGTCACTTCCTCAACCGGCCACTTTAATACATCTCGCATGGCTAACCCGTCGCCGCCGCCAATAATCAAAACACGGTCATGACGATTAGATGCCAGCATGGCAGGATAAACCAGCATTGAGTGATATATTTGCTCATCTACACTAGAGAACTGCAACCGACCATTTAAGTATAGATCTGTGATAGGCTGTGGCTGATTTTTACTTAAGCGTTCGGTTAACACCACATGCTGGTATTTCGTTGCTTGGGAATAAATAACTTTATCTTTGTATAGTACGTTACTTAGGTTATCCATCCAGCTACTACCAAACTGTAAAATAAAAGCGAATAACACCAGCAGTAATATATGGCAAACCAATAGCAACTTAGCAAAGCGTACATAGCTATGATAGCGCCACAAAAAAGCCAGCCCGGCAATAATATTAAATAACGCAGTCCAAGCGGCAGCTTGCATTATTGGCATTGCGAGCATAATACTCACCCAAATTGCCGCACCTATCCCTGCACCAATATAATCAGCACCATAAATAGTACCGGCGTTATTTTCTAAGAAGCGCCCATAAACATGCTGGCGAATACGCGCAATAAGCGGTATTTCCATACCAATAAATAGCCCTAATATTAGGCCAAATACATAAGGTAAAAAGCGCGACCACTCTTGCAGCTTTTGAAACACATAACCATTAAGAATAACGTCTGGTGGAATATTAAAAATGCTAGAGAATAAATGAGGAAGTGAATAACTTACGGCAATAATACTGGCAATGGCTAATATACAGCCCATACCTATCAGCGCAATAATGCTTTCTAGCCAAGCAAATGCGGTAAAGGCATCTTTAAACCAACGCGCTAAAAATGCTCCCATCCCCATGGCTACAATCATAGTGCCTATCATGGCGTAAATTGCACTCTCAACGGACCCTAGTACTCGGCCAGCGTAATGAGAAAGTAAATATTCATAAATAAGGCCGCACCCAGCGAGTACGGCCATAACAGTGATCAGTAAAATATCATGCCCAAGTAAATTAAATTTACTTGGGGAAGCTTGAGTTGATGACACGTGATTATGCACCCAGTAGTGTGGCCATAGTGATCCCGACGGCAAATGATACAGCTGCAGAAATAGCGGCAACACCCACATTCTTTTGACGGTTCACTTCATCTGAAATGTTACATCCAGACAAGATGATTTTAATCGTCAGTAAGTGCAGTAAAATGAAAGCAACCAAACAAACAACGGCACTTAGCGCCCAGTAAAGTAAACTCGCGTTAATATTATCAGCGGCATAAGGAGCGATGCCTGTTGCAGCAGTAATGGCTAATGCACTACCAATTAAAAAGCCGGCATAGCGAACACCTACTGCTAAATTACCATCAACAATAGCTTGTTGTAGGCAATCGCCACTTTTATTGGTGCGCTTAAATAACTGCACTCGGTATTGGCTTACTAACAGTAATACCACACTGCCAATTACAAAAGCGGCGATAACAATAGGAATGCCATGCCAGCCTTCGGTAGCAACCCACAATAGTGCAGAGCGAATAACCACTGCAACACTTACTACATGGCCAAAATCAATAATTGATGCAGTAACGTTACCTTTGACTATTTCGTTATGTAAGCTCACTTTACGCAGCGCCACTTTATCTTGAAAAAAGTGACCCAGCTTTATAAGCAAAATTGCTAATGCGCCATAGCCAAGCATTAACAGAGCTTCTTTTTGTAACGTAGCAGCAAAGGCACCACTACTCACGCCAGTTAACACAATCGCAAGGGCAACTAAGCCAGCGGCAAAGCTTATTCCGAATGCAAAGTTATCGCGCTCGGTAATTTCATCATTGGCATGTAAATTAGACACCCAACCTTTAATATACTTTAAGCTGACAAACAGTAAGATGATAATTGCAAAGTCTACAGCCAGTGCTTGCAAAGACCACATAGTTATTCCATTAAATTCATACATATTATTCTAACTCCAACGTTATTCTTTACTTACCACGACTTACGCCGCGCGAGGTTCTGCTACTGCTGTTACGAACCGATCCTGAATTATTGCTGTAACTACTCGCTCTTGAGTAACTGCTACGACTTTTAGGCGGCGTATAACTGCTGCGACTCAAACCTGATGCACCTGTTTTTTTACTCGCATAAGGACTAGTGAACTGCTTGCCTTGGCGTTGGTAAGATTGTCGTGTACGTGTTTCTAAGGCACTTTGGGTTTTTATTTGTTTAGGGCTTGAGTAACGAGTACGACCATAATCATTGTAGTAACTGTACTTACGGCGCTTACTCCAACTTCCGTATTCAACTCGGTCAAATACATCACCCAAAATACGGTACATGCCATACCACTGCCAAAAGCTAATACCACTACTATTCGTTTGCCAATTACCATAGTTAGGATTACCTACCATTTGGTTACCCACCCCTTGGCCTTCAGCTTTTTGGCTTATAGCACCAACTCGTGCCAAAGAGCCATTCGACATATCCGCAAGCATATTAATAGGATCGGTTAAGGCATCAGAAAATAACGTTGGCTTGGCCGCCTCTCGCAATAAATCAATATTGTATAGCGTATCTTCGTAAGGAGGGATTAAGTAATTACCCTTAATGTCATCAAGGCGCTGGGTTAAACCACTATAAAGCGCTCCCTGGCGTGTGGCATCAAGGCTAACAACATCAACAACTTTACTGAGTTCAGGTTGTTGCTGTTTAAGGATACGACTGTATTCTTTAAGAATAGTCGCATTGCGTATACTGCCATTATCAAGTGCTTTACCAAGCTGAGTAAGCTCGACATCGGCCTTTTTAATGGATTCTTGAATTATTTGTTGTAGCTGTTCTTCTTTAGATTGACAACCAATCAGTGCTGTAAACAAACAAAACAGGCTGAGAAGTTTCCAAGCTTTTATATTCGACATTCATGTCACCTGATTTACTAAATTATCCTAGATAGTTTTACACAGGACAGTTATTAAACCAACAATGAAATTGCAACAAGATGATAATTTAGGGACTAGTTTAAAGTACGAGGTGAATAACTGAGTTCAGTAAAGAGTAGCTGGGCTGATAATGATACTTCAAAACTTATAGCGCATGGCTTAAACACTGACTTGTATTTGGAGTGGGTATACTACTTCGTAGCGACAACGCAGTAGAATGTCGTAGTGCCCACAGCGATGGAGAGAGCCACATAACAAATCCTACGCTCTCATCCTCTGTCGTGTTCTTCGTGTTCTTTTATCCGTGGGTTTCGAGATATTCAACCCACGCTACGATGGTCAGGTTAACGCAGTGCAACTGATAGCTGACGGCTGACGGCTAATACTTTCACTTTCCTGCAGACGTAAAAAAGCCCGACTCTTTCGAATCGGGCTTTCTCTTATTTGGAGCCTGGTAATGTCCTACTTTCACATAACAAATGCTACACTATCATCGGCGCTGTTTCGTTTCACTACTGAGTTCGGCATGGGGTCAGGTGGGTCCAAAACGCTATTGTCACCAAGCAAATTTGGGTGTCAGTTCGTATTACTACGCACTAACTAAAATTTGGAATTTCTGATAATAAAGTCTTCAAGTATCTACTTTAGTCTATTAACTTCTTCGCTTGTTTCACTATCACATAAAACGCGTTTGGCGTTGTATGGTTAAGCCTCACGGGTAATTAGTACAAGTTAGCTTAATGGCTCACACCACTTCCACATCTTGCCTATCAACGT
>Ga0310122_10000201_pt1 | contig 37903 bp, 34 predicted proteins | sample CB6_Bottom_1051__FD_203503 | JGI IMG/M metagenome (GOLD analysis project Ga0310122, IMG submission 203503) | Marine microbial communities from Western Arctic Ocean, Canada - CB6_Bottom_1051 | ecosystem: Environmental > Aquatic > Marine > Oceanic | place: Canada: Western Arctic Ocean | collected...
GAAAGTAATACAAATAGAAGTTAGACCCTAATAAAAAATGAAAATAAGAAAAAAGATGGTGAAAATAAATAAAATCAAATGTTATTTTATGATCCTAAACTTAGTTTTCTCTATTTTTGGTTTTAGTGTTGGATTAGTCAGTGCGCAAGGTGGAACTGGAGGGTTATATATGTATGAGGGAAGTCCAATAGTTTACAAAAATTTAGCCTTGTGTAATACTGCTGCCAATGATGCAGCCCCCATGGGTCAGCCTTCAAAACCTTGTATAAAGGTTGAAATTGCAAATTTAGAATTGGAGGGGGAAATAGAAAAATCACTTCTAGAAAATCAAGATTCTATGAGTGATATTCAGAGAAAAGAGTTTATAGAGAAAATATTAAAGAAATCAGAGTTAGGAGATATTGAGGTTATGGGAGATTTGAGTAAATATAAGATTGAAAAAAGAAACAACAATTATTTTATTATGGATATTTCTAATCCTGAAGGCAAGGGGGTGGATATTAAGAAATTGAATTTACTTAAGAATGCTTATGGAGATATTACTGGTTTAAGCCTTAATCCTGATAAAACTACACAAATAAATTTTCTTGGGAAAGATGGTAAGAGCCCTACTTCTGTACTTTATGATCCTTCCAAATTTAGAATTACTTGGTCTGGTATTGAGGGATTAACAAAACATCCTTTTACTGAACTTGGGAAACTTTCAGGGGCAGGTGTAGCTGGAACTCCTGGAACTCCTGGAACTCCTGGAACTCCTGGAACTTCTGGAACTCCTGGAACTTCTGGAACTCCAGTAGGAATTGGTGAGCTTGCGGGAGGATTTTTAGATTTTAAAAAATTAGGAATGTTGGCTGCAGTAGGAATTGGTATTTTTATATTAATGAGTAAGAAAGGTGATAAGAAGGTTGTCTCAAAAGATGGAAAGATGGAAACAACCCTTGAAAATGGGGCATCTGTAGGTATTTTAGATAAAAAAGGAAAGAATATTTTGATTGGACAAAATGATGGGTCTCAACCAACCACCATAGTATCTGAATCCTCAGAAAACCATGTTGTTACAAATGCAAATGTTATAGTCCCAAACCAAGTAGCAGCAGAAATCCCCAACCAAGAAACAACCGTCATCCTCCAGGGAAACCCGGGGAATGATCCAAGCAATCCTCCAGCAACAGATACAACACCAAATGCACAATTAGCTGGAAACACTGTAACACCAAACTCAAACTCTGGAACAGCAGCGGCAACAACAACTACAGCCTTCTTACCATTAATAAAAATCCCGCAAACAAAGTTATCAAGAACAGCTTATTTCATAACGGGAAACGCAATAACTGGAAATCAAATATCAGACCTAGGAGAACAATCAATTGAACTCATTGAACATATTTTAAAATTAAAGGGATATGGCATTACAGCCTATGCTCTAAAAACATTTAATGAAATAGAATTAACAGGAAATGAATTAATTATTAATATAGGAAAAGTTGAAGTAAAATCTAAACTTCAACAGACGTTAATATCAAGACAATTAGGAGAACCTGATTATAGTGCAGAAATACTAAATCTTCTTGATGCAAATAAAAATAAACTTATAGTGAAAAATTATGATAATAGATTAGGAAATATTCACATGGAAGATAAAGATGGAATGAAAAGAGTTATTATTACCGACATAACAACTAACCATCCAAATAAGGGATTGATTGTTGCAAAACAAAGAGAAATGTTTTCATAAAAACCAATTCTAAATAACTAACAAAATCATAAAAAAAAAGAGGCATAAAACCGAAGTCAAATACCTCTATTCTACCGAAGTAGAACAAGATATATAGATTTCTATAGTATATAAAGTTAACTAACTACTTGAGAATTATGAAATTTTACCCTTTTATTTCTTTTTATAAATTCTTATTATCTTCTAATCCCTCAAAACTTTTCTCACTCACCTAATCTTTACTCTCTCTAATCTTATCCCTCTCAGAGTTATCAATTATTAATCCCTTCACCCTCAACCACCCTCGCCCTATCTTCTAACTTGGCAATCGCACTTACTTTATCCCCAATTTTTAACTTAATTATCCTAACTCCTGAAGTTGCACGACCCATTATCCTAATATCCTTAACACTCGTCCTTATAACAATTCCCTTCTGCGTTGAAACAACAAACGTATCTTTATCTGCAACATCAATAGTATCAACAACATTTCCTGTTTTCTCATTAATCTTCAAGTTTATTACACCCTTACCTGCACGACCTGTCAATCTATAGTCCCCAATCTTACTTCTTTTACCATAACCATTCTCAGTTATTGTCAAAATTGAACTTTCAATATCTTTTACAATTTCCAAACTAACAACTTCATCTCCTGAATCCATTTTTATTCCTGTAACACCATAACTTGCCCTCCCCATGCTTCTAACATTATCTGAATTAAATTTAATTGCCTGCCCTTTCTTACTTACCAGCATAACTTCTTGTTTCTCTTTAACTCTTTTAACTCCAACAACTTCATCACTATTGTCAACAGGTAAGTTAATTATTCTAACACCTGAACTTCTTGGCTTTGCGAATAAGTCCAATCTTATCTTTTTAACCTGTCCTTTTCTCGTTGCCATAAACAAATAATCTTCAAACTTTTTAACAGGAATAACATTTGTAACTCTATCATCTTTAATTTTCAATAAATTAACAATTGCCTGCCCTTTACCATATCTTTGAACTTCAGGAACCTTATGTGCCTTTAACCAAAATACTCGCCCTCTTGCAGTGAACAACAATAAATGATCATGAGTTGAACAAGTTATCAATTGCTTAACAAAATCTTCAGATGTTAATTCGGCCCCTATAACTCCCTTCCCCCCTCTTTTCTGCTCACTATAAGCTCTAAACGGCATCCTCTTAATATATCCCTTCTCTGTTATAGTGATAATAACATTTTTCTTCTGAACCAAATCTTCTTCATTTAATTCCTTAATACTTCTTATTATCTGACTTCTTCTCTTATCTCCATAATTTTTCTTCAATTCATTTAATTCCAACTTAATAATATTATAAATCTCTTTTTCATCTCCTAAAATCTTTCTAAGTTTAGCTATCAACTCTTTCAGATCCTTCTCTTCCTTGTTTAATTTTTCTCTTTCCAATGCAGTTAATTTACCCAAAGTAATTTCTAAAATAGCCTCTGCTTGTTTCTTACTTAAACTAAATTTTTTCTGCAAAGCTACACTAGCATCACTTGATGTTTTACTCTTTCTTATTGTTTCAATAACCTTATCTAAATTCTTTAATGCAGTCAATAATCCCTGAACAATATGTAATCTTGCCTCTGCCTTCCTTAAATTAAATTCTTCCCTCTTCCTAATTATTCTTCTCCTAAAATTAATATAACTTACAATCATCTGTTTTAAACTAAAAGTCTTAGGAATCCCAGCTTCTAAAGCAACTAAAACAGCATCAAACCGGCTCTGCAATCGAGTTGACTTATATAATCTATTAATTGTAAATTGGCTATTAGCTCCTCTCTTCAATTCAATAACAATTCTAACATCGCCCTTACTACTTTCATCTCTAATATCTGAAACTTCCGTTAACTTTTTATCTCTAACAAGCTCTGCAATTTGTCTAACTAAGTCAGCTTTATTAACCTGATAAGGAATTTCCGTTATTACAATAAGTTCTTTCCCATTTTTCTCCTCAATTGTTGTCTTACCTCTAACCACAAAACCAGCCCTGCCATTTTCATACAACTCCTTCAAATTCTCTCCAACAATCTGACCTCCAGTAGGCAAATCGGGCCCTTTTATAATCTCCATTAACTCATCTGTTGTCATTTTAGGCTTATTAATAACGGCTGTAATCCCATCACAAACTTCTATTAAATTATGAGGAGGAACATTAGTTGTCATACCAACTGCAATTCCACTACTTCCATTTATTAACAAATTAGGAACTTTCCCAGGTAAAACAACAGGCTCTTGCACTGAATTATCAAAATTGCCAACAAATCTAACAGTCTCTTTATCAATATCTTGCAATAACTCAACAGCCAACTTACCAAGCTTTGCTTCAGTATATCTAGAAGCTGCAGCATTGTCTCCATCGAGACTGCCAAAATTTCCTTGACCTATTACTAAAGGATATCTCAAACTAAAATCTTGAGCCATTCTAACCATTGCATCATAAATAGCGGTATCCCCATGAGGATGAAACTTCCCCATTGTATCTCCAATAATTCTCGCACTCTTCTTTGTCATTCCTTTTTCCAATCCCATTTGTTTCATAGCATAAAGAATTCTCCTATGAACAGGCTTCAACCCATCTTCAACTGAAGGAAGTGCACGACCAACAATAACACTCATAGCATAATCAATATAAGATTTCTTCATCTCCCTAGAAATCTCACTTACCAAAACCCTATTCTCATCAATATCTTTAAGATTTAATCCATCTTTATCTAAATGCTCAACTTCTATATTATTCCCATTATCTTTTTCTTCATTATTTTCAATTGCCATTATAATACTTATCCTTAACTTTAACTCCAAGCTTTTTCAAAGCTTCAACTGCATTATCTAAATCTTCTGCCTTAACAAGAACATGTTCAGTAAAATAAGAAGATAAGACAAATATACTGATACCTTCTTTTGCCAAAGTATCAGATATCTCGGCTATAAAACCAATTAAATTAATCCCTAAAACAGTATCAAAAGTAATCAACCTCCATCCCTTCTCCATTTCAATAAAATCATCATCCCTAAATTTAGACTCGTCTATAATAACTGTAATTTCATCTTGATTTCTTATATTTGCAAATGCATCTGTGTAAAATCTCTTCGATCGCACAACTAAAAAATCTTCATCAGATATCACTATCTTTAAGTTCTCAAATTCCGGTTTCATATTCAAATATCCACCTCTGCAATATTTGCATTTACTTCAATAAACTTCCTTCGAGGTGCAACAACATCTCCCATTAACATTGAAAAAGTCTCATCAGCTAAAACAGCATCTTCAATCTTAATCTGCTTCAAAATTCTTTTCTTAGGGTCCATTGTTGTGTCCCACAATTGATTTGCATTCATTTCTCCTAATCCTTTAAATCTCTGAACATCAGAATTCCCTATTTTAGCAATCAATTTCTTCAGCTCTTCATCGCTATAAACATAATAATCTTTTTTCTTCCTAACTCTATACAAGGGGCTTAAAGCAACATAAACATTCCCATTTTCAATCAACTCTGGCATATATCTAAAAAAGAAAGTTAAAAGCAATGTCATAATATGCTGACCATCAACATCTGCATCTGTCATAATTATAACTTTATTATATCTTAATTTATCAATATTAAAATCTTCTTTAACTCCTGTTCCAACAGCTGTAATTAAATTAATAATTTCTTCAGAGCTAAGGGTTCTTGTAGGGCTTGATTTTTCAACATTTAATATTTTACCTTTCAAAGGCAAAATTGCCTGAAATTCTTTATTACGAGCCATTTTTGCCGAACCTCCTGCACTATCTCCTTCGACCACGAAAAGTTCTGTCTTTTCTCTCTTCTTACTACTACAATCAGCCAACTTCCCTGGTAAACCACTAAGTCCCATAACATTCTTTCTTCTAACTAAATCTCTTGCCTTCTTAGCAGCACTTCTGGCCTTCGCACTTGCAACAACTTTCTGAGCAATTTTATTTGAAACACTTGGATTTTCCTCTAAAAATTCAGATAAAGCAGTATGAACCATCGAATCAACGATACCTTTCATCTCACTATTACCCAACTTAGTTTTTGTTTGACCCTCAAACTGAGGATCAGACATCTTAACATTAATAACTGCAGTTAAACCTTCCCTGGTATCATCCCCACTAAGTTTCTCATTTTTCAACATTCCTTTCTTAGTAACATAATCATTAACAGCTCTAGTCAAAGCTGTCTTAAATCCAGAAATATGAGTACCCCCTTCAGTTGTATTGATAGTATTAACAAAACCAAAAATATTCTCATTATAAGTATCAGTATATTGTATAGATATTTCAACAATTGTCCCATTCTCTTGCCTCTTAAAATAAATTGGCTTGTGCAAAATAGATTTAGCTTTATTTATATGACTCACAAATTCAATCAATCCTCCCTCATAATGAAAAACTTCCTTCTTCCCCTTATTCTCATCTGTCAAAACAATTTTTACAGGATTCAAAAATGCAATTTCCTGTAATCTTTTTCTTAAAAAAGCAAAATCAAAATCTAATATGGAAAAAATACTAGAATCAGGCCAAAAAGTTATTTCAGTTCCCGTTTTAGTCTTATCACATTTTCCAATCACTTTTAGATCATAAATAGGTTTTCCAATTTTATATTCTTGCTGATGTACTTTCCCATTTCTACAAACCTTAGCTCTCAACTTACTAGAAAGAGCATTAACAACACTAATTCCAACACCATGCAAACCACCAGAAATTTGATAAACACTTTTCTCAAACTTCCCACCCGCATGCAGTTTAGTTAAAGCAATTTCCATTGCAGACTTTTTATAAATAGGATGTTTTTCAACAGGAATTCCTCTACCATTATCTTTGATAGTAATACTTCCATCTTTGTTAATGATAATTTCAACTAAATCACAAAAACCAGCCAAACATTCATCAATAGAGTTATCAACAGCCTCATAAACTAAATGGTGTAAACCATCCTTACCAGTTCCACCTATATACATAGCAGGTCTTTTTCTTACCCCTTCAAGACCTTCAAGTACTTTTATTGATTCTGCCTTATATTCATTTTTATTATCTGCCATTTTTTATTTTTTTTATTTGATATTTTTTATAGTTTTGACTAATCATCAACCTATTTTTAATAAATTTCCAGTTAGAAACTGACCATATTTATGCTAATTTTAATGACAATAAGTTTAAAAACCTTTCCCTTGTAATTTTCATTTTATCGTCGATAAAATACAATCAATATATAAAATTACATAAAATATTATAAATCACCCCCATCTAACTAACCCATGAAAAATTTCAGGCAAAAGAGCCCTAATCTAACAATTATCCTCCCATGCAGGAACGAACAAGCTGCCCTGCCCCATTGCCTATTTCAAATTAAAGAAGTAATAAACCAAAATAATCTGGATGCGGAACTTATAATCTCAGATTCTTCCTCAGATAAATCAATAGAAGTTATAAAACAATTTGCAACAAAATATCCAAAAAAACTAAAAATAAAAATTGTAAAACACAATAAAGAAGGTTATGGAAATGCGTATCTTGAAGCTTTCAAGCATGCATCTGGAGATTATATTTTCATGGCAGATTGTGATGGTAGCTACGATTTCAATGAAATCCCAAACTTCCTCAAACATTTCCCAGAATATGACTTTGTCATAGGAAACAGATTTGCTGGAAAATTTGAACCAGAATCCATGCCATGGTCCCATAAATATTTAGGAAATCCCATTTTATCTGGACTACTAAGATCCTTTTATGGAACCAGTATAAAAGATTGCCATTGTGGAATGAGGGCCATTAAAACTGACTGCCTCAATAAGCTTGATCTAAAAACTACAGGAATGGAATTTGCTTCAGAAATGATAATAAAAGCTTCAAAAAACAATTTAAAAATTAAACAGATTCCTATAGACTACAAAAAAAGAATCGGAACTTCTAAATTAAAAACTTTTTCAGATGGTTGGAGACATTTAAAATTAATTTTTCTTTACCCTTCTTATAAGGATTAAAAAAATAATTAAATTAATAATTCTATTAATTTTCTATACTTATCGTTGCATTCATTAACATCATGATGTTTCAAAACAAATTCTCTTCCATTTTTTCCTATTTTAGTAAACTCCTCTTTATTATATAAGATTAAATCTTTAATTTTTTGAGCATCTGTTAAATTATCCACTTGTTGGTATAAAAAACCAAATTTCCCCAAATCAACCTGTTCCCTAAATCCTACAATATCAGTAGCAACAATTGGAATATTCATGGCAGCAGCCTCTAATCCTACCAAAGGATAACCCTCATATTTAGAAGGAAAAACAAGTAAATCACAGATACTCATAAATCTGGGGATTTCATTACTATAACCAAAATACCTTAAATTTGAAAGCGAATCTATTTTCTCGCTTATCATCTTTTTATAATAACTATTTTCATAATTCCCAACCATTACAAATTGGAATCTATCATCTTCTCTGAATAATTCAGCTAATTTTAAAAAAACTAAAGGATTTTTTTGTTCACTTAATCTTCCAATAAAACCAATAACAAATTTTTCTGTATCGATATCTAAAGATTTTCTTATTTTATTTTTATCATATTTTTTAGGATCAAACCTTCCTGTATCAATAAGATTATTACATACAACTATTTTCTCATTTTTTTCTTTATATTTTTCTACTAAAACACTTTTCCAAATCTGGCTGGTAACAATTCTCTTATCTATTCTATTCTTATATTCGTCTGAAACTGCATACCATCCTCCATAATCCAAAATTTCTTCGTTGTGAAGTATATCTATTATTTTTATAGAAGGGAATCTCTTTTTTATTAAAGGAATCAACGCATAAAAAAAACAGCTTGAACTTATAAATATAACTTTTGGTCTTTCTTTAACAATCAGATTCCAACAGAATTTTAATTTTTGTAAAGGGGTTTCTCCGATATTATCTAAAGCATATTGCTCATCAACATATTCTAAAAAATCATTTTTTAATGCATTATTTTCTCTATTAGATTTAGTAACTACTTCAATTATTTTTAAATCTAGATCCTTTATTGCTTTTATCCAATCTAATAAAATATTCTCAGCACCACCAATTCTCCAGAAAGGATGAACAAAAAATATTTTTCCCCCCTCTTCATTACTAAGAAGATTTTCAGAAAAATCAAAATGAGGCTTTCTATAGAATCCACAAAGAGCTTCTGCAATACTCATACTAGAATCTGTATCAAGAAATTCTCTTATAAATTTTTTCGGTTTAAATATAGAATATAAAAAAAGTTTTGGGGTAATAAATCCCGGATGATAAGTCTGACCTACTCTCTTCAATACAAAAGAATTTATTAAACCTAAATCAAAAAAAGATTTACTAGATCCTTTTCTCAAATTTTTAAGATAGTTTAATTGGGATTTAAACAAGCCAATAAATGAAAAAATATTATTCCTCCATACAGTATATATAGACATTGCATAAAGTTTTGGCGTACGAGTAATAAGGCTATTATGATGGGTCCTATACAAAAACTCTGAGTCTCTTAAATGAAGGCCATACCATCCTTTAGCCATTAATCTGATTAAAGTATCCCAATCCTCAAAAAATCTAATTTTTTTCGTAACAAATATTTCTCTTTGTGAAACCTTTAACCAAGCAGATCTACTAAAAACAACAGATGCAGGACAAAAATTATTAAAAAATAAAGAATAAGCATTAAATTTTCTTGCTGGTGCAAAATAATCATAGTGACCAAATTTTCTAACATTAGGATAAACCCATCCTGCTCTTGGAGTAGTTTCTAAAAGTAAAATAGCTTTTTTCAAATAGTCTTCTTTTATCAAATCATCACTATCTAAGAAAATAATATATTTTCCCCTAGCAAACTTGGCCCCAGTTTTTCTTGATTCAGATAACCACAGATTTTTTCTATGTCTTATCATTTTAAAAGAAATACCATCAAAATTGTCCTTGCAATTTAATTCCTCTAAAAACATTCTAGTTTTGGAATCATTTGAACAATCATCAACCATAACTATTTCATAATCTTTTTTAGAAAGAGTTTGATTAGCAACTGAACTTAAGGTCTCAAGAATAAATTCTTTTTTAGTATTATAAACAGGAATAATTACACTTATAAGTTTTCTATCTTCATCCATGAAAATAAATTCAAAAATATCTTAAAAAGTATTACTATAAGATAAAATATATAATCTAAGTCTCATCAATAGGAATTTTCTGAACTACAATAATACTGCTACTATCAAAAAGACGGGTATTATGATCAAGGATTTTTAGATTTAATTTTTTGGCAAAGGCTTCCATTTTTTTTGGATCCATGTCTGAAAAACCTTTATTCTCTCTAGCATTTCTTTTTGTTTTATCTGAATATTGTATAACTGCAATAGCTTCTTGTTTTAGAACTATCTTTATATTTTTTAAATATTCATAAATGCCTTCAGGATCTATATGAACAAATGTCCCAAAACTAAATACAAAATCTATAGATTCAGCATCTATGCCTTCTAATTCATATCCGGAAGTCTGATAAAAACGAAATTTAAAGGTATCCTCCTTAAATCTTTCTATAAGGTAATGGAAAAATTCTGGATTTAATTCTACAAGAATAACTTCTTTCGCCCCCAACAAATACTTTGTCCATCTTCCACCCCCAGGCCCTATTTCTAATACTTTACTATTCGACTTAATATGGGGTTTTATATAAACATCAATAAATTTGGATAGCTCTTTTTTTTCTTCTGGAATTCCCCATCTATCTCCATAAAGCTCACCTGGATAACCAAATGCTTTTATCTGCTTTCCCCATATCTTATTCCATTCTATTGTAGGCATTTTAACTTTTAAAATTTATAACTAAAAAGTTCTATATCTTCTTTAAATCTTTTAGCAACTATTTCTTTTGTCCTCATATTATAATAATTTTTATAATCTCTATGGTCTGTTTTCATCAAATGGGGTAACTTTATTGGACCTACATTAATTTTTTCACAAATTTTTTCAAAATCTTGTTCTAAATTCTCAAATTTCCCAATAAAATCTGGAATTAAATTTCCATTACTATCTGTTAAAGAAATATATTGTGATCTAAAATGCTCATTTGCTTGAGAATCTGAAATTTTTCCTATGGCATTTACAAATTCTTCAAAAGACATCCCCCCTCTAAATATATCATCCCCATACATTCTTACAAATTCCCTATGAACTCCATTTCTAAACCATTCATTATTTACATTAGGATCTTTTCCAATTTTATTTAAATAACAAGACAAAATTCTATCCCAAGGATTTCTTACAAAACAAAATTTAAAATAATTAGGATATTTTTTAATATCTATTCTATTTACCTGCAGAAAATTAGTTTTATGGATATCCTTTTCAGGTTTTATTTCCATTAAATTTGCAAAAACAGTTTTAAGACTACTACAGGCAACTTTTGGGAGGGGAAAATATATAAATTTATATCTGTCTGAAATTATCTCAAAAGTGTCTGGCTTCAAATAATTCCTAATGACTTCTTCCGGATCTCCTTCTTTAGCAACTCCCCCATAATCTATCCATAAAGCTCTATCACAATATTTTTTAATCAAAGCTAGATCATGACTAACTAAAATAATGCTAGCTCCACCTTTAATTAATTCCTCCATTTTATCTAATGCCTTATTTTTAAAGGTAATATCAGCACCCCCTCCAAAAGCCTCATCAATCAAAATGATATCTGGATTTTTATGGGAAACACAATAAATTGTAATTGAAAAACCAAGCCTATTAACCATTCCAGAAGAAAACTGATAAACCTTCGTATCTAAATAATCCTCAAGTTCAGAAAATTCAACAATTTCATCAAATCTATCTTTAATCTCATTCTTACTTAACCCCATTAAAGAACCAACCAAATAAATATTTTCTCTCATCGTTAGCCTTTTTTTCAGGCCTTGCCCAAAACCAGTTAAATAAACAACATTTCCTTTTATTTCAATGCTGCCTTCATCACATTCATAAATTCCAGCAATAGTCTTAAGCAAAGTTGATTTTCCTGAGCCATTTTTCCCAATAATCCCAAGATTCTCTCCTGGTTTAACACTAAAGGAAACATTCCTTAATGCCTCAAACTCTCTTTTATGTTTTTTAAGTGGGAAAAAAGACAAGGTCCTAGATAAAGCACTTTCATTTTTTACATACTCTCTTTGAAACTTTTTAGTCACATTATAAACCATAATTCTATATTCCATTATAACATCTCCGCAAATTTATTTCTATATTTTCCAAAAACAAGAAAACCTATTATTAAAATGAGTAGACTAAAATTAACTGCAACTAATATCATCCATAATTCAGGAACTTTTTGATAGATTAAAACTTCTCGCATAATAGTAATAAAATAAAACATTGGATTAAATAAATTAATCATATATAATCTACTTCCTTCTTCAACAAAATAAAATATTGGAGTCACAAACCAAAGCAATGTTGTTAAAACATTCCATACATTATTTAGATCGTTAACATAGACACTCAATGTAGATAAAATAAATGAAATTCCTAAAATAAACAATATTAAAAAGGCAAGAATAAGGGGATAGAAAATTAGTCCTGCAAAAGAAATTTTATAGAAGAACATGAAAAAAATTAATAAAATTATTTCAAAAAAATGTGAAAAAATACCTTCAATAACTCTTGAAATAACCAAAGATTCATGAGGAATTTTAATATTTTTAATAAATTCACTATTTCCACTTATTGAACTTGCAGATTGTACTGTGGCCTTTCTAAAAAAATTAAAAGTTATTAATCCAATTAAAAGATAAATAGGATAATTAGGACCTCCCTTCATTACAAAAGAAGAACTTATGAATATCAAAATCAAAAATAACAAGAGGGGTTCTAACAAATACCATAAAATTCCAAGATAACTCCCCTCATTTCTTAGTTTAAAATTTGTTTTAGCTAATTGTAGACTTAATTCAAAGATTTTTTTAAATCTATTTGATAATCTTTTTAACACCATTTAAAAAATAACAAATATTTACATTTAAACATTTCTAACCAAAAATATATATAATTCAGTTTTAAAATAAATATATGAAATTTACAAAAAAAAAGATTTTAACATTAATTATATTAATAATCATCTTTCTAATTGTTTATTCCCCCCATTTGAATAATCCTTTCCCCATCCATATCGATGAATATCATCATATAACGGAAGCTATTAAGTTAAAAAATGGAGAATATATTCTCAAAGGGACTGGTGTCGAATTAGGGTTTCATTTTTTCCTACTAATTATCTCATATCTAACAAACCTAACTCTAACTTACAAATTCTTACCAGCAATTTGGGCTCTAATCTCTGCAATAACTCTCTTCTACATTGTAAAATTCAAAACAAAAAATCTAAAGAACAGCTATCTAATAGCAATCTTCTCAATAATTTTCTTTGTCTCAATAAAATCAAACACAAACATAACAGGATTATGGTTCTTCACTCCCCTAACCTTTTCTATTCCTTTCATATTCTTATATATTTACTTATTCTCAGAAGGAATTCAAAAACAAAACAAAAAATTAATAACAGCAAGTTTAATAATAATCGTCTTTCTAATCCCAATACACTCTATTTCAGTTCTCTTCGCAATACCTTTCTTAATAATCTACTCCCTATCAAACACCAATTACATTAACTATCTCAAAAGAGAATACAAATTCTTCTCCATTTTCATAGCAGTCCCAATATTAGGAATCCTTCTCTACAGTCAAATAATGGACTTAACTATCATAAACTCAATTAAACTCCTATTGGTCCAACTACAATTCAAACAAGGATGGGGAGTCTTAGAACTTAAAAACTCCTTCCTAGAACTTTACAGTCCGATTGGATACATTCTAGCCATAATGGGATTCCTCTATATAATATCCTCAAGAACCAAATTCAAAAAATACCTTATCTATATACTATGGCCAATAACCCTCCTAGCTTACATTTTAATCTTCAGACTAACTGGAATCTCCCCACTATCCCCATATCAAAGAAATCTCTACTACTTTGCAATCTCCCTGCCATTCTTAAGCAGTTTAGGTTTATATTCCATAATCAAAATTATAAAAATAAAAATCAGCAATAAAACATTTTACAAAACAATCTCACTTATTCTAATAATTGCAATTCTCATATTAACATTCCAATCATATTACAAAATCCCGGAAAACATCAGATTATACAAAACCATAGACAATAACAACTACCAGGCCCTGCAATTCCTTTCCCAATTCCCCCCATCAAAAGTTATGGCAACAGCAAAAATATCAACAGCCATTTTCCCAATAACAAACAAACATAAACCAGTCGCCACACTTTTTTTCTACGGAGATAGACAACAAGTAGAAAATTTCTTCAGATCAACTGACTGCCAAACTAAAAATCAAATCATAACACAAAATAAAGTTTCATATATCCTCTCAGAAAAACCAATCAATTGTAATTGGGAAATAATATACAACAAAAACAACAATATAATCTACAAAGTTTAAGCTTCCTTTTTTTCTTCAACTTTTTCTTTCTTAGTATCTTCTACTGATTCAGACTTGCTCTCACCAACTTCTTCTTGCATTTCTTCTGCAATTTTTTGAGTTTCATGGGCTTGTTCTTCTGCCTTCTTTACTGTTTTAGGAATATCCTGAGGAATCTCTTCTACTTTTTCATTTATTTCTTTTTTTGTTTTCTTAACCTTCTTCTCTCTTTTAACCCAATTAGTTTTTTTAGGATCTCTTTTCAAAGCAGCATTTCTCTTGCATTTACTAGAACAATAATGCAAACTTTTCCCCTCAAAAGTAAATATTGTCAATCCTCTTGGGATTTCATAATTTTCCTTACAAAATGAACATGTTGGCATATTTAAATTTCCCCCTCATTTTCCTGGAAATTTAAATGCTTGAAAATTTTTATTTTCATTTTTTTATTTTTAAGAAGACCCTCTTGAATATTTAGACTTAATTCTTCTAGCTTCAATTTGAGTTTCTCTTAACATTAAAATATCTTTTTGTCTTACAGGGCCTTTAATATTTCTCCTCATAACTTTTCCCTTATCAAAACCTTGCAAAATCCTACATTTAACTTGAGTAACTTCTCCTTTTGCACCAGTTCTCCCAACTATAGATTCAACAACAGCAGGCACAGCTGTTTCTGTTAACAAAGCTTCAGCTCCTTTAGCTGCGCTTCCTTGTCCTTCCCTAGTTTTCTGTGCTTTTGCCATTTTTTATCTCTGTATTTAAAATGGCAAGCTTAAAAATCCTTGATTTTTATTGTTTGCCATTCTTATTACTCATCCTTCTTAGTTTCCTTAGGTTCTTCTCTCTCCAAACCTTTAACAAAACCTTCAAGATCCTTCTCAGCATCTCCAGCTTCAACAATTACAACACTAGCACAACCAACATTCAAACCAACTGAAACACCTAACTTCTCTTTCTTATCAGCTTCTACACAAGGAACATTTTTCTCCTTGCACAAAAGTGGTATATGCTGGACAATTTCTTTAGGATCGACATCAGCACCATAAGCTACTAACTTCGCAGTACCCCTCTCAATAGCCTTCGTAACTTCGTTTGTTCCTTTCTCAACTTTCCCAGTCTTCCTTGCCTTCTCAATCAATTCATATACATTTGCCATTTTATTTTATATCTTCATTTAACCAATATAACGAGAGAATAATAGCCTCCCATAGTCATTGGCGTAATTAAATGATAAAACTAACCTTTTTAAAGGTTTTGACTAACCCCTATCTTCCTCAACCATCTCAAAATTATCCTTATACCAATCAAAGGTTCTTTTCAATCCTTCCTCAATACCCACTTTAGGACTATAACCTAACTTTTGAATCTCAGATATATCTAACTTAACCTGCTGTGGTTGAGCAATTTCTGCAGGATAAAACTTCTTTTCTCCTTTACCCGCAAGATTTATTATAAAATCTGCAACGTAACTTATACTTATCCCCTCTCCACCAGCTATGTCAAATTCTTTATTTTTTTCATTCATTGCCAATAATATTCCCTCAACAAAATCGTCAACATATGTAAAATCAAGAGTCTTATTTTCATTTCCAAAAATCTTTAATTCTGTTCCTTTCAAAGCATTCCTCATAAAAATATCAATCAACCTTTCCGTCTTATCATTAAAAGGTCCATAAACAGTTGAAGGTCTTATGATAATGTAATCAATACCATAAGATTGAGAATAAGCCTTACACATTTCTTCTCCATAAATTTTACTTGCAGTATAAGGATTTTTCTCTTTACTCAAAATTCTTGAGGAGCTTGTAAAAATTATCTTTGGTATTTTATTTTTCCTGCAAAATTCCAATACCTTGTAAGTTCCAATGACATTATCCTCAAAAACAACATCAGGATTTTCTACACTCTTATTTATCTTGCAAAAAGCTGCAAGATGAATAAAAACATCAACTTTCTCATTTAATTCTATACCATCAATATCTAAAATATCTTTACCATCTCTTTTATCAATCAAAATTACTGGTTCATCTCCTCTTCTCTTTAATTTTTCTAATAAAGAACTCCCTATTAACCCTTTATGACCAGTCATAATAAATTTCATTTTATTTCTCCAACTTTCTCCAGGTAACATCAACCATATCAGTTCTCTGTCTACTATCTATATCCAATTTATCAAAATCCTTAACATCAACTTTAATCCCAGATTTAAACATTATCTCTCCTAAATAAGCAATCATAGCCCCATTATCAACTAGCAAATCATTTGAAGGAACAAAAAACTTTGCTCCCCTCTCCTTACACATAATCTCACACATCTCCTGCAATCTAGTATTACAACCAACCCCGCCACCCAACAACAATTCCTCTTTCCCTATATGAGCCATTGCCCGCTCAGCAGCTTCAATCAACATTGCAAAAGCAGTTTCCTGTAAAGAAAAGGACAAATCTTTCAAATCCATTCCCTTATCTAATTTCTGTTTTAAATTAGTCAACATCCCGGAAAAAGCAACATCCATCCCTTTAATTGAATATGGTAACTCAATATACTTTCCACCCTCAGCCAACTTCATTATCTTAGGCCCCCCTGGAAAACCAATCCCAGCATACCTAGCAAAATTATCAATGAAATTCCCAATACCAATATCCAAGGTCTCCCCAAAAACTCTATATTTTCCAGCAGCATAAGCAATAATCTGAGTATTGGCTCCAGAAGCATAAAGCAGAACAGGATCTTTGGCACCAGTTATCTTTCCTATTTCAAGATGTGCAACACAATGATTAACAGGAACCAAAGGAACTCTTAATTCATTAGCCTTCTCTTTAGCAAACTTCATCCCTTCAATAAGACAAGGAGGTAATCCGGGAGCATTTGAGATAGCAATAGCATCTATCTCTTCCTCAGAAACGCCAGCTTCTTCCAAAGCCTTATCATAAACATCATTACAAACTGAAGCATGATGCTTAGCAGCATCCATTGGAACTATGCCTCCCTTTTCAGTTGTATAACTATCTTTAACATTACATAATATCTTACCTTCTTCAACAATCCCAACTCCAAAAGTATGAGCCGTTGTTTCTATTCCTAATATCATAAAGTTTTCCAGATTTTTAATTTAATAAAACTTTGGGAGACAGAAATTTTAATTTCTGTATCATTATAACAAAGAATAAAAAGGGTATTTAAATTTAATTCAATAAACCAAACCTAAACTAAGTCTAAAGTAACATATAAAAAATAAATATAAAAATAAAAAATTATTCTAAAATCTTTCTCGTTTGTTTTCAAAACAGTCTTTGCAATAAACCGGTCTGCCTTCTGTTGGTTTGAAAGGAACTTCACATTCCTTCTTACACTCAGCACAGGTAGCTTTATGCATTTCTCTTGGTCTATCGAATCCGCCACGCCTTGGCCCTCTAAAGCCACCATCTCTACCGCCGCCATCACGATCTGACCCTCCAAAATTTCTTTCCATTTTCCTCCTACATAATTTGCAGAATTGTATCTGCAAAAATTAGAAAACAACCTTGCTTTTAAACCTATCTATCCACAAATCCAAAACTACAAACTCTCAATTCCTCAAATACCTATTAACAAAATTTCTCTCAGGAGCTAGAGCAGTAAGTAAAAATTCTCTACATCTAATTAGTCTTTTCTCTTTTTCCACATATAAGTCATAACCAGGACCAAAATTATCAAACTTCTTTAATCTATCTTTACTCATATTATGTAATCTTATTACAATTTCCCTTATAGAATCATAATCCATTTCATCATTATAGTTAACCCAACTATCAATAAAATCGCATAAAATTTCTCTCCTATTTTCTAATCTATGATCAACTTGATCATTTATCATTCTATCTATTCTGCTAAATAAATCAGTATGTTCAGAAAAAATGGTTCTTCTCAAATTTTTTTCTATCCCTCTTAAATTCTCTTTTGAAAAAACATAATTCCAATTTGTAGAAAAAGATCTTTCAGCAAAAAACTCTTTTTGATTCTTATGATGACTAAATTCTTCAAATAAATTAGTCAATGAAAAAATTCCAAAAAGAGAATTCGATATTTCAGTATCCTCCATACCCCTATAAATTTTTCGAAAATCTTTATAAATAGGAATTAAATAATCTATCAATTTATCTGGATCAGGCTGTTTTTTTTCACCCCCTCTATTATCTCCTACCAAAAGATCATCACATCTTGCTATAGGAGACTGCGATATATCCATGCCCCTTTTATACACATATTCTCCCTGATATTTTTCACTTTCTTCTCCATATACTTCATGTCCATATAATTCAAATAATTCATTATCCCAATAACTATCTGTCCTTCCAATATAATCTCCTAATCCCATAATCCTCTCAGGACTTGCTTCAAAATAAACCGGCCCCCCCTTAGAAACAGCTTCATTAACAGCATCAGCCACTTTTTGAGGATTTTCTTCTAAATAAACAACCCCCTTCATATATCCCCAAGCTTCATCAGCTCTTATATATCTCTCTCTTTTCAAATCTTGTAATATTCTTAATTTTTTTCTCAAATCTCCCTTATCCATCATCAAACTTCAACCCAACAATCCATCAATAAATTTCTGTTTATTAAATAACTCCAAGTCATCATATTTTTGTCCAACACCCAAATAAAATATTGGCTTTCTAGTAGCATGACTGACTGAAATAACTGTCCCGCCTTTATCATCAATATCTGCTTTAGTTAATATCATCCCATCCATCCCAATCTCCTCATGAAACGTCTTAGCCTGCTCAACAGCATCATTCCCAGCAATTGATTCGGCAACAAAAATTTTTAAATTAGGCTTAACGACCCTAACTATTTTATCCATCTCAGACATCAAATTAGCTTTTGTATGCATCCTTCCAGCAGTATCAATCAGAACAACATCAATCTTATGTTTCTCTGCATATTTAACAGCGTCAAACCCAACAGCAGCAGGGTCTGTTCCATAATCCTGCTTAATCAACTTAACACCCAACATATCAGCATGTTCTGAAATCTGCTCGATACTAGCTGCTCTAAAAGTATCTCCTGCAGCTAAAACAACGCTAAAACCTGCCTTCTTCAAAAAACTAGCAACCTTAGCGATACTTGTTGTCTTCCCAGTCCCATTAATTCCAAAAAATAAAATCTTAAATGGCTTCTCAGAAATCTTAATAATATCTAAAGGGTTATCAGGCTCAATCAAAATCTCGTTAAGTGTATTCTTCAACTCATTTTTAATCTCTTCTTCCAACTTATCTCTTTTAATTTCTTTTCCAACCAGCCTTTTTTCCAAAATCTTTCTAATTTCCTCAACAGCTTCCAAAGCAACATTATTCTCTAACAACAACATCTCCAAATCCTCAAAAATCTCATTAAACTCTTCTTCACTTATCTTATAGGCAAATCTTGCTCTAACTTTTGAAAATAAACCAGTTTTACTTTTTATCTCCTCCAAATCAGGATCAAATTTCTGTTTACCAACTTCAAATTTAACAGGAACCTCGGGAATATCCTCACCTTTAACTTTCTCAATCTCCTTTTCAAACTCTTTAATATCTTTCTCTTTTTTCCTAGCCTCCTCAACTTCTTTCTTAATTCCCTCAGCTTCTTCCTGAATCTTCTCCAAATCAGGTTCATATCCTCTCTTGGCAGTATCAAATCTCTTTGGGACATGCTCAGAAGGTTCATCCCTGGCCTTCCTAATCATTTCATCAACTTTCTCTAACTCGGCCTCCTTTTCCCGGATCTCTTTTTTAGTATCTTCTACAGATTCCTTAAGCTCACTCTCTTCTTGAGACTCACTCTTCTTATCTTGTTTAAGATTATCAGTATCCCTCTCAACTCCCTCAGTCTCAACTTCTTCAGTTTCAACTTCCCCAGTCTCAACTACCTCAGCGTCTTCTTCAATCTTTTCCTTAGAACTTACAAACCAGCCTTTCAGCTTATCTTTTAACTTTCCAAACATAATTTTGATAAGAAAAAAAGGTTTTTAATGATTGTGGAGAAAAAACACCAAATCTTTTATACCCTCTTTACCTATTTCTTTCATGAAAAAAATATTGGTGATATTAGATGGAGCAGCCGACCTCCCATTAGATTTATTCGGAGAAAAAACCCCATTAGAAGTAGCAGAAACTCCAAATTTAGACTTCTTCGCAAAAAATGGAAAACTAGGTTACATGTACCCTATAAATGAACATACCATCCCTGGTTCTGATAATGCCCTCATCTCAATCTTTGGCAACAACCCTAAACTATGTAGAAGAGGAGTCTATGAAGCAATCGGAGCAGGATTTGAATTAAAACGGGGAGATCTTGCTTTAAGAACTAACTTCGGAACTATTGAAAATTTAAAAACAAAAATTGTTATTGATAGAAGGGCTGGAAGAACTTTAACAACAAAAGAAGCTCAAATCCTTGCAGATTCCATAAACCAAAAAGTAAAATTACCATGCAAATTTGAATTCAAATCAACTATCCAACACAGAGGAGTTTTAGTTTTCAGGGGAGGATTCTCAGACAATATTTCAAACATAGATACAGAATGGACAAACCCTGGAAAAAAAGTAGCTTCTTTTGAATTTTCTAAACCTAATGAAGATGATGAACTTAGCAAACACACTGCAAATATTTTAAATGAATTCGTAACTCAATCCTTTAAAATACTAAATCTCCATCCAATAAACCTAAAAAGAAAAGAACGTGGATTTTTTCCTGCAAACATGATATTTACAAGAGGCTCTGGAATTGAAATCCCAAAAATTAAACCCTATAAAAGCTGGATGTCAATAAACTCAATGCCTTTAGAAGTTGGAATAGCTAAATTATCAAAAATGAAAAACTTCTCCCACAAAATCCCTGAACTAAAAACAATTGACATCTACAAACATTTATACAAAACATTAAATCAAAAAATCAAATTTTCAATAAAAACACTTAAAAAAAATCATGAAGATTTTTTAGGATGTTACATTCATTTCAAAGAAACAGATATTCCAGGACATGATAACAAGCCTTATGAGAAAAAGAACATAATTGAAACTATTGACAAAAAATTCTTTGGACCTCTCAAAAAACTAGCTTTAAAAAATAATTGGAAGGTTGTTGTAACCTGCGACCATTCAACTCCTTGCAAACTCAAGGCCCATAGCTCCCATCCCGTTCCTGTCTTAGTTTATGATGGAAAAGAAAAAGACAAAGCCCATAGATTCAATGAAGTTGAATCAAGAATAGGTAGCTTAAAAAAATTCTACGGAAAAGATTTTATGGACATAACTGAGCTGAACAAATAATCTACCACGACAAACATTATAAATCATTTTTTTATGTCTATTATATATCCTAAGATATCAATAATCTACTAAACGAGAGCCAGACCAAGCTATCAAATTGGAAGATACTAAGATAAACCCATTAACAAAATGATCACCTATAATGACCTATACGATGCACTAAGAAAAGAAAGATACTCAGAACAGCTCCAACCAATTCCAAAAAATTTCATTAAAGAAGTTTCAGCTTATTTAAAAGACAAAAAAGAAATTGCCAATAAAAAAAGTGACGATTTTTCTGATGCTATCCTGAAAACAAAAAAACAGTTTGAAAACTCAATAGCCATTTTCAAAGAACTAATCCTGCGTAGAAAGAAAAAGATATTAGAACTAGCATTTATCGCTACTGAGACAGGAATCTCCAAGAGAGATTTTGAAAACATGTTAGCTGTCGAGAAAGAATCTTTCGATGGAATCATGAAATCTTTAGAAAAAGGAGATAAAAAAATAGGTGAAATTTTAAAAGGGACAGATAAAGCTGACCAGCCTAAAAACAAAATGATTGTCTTTGTAGATGATACAGAAAAGTTTCTCGACCTAGAAGGAAATGAATTAGGCCCATTCAAAAAAGGGGATATGGCTAATCTATCAGAAGAAATTGCTAATATTTTAATTGTTGATAAAAAGGCTGATGGTGTTGATGAGGATTAAACAAAATAAGAATTAAGGTAAAGGCCAGGTATCTGTGCATGTAGGATTTCCGGCAGTACTCGAGAGACATTTTCCAGGCTCACAACAAACCATTAAATTTTGCGCCCCTCTACATTCTACAACTTTATTAACCTCGCCAGCCGGTGGAGGTGAGGGTGGACAACTGTTAGCCACGCAAGCCCTAATTGTTTTAGAAAAGAAACCTACTTTAACTTTCACATCTCTACAAATTTCATTACTCTTGCAACAAAAACCCGCAGCCCCACATCTGGCTGTAGGACAACTTGCTGGTTTACATACTCCAAGAGTGCCAAGCGCAATACATTTAGCTTCTCCCGATGCACAACAAGCATTAACAAGGCGACAACTTTTAAAACTACCTTTACATTTTTTCTTATCCTTCTCAGCAATATGACACACAACATCAGGACCTACGGTCTTGCAACTATAGTCTGCAGGACAACAAGCTCTAAGAACCCCCTTAACCACGCACTTCGTCGATGGAGGATCACAAGTAGCCTTGCCCACTCCAACATCAACAACCCCTCCAGCCCCACCACCAGGCCCATCACCAGCCCCATCACCAAACCCATCTCCACCCGCAGCCTGACCTAACCCCTCATTTCTGAAAAAACATAACAACAATAAATAAAATTACCAATATAACAATCATAACAATCATGGCCTTCTTAGTATTCATCTCTTTTCCTTTCTTTACCATTTACACCCTTCTTATTAAAACATTAAGAATTCATCATTTATAAATATTCATATCAGAAAATTAAAAATATTCATAATCCTTAGCCATTCTTATCCTCTTCTTCTGATTATTCTTAGGAGCCTCTAATCTTAATTTTATCTCTGACATCCCTTCAACCTTATCAATAGGAATAAGATACCCTTTTTTATTTTCATAGTCATACAATGCAAAGAAGTCTATATCTTTCCTAGAATATTTCTTGTGCTGCCAATTATTTGAAGATCTCAAATGACAATTAATAGCCCCATTTCTTGGCTTAGAGGCCTTAACTTGAATTCTCTTAAATTTATCATCTTTATATATTAACAAATCTACTGGACTATCCTCTCCATAAGGTAAGAAAACAGCCCATCCTTTTCTTACAAATTCTGATGCAAATCTTAGCTCAGATTCATTTGCTATTTGTTTAGTTGTAGACATACATTATACTAATAGGTAGGTCTTTATATAACTTACTAATAATACAAAAAGCCTGCGGCCGGGATCTAACCGACGACCTCCTGTTTACAAAACAGATGCTCTAACAACTGAGCTACGCAGGCATAACATTCTTAGAAAAATATTGTTTTTAAAGCTTTTTAATTTTAACACCATCACCAAACATGCTCTTCATCAGCCCTTTTGTAATTATGCAATTCGTCAACTGAAAACCAAAGTGCAATTTCTTTTTTCGCATCTTCTTTATTTCCAGAAGCATGAACTAAATTCTTTATAGCAATTCCTTTTTCATCTGCATAACTATAACTTACATGACTGTAATCTCCCCTTATTGTTCCAGGCAGAGCAGATTTTGATTCCGTATCTCCAGATAACTTTCTAACATTTTCAATAGCATCAATTCCCTCAACAACAATTGCAACAACAGGTCCTGAAATTATAAATTTCTCCAACCCTTTGTAAAAATTCTTATCAAGATGGTCTGAATAATGTTTTTTAGAAAAATCATTATCAATCTTAACCAGTTTCAAGCCAACTACTTTCAATCCTCTTTGTTCAAACCTTCTTAAAACTTCCCCTATCAATCCTCTTTGAACTCCATCTGGTTTAATTAAAACTAATGTTTGCTCAATCATTTCTTCTCCTTTTCTTTTTTCTCGGAAGCCTTCTTAGTCTTAGTATCTTCTATCTCTTCAACATCTTTAGATGTTGAGCTTATTGTCCCTTTAGAGCCTGACTTCTTATCTTCTTGAGATTCACTTTTCTTATCCTTTTCAGAGTTATCGGCATCTCCTTTCTTTTTAATTTCTTTTTTCAAATCTTTAACTTCTTCCTTTTTTTCCTTCTCAACTCCTTTCTCCTTTTCTGTAGCTTTTTTCTGAGTTTTTTTAATTTCCTTCTCTGCTTTTTTAATCTTCTCTTCTTCTATCTCCTTCAACTGATCAATAAATCCTTCGCTTTCTTCAACTTTCTCAACTTCTTTCTTAACCTTCTTAGGAACTTCTCCAGATTCTAAAGGCCTTTTAATTTCTAAAACTCTTATCTCACAAAGTGAGAGGGGATAAGTTTTCTTCAGAACAAGAGACAAAGGTTTTTGCAATCTATTAGAAAGAATTTCATTGAAAATTTCTCCATCATTTTTCTGAGAAATATAATCCTCTAACCAATTCTTAGCCTTATTCCTCAAAGTTTTTCTAACGACTCTTGATACTTTCTTTCTAGTTATTAAAAAAAACTTAACTCTCAACATGCTTTCCTGACTTGGAGTTTCAAAACTATCCTCAACATAACTTATCCTCTTCCTAATCATTCTTCTAATAAAATAAGGCATCAATTTCATCTTAATAGGCTTAGCAACAGCCTTATCCTTTTCAATATCAACTTTAACAACAACTTCCATACTCTTACCTTTCAACTGCCTTGTTAAGTCCAATTTAATTCTTTTATCCTTAACATCTTCCAAAACATTTCCAATTAACTCTACTTTTGAATTTGTCAATGGAATTTCTATTTCCTGAAATTTCTTCCTTTTTGTTATTACCTTTGTCTGTTTTGCCATTACTTCTCACCTATCAACAGTTTACTTACTCTTCTAGATCTACCTAAAGTCGACTTCTTACACACATCACATTTATAAATTAAAACTTTTCTAGTTGTTGTTTTACTTTTTCTTTTCCAGGACTTAATAGCCTTTCTGCTATACTTTCCTTTATTACCTTTTCCACTAGCAACTCCTCTTTTCTTTGTTCTTGATATAGAACCTCTTGTCAAAGTTCCTCTCTTAAACCCAGTACTGACTAAATCAATTTTCTGCCCAGTACGTTTATTGCACTTTGGGCAAAATCTGGTTGTAGTTTTTGGTACTTTCAATTTGCTCTCCTATCCCTAGCAAATTGTAGGGACAAAATGATTTTATTATTTGGTACTTTCATTTTATATAAAGTCATGAGAAAAAAAGGGTTTTTAAAGTTTAGGTTTATCATATTATTGTAAATTATGTAAAATATGTATAAATTACAAGGGTCCCATAATTTAATGGTAAAATATATCCTTGACTTGGATAAGTCCCAAGTTCGATTCTTGGTGGGACCATTTTTCTAAATAATTATTCAAAAACCTTTAAATACCCTCAATTACTTACTAATATTAACTACACTAATAGATATTAATATTAATAATCATTATTAGAAAGCAATATTGCTTATCAATAAACCAAAAAAGAATGGAAAAAACTAGGAATCAGATCATCGGAGAACTAAGAAAAAGCCAAACAGGTTACACAATCTCAGAACTTTCTAAAAAACTAAAACTTTCCAGACAAACAATTGCTAATTGCTTTGCATTTTTGGAAGGTGCTCAAAAAGTAAATATAAGAAAAGTCGGAATGGCTAAAATCTACTATTGGAGTGGAAAATGAAAAACAATAAAAAATCTTTAAAAACCTCGCTTAACTGTAATAGATACAAAAAAAGAATGGACAATCATAAAAGGGATGATACTTGGAATAATAAAGCTCAACTTACAATACTAATAATTCTAGCAATAGTTATTGTAGCCGGAATTGCAACTTTCTTAATTCTTAGAGGGGGTTTTGCATTTGGGGGTCCTCCAAAAGAATTACAACCTGTCCATACTTATTACCTAAACTGCATAGAACAAGAAACTCAAGCAGCTGCAGTAATCCTTGGACAACAAGGAGGATACATAGAAGGCCCTGAATTTTCTCCAGGAAGCGCGTTCATGCCATTCTCATCACATTTAGGATTCTTAGGAGTTGGGATCCCTTATTGGTATTATATTTCTGGCAATGGAATTACAAAAGAACAAAAACCCACAAAAGAAAATATGGAAGAAGAATTAAATAAATTTCTAGAAGAAAGCATCATAAACTGTGATTTCTCAGGATTTAGAGAACAAGGATTTGAAGTTACAGTTGGAGAAGATATTGAAGTCAAAACAAAAATTAATAACAATAAAATTAATGTAAAGGTTACTCAAAACTTAGCTATTAGTACTGCAAACAGTTCATGGACAGGAAAAAAACACTCTAAAGAAATTGACTCTAATTTAGGAAAATTTTACAAGTTATCAGAAAAAATCTACAACGATTTCAAGGAAACAATGTTCTTAGAAAATTATGGAGTTGATATTTTAAGATTATATGCTCCTGTTGACGGAGTTGAAATTTCCTGTAGCCCTCAAATCTGGAATGTAGAGAAAGTAAGAGAAAACCTAACTCTTGCTCTAGAAGCAAACATTCCTTTTACTAAAATCAAAGGAAATTATTACAATTTAAAAAATAAAGAAAATGAATATTTTGTTCATGATATTCCTGCTATTGGCAAAGCAGATGTCAATATCAATTTCTTATTCTCCAGAAACTGGCCAAATAAAATGGAAGTCTGGCCAACTGAAAACAATTTGCTAATAGCCGAACCTATTGGATTACAAGAAGGATTAGGAATGCTAGGATTCTGTTATGTTCCATACCATTTTGTTTATGATCTGGCTTACCCAGTTTTAATACAAATGTACTATAATGATGAAATTTTTCAGTTCCCTGTTGTTGTTTCTATTAACAAAAACAGACCTAGAGAACCTATTGAAGGGACAAGCTTACAAAATGTCGTTCCCGAACTATGCCAATACCAAAATACAGCGATAACTGTTTCAACTTACAACATAAACTTGGAACCAATAGAAGCTAACATCAAATTCAAATGCTTTGACACAACTTGCCCTATTGGAAATACAAAAACAAGCGAGACAGGAGATGCAACTTTAACTGAAAATTTCCCACAATGTGGAAATGGTTATGTAATAGCAAGTGCAGAAGGTTATGAAACCAAAAAACAATTACTAACAACAATCAATCCAACATCTACAGACATTTTCTTAGATAGAGAATATGACTTAGAATTAGAGCTTACGGGGACAAATAAAAATGAACTTGCAGTCATAACCTTTACAAAAAATAAAAAAATAAAAACAGTTGCCTACCCGGAACAAAAACAAGTTACCTTGTCTTCTGGGCAGTATGAAATTAAAGCTTATGTTTATTCTGATGCAGAAATCAGATTGCAAGGAAGTTCAGAACAAAAATGTATAGAAGTTCCTAAATCGGGGGTTCTGGGAGCCTTTGGACTTACTGAAGAAAAATGTTTCAATTTAGAAATCCCAGATCAAACAGTCAATCAGGGAATTTCAGCAGGAGGAACTCAACAATACTACATTTCAGAATCAGAATTAGAAACTGCAAACAAGATTACCCTTGGCATAACAAACTTTGGAAAACCAAAGAAAATAGAAGATCTCCAAATAAACTACAACAGAATTAAAACTGAAAGAATAATTGTGGGGTTTGAATAATGGAAAAAAAGAAAAGAAAAATAAAAAATAAAAGTATCCTTTTTGTGATCATCTTAATGGCAGTCTTACTTATTAATTTAAATTTAGTTTTTACTCAAACTTCAGATCCAACCCAAATAACACCTCAACCAACCCCACCATTCAATCAACAAAATCAACAACTCAACCAACAACAACAAACATTCGGTGGATCATCTCAACAAGGAGGTTCTTCAAATTCACAACCTTCAAGAAATATCCAATTTACAAACCCTAGTTTTTCAGGAGGTTCTTTTGGTGGTGGAGGATTTGGTAGTAGTGGACTTGGAGGAGGAGGAGGACTTGGCGGATTTGGAGGTGGAAGGGGATTTGGATTTGATCCTGCAATGTGCTTAAACAGACAAGATTTCATAGTTCACATTGCACCAGAAGGATGTTCTCCTGCCTTAGTTAGATCTGATTTATTAGAAGAACAATCAGTACCTGTTTTTTGTAAACTTACTAGTTTTCAAATTAATCCTTTATTAAGTGGAACAAGAATAAGGAGCTTAAGAATTAAAGGAAAAGCTCCAGAGGGAGTTCAAGGAATTTCTTATATTCCCTCAAGATCTGCCTTACTACAAAATAGATTTGGCCGAGGATTTGGAGGGGGTGGCTTTGGAGGTAGTGGAGTTGGTGGTCTTGGAGGAAGAGGAAATCTTGGTGTAGGAGGCTTTGGTAGCCGTTCATCATTAGGTGGTAGAGGGTCTGGATCTAGCTCCTTTGGCCAAAGCTCTTACTTTGGAAGAGACTTCGTAAGCAGTCCAGTCAATGATGATATGGGATATTTAGTTGTCGTTGTATCTCAAAGATTCAACGAAAGTTTAATGCCTGACTTTATAGAAGGAAATATAACCGTAGTTATGGACTATGATTCTTCAGGAGTCTTCGGAGTTGGGAATACTAATTTTTACTTAGGAGAAATGAGTGAAGGAGAATGGCAAGCTGATTATAGGGGATATAGCCTTTGGAATGGAAAAGCCTACGTAAGAGCAGAAGCTGTCGAATCTGACAGAGCAACAATCTCTATCTACAGGGATCAAAACTTGAGAGAATCTTCAGTAACTTTAATGAAAGGGGAAACTTCTAGAGACATTCATTTGGGAGGCCTTTATTGCTCTGCTGGAATGAGAATTAGATTAGAAAGTATAGAAGCTCCGCTCGAATCTGCTTTATTGCAAATAAATGATCAGCAAATCTGGGTTTCAAGAGGAGACAGAATCATAAACAACAGATGTACTGTAAACAATCTAGTTAGTTCTGGAAGTGGAGGAAAAGTAACAATAAACTGCCCCGGAAACAGATTTGATCTAAGCTTAGGTGCTGGAAAAACAAAACTAGAAGTAGATGGTTCTTCTAAAGAAGTTGCAATTAATGAAAAAGTTAAAGAAAATATAGACGGCACAAATATCTACTTAGGATATATTGGCAGAGATTCTGATGGAAAAGATTTTGTAATTTTAGTAGATGATCCTATATCTAAAACAAAACTTGAATTTGCAGATAAAGAAGTATTTAGGGCTATAGAAAGAGTTGCTAATAAAAATGATGGGGGGGAAGTTCTAACGGAACTAAAAACACATTATAAAAAAAGGGTAGACAAAGAAAAGCAAAAAGAAATTGATAAAATAAAGGTCATAACTCTTCGTGTAGGAGATTCTAAAGACAAAGATTCTGGAATAAGATTATTAGAGTCTTCTGTCGCTAAAGACAGAAATCTTGAAGACCCGGAAGATCCAAATTACAATATTGATGCTAAAAGATATTATGACTTAGCCATCAAAAACTATCAGGATTTGTTTGAACTTTACTCTCATGAAAAAAGTTCCTTAGGAGGAGATCCATTAGCTGCTGAAGGATTATTTGAAGCATACCAATTATCTCGTAAATTCGGAATGAATAAGCAAGCAAGCAAATTCTTAAATGAATTAATAACTAACTATCCTGAATCAAGTTATGCTGAAAAATCAAAACATGAAAGAAATCTATTATTCAGATATGATAAAACTAATTCCAAAAAAGTTGTTGAAATAGATCGTATGGGATATTCTATAGACATATTAGAATTCAAAAAACCAAGTAAAAAACAAGCAAGTGCAGTTTTCTTAATTAAAGGAGAGGAAACTACCTTAGGATTAAATGAATTTAAAAAAGTTGACGATGTTAACATTCAATTAACAAAAATTGATACTGATAAAGTTGATATAAATTATGAATACATTGATAAGGATAGTAAAAAAGTTTCTAAAAAAGAAACTCTAACACTTGGAGAAAAAAGTCAGACAAAAATTAAAAATTTTGACATAAAGCTCAAGGGCATTAACATAGAAAAACAAGCTAAGATAACAATTACACCTATTGCTTATGGAACAAGAACAGAGGCCAGCTTCAATCTTAAAATAGGTATTGAAAAAAGATTAATTCAATTAACTCCTGAAAGAACAAAAACAATTATGGATAATTTAAATAAAGCTATAAAAGATTGGAATGAAATTAATGCAAAACTTGGTAAGGTCATAAAAGGTTTGAAGGCTGCTTGCTTCGCAACTTCAGCCGTTTTAACAGTCAAAAATCTTTTTGAGGGCTCAACAGGAGCTTCAATGGCTAGAAATAAAATAATGACAGCTCCTGGAGGATGGAATGAGAAATGTGAAGAGCTTGTAAGTCAAGAAAGAGCAACAACCCTACAACAATGCTTATTAAAACACAACAAAGACATTAATGAAGATGTCAGATTATATTCTGAGCAGCTTCAAGCAACTAACGCCGAATTAAAGATAATCCAAAAAGATGTTGGAATAGAAAGAACTGATTTCTTAGACTTCGAAGGACAAACAGATTCTAAAGCAGTTAATGATAAATTCAGAGATACAACCTTCAAAGAGTTCTGTGGAAAAAATAAAGAAGGTAATATTGCCCTTCCAGGAGCAGAAAAAAGATTAGAATCACTTAGTGACATGTGTAAGTGGAGTGCTATGACTCATGAACAAAGAAGAGAAATAATGACTTTATACAAACTAAAGGGGCAGGGAAGTGGAGTCTTAAAGGGATTTGTTAACAGAGAACTTGGAAGAGTTACTTTAGAAGCTAAAAATTTACATACTGCAAAAATTGCAAGGCAAATAACAATTGAAAACAATAAGCTACATGGTCTAGACCTTAAAACAACAAACCTTCTCAATGATAGAATTACTTATGCTCATATTAAAACAATATCCTCAGGTGAATCTATTAACCATCAGGTCTACAAAAATATGCTTAGGGAGGGGGCTAAAGTTATGAGAATTTACATCCCTCAAAGTAAGGCAATTGGAGGAACTGATAAGCCATTTGAAGCAGGTCCAGAAGTAGGAGGAAAAGAAATCCTTATTCCACTTGTAGAAGTTAAAGGACAGCCAGGAACATTTACCCCAGATCCAAATGCGCCAATATATTACGCAGATGGAAGGACAGCATCAGAAGATGCTGAAGAAAAGGTCAGAGAATATCTAGGATTATCAGGAGTAACAAGAGTCAAAGAAGCAAGCTTCAAGTCTTACCAAAATCAAATGGTTAACCCAGAAAGATTAATAGTTAAATATTTTGAAAGAGCTCCATACAGGGGAATGCCTTCCTTAATTCCTTTTGACATTGATGAAGGATGGTATGTTCAAATAAATTATGTCTTATCTGGCTTTGGCCAGCCATATGACCAATCTGGAAGGGTTACAAATTTCTACATTTGTAATGTCGGTCCTAACGGTGAGATTGAATTCAAAAAATCGGGAGATGATATTTGCAGATATTATAATGGTCATAGCTCTGAAATAAGTTTCCCAGGAATGACTACAAGTGAATCTAGTTTACTAGTTCAAAAGGCTCAACAAGCTATCCAAGAAGCTTCAAGGCAATATGGTCAACAAAGAGTAACTATTGGAAAAAACAGCTTTGCATCCGGAACATCTTTTGATACAGGAGATGGACAATGCACTGATTTCATGGCTCCTGCAGATTGCAACATTATGTTTAATGTATGCGACCCAGTCATCTGCCCTTCATCAAGATGTGATTTAGGAGGGAGATTTAGAGTTGACAATGTAATACAAACAGGAATTATTGGAAGTTTAGCCTTATGTCTACCAAATGCCCAAGAAGGAATAGCTATTCCAATTTGTCTAACGGGAGTTCATGCAGGCCTTGACAATTATATAAGCATCTTAAACTCAACAGCAGCTTGCTTAAATGAAAGTTTAGCAACTGGAAGAAACATAGGAATTTGTGATGAAATCAAAAGTGTTTATATGTGTGACTTTTTTTGGAGGCAAGCAACTCCATTTATGAGCGTACTACTTGAAAGAAGTTTTGAATTAGTTTTAGGGCAAGGAGTTAGAGGTGGAGGAGAATACTTAACTGCAAGACATGCTTTTGCAAATACAAGGGGAGCTGTTGATTTTTTCAAAAATCAATACGCCGTCAATTCAATAAGAGCATTTCAAGGGAGAACTTTAGATACAATTGGGGGAAGTGTCCAAGCACAAGTTTGCAAATCATTCATCTCTACAGGAGCTGTAGGAGCACTAGGAAGTGCCTTTGAATCTCTAATTGAACCAGACAGTCCTGAACAATACAGTGCTTGGTTTTCTGAAAACCAGCTAACAACAGCAACACTGCCTCCAACTTCACATTACAAGGTATATTACCACATATACGCAGGAAAGGACATTGGAGCCTTTTACAGCATCTATCTAAAAGATGTCCCTATAACTCCTGGAATAGCCTCAACTGGAGTATTTGTGGTTGATAGAGGATACATTGAAAGAGGCAGCCAAGTTGACAGAGCTAAAGACTTTACAGCTATCTCAGGATTCAAGCAATTATGTGTAAACATTAATGGGAGAGAAGAATGTGGATTTGGCAAAGTTTCAACTTCATATGCTATAAATGCCATAAGCGACGCTTACGCTAAAGAACAAGTAGAACAAACAAATATCATATCAGAGAAACAATGTATTGCAGGAACTCCTTCACTTTACAGTTTAGCTCAGCCTAACTTACAAGCCGGCCTGGAATCAACAATCAATCCTCAACTTTACAACCAAGGAATAACAAGAATCTGTGCAACTGAAAATCCAGGAAAACAAGTCTCATCATCTGGCCAATATGATAAGACTGCTTCAACTTACGATAGATGGAAAGAAGTTGGTTATTGTGATGATCGTACAATAAAATGCTGGCTAGACACAAGGTCTGTTAAGCAAATAATAAGGGACAAAGGAATTGAAAAACAAGTTTTAGACCAGGTTGACCTAAATATTTTAGGAGAAGATAATTATATGACTCCTTATCAAGGGGATGAAATTCTCAATGAAGCAAAAAGATTAATTGATAACCCCCCTAAAAGAGAGAATATTATTGAAAGAACCGCAGAAATAATAATAAAATTAGGAAGATTAACTAATTTGGGAGCCAACAATAGATACAGAGCCAGAGCCTTCCTATCACTTGGAACATTAAATAAAAATATCGCTATGGCTCTTATTAAGCCTGATAAAGGAGGAGATACTGGAGGGACTACCACAGATACTACTGGTACAACACCTCCTGCTGCTCCTGAAGAGGATAAAAAACAAGAAGTACCAGGACCCCCAGATAGTGTTCCAAAAACAGAAACAACAAAAAAAGAATTGGAAGAAGGTGCTGCAATTATCATTAACAATCCAAAACCAAAAGATGTTCCACTAAAAGATCCGCAAACAAGATTCTCTTATAGATACACTTCTATCGAAGGATGGAAAGGTACTGATAAAGACTTCAACGCTAAAGCCAAAGAAGAAAAATACAGTTATGATGGAGGTATTAATATTATAGTAAATAAGTTAAAAGTTGGAGGGGAAATATGTGTTAAAAACTGTACAAAAGGCCTCATTAGAAGAGAAAGAACAAAGGGAGAATCTAATGCAGATATTATTACTGACATAAAAGCCCATTTACGTGGAGAAAATAACTAAAAATTAATTCTAAATGCGGGGAAGAGGATTCGAACCCCTGTAAGCACTAAGCTACTGCGGCCTAAGCGCAGCCCGTTTGACCACTCCGGCATCCCCGCATAACAAAATCAAAAATTATAAGTTTAAAAACTTAACGTTAGAACTAATTATCCTTCTTTTTCTTCTTCTGCATCTCGGCCTCTTTAATCTTCAATTTTTCCTCTAAACCTAATTTCTCTAACAACTCCTTATATCTATTTCTTATTGTTACTTCTGTAATTCCTGCAACATCTGCAACTTCCCTCTGAGTTCTCTTCTCACTATTTAACAAAGCTGCAACATATAATCCCGCTGCTGCAATTCCAGCAGGCCCTCTTCCACTTGTTAACTCGCTTCCTTCAGCCTTCTTCAAAATCTTCAAAGCCTCATTCTGAGTTTTTGGACTCAACTTCAAAACACTTGCAAATCTATGAATATAATCTTTAGGACTTGAAGGAGTAACTTTTATTTTCAACTTTCTAACTATAAATCTATACGTCCTCCCAATCTCTTTTCTTTCAACATCACTTGCTGCACTTATTTCATCCAAGGTTCTAGGAATATTATAACTTCTACAAGCTGCATAAATGCAAGCTGCAATTACAGACTCCATACTCCTACCCCTAACAAGACCTCTCTGCAAAACAAATTGATAAATTCTACTTGATTCATCCTTAACAACTTCAGGCAAATTCAAAAAACTAGCTACTCTTCTAAGTTCTGTCATAGCCAACCTTAAATTCCTCTCAATTGAAGTACTAACACGTTCCTGCCATTTCTTTAATCTTAAAAATTTCCTAGTTGCTCCTGAATCTAATTTATAAATATCTGAAATTTCTCCAACATTTGTTGTTAATCCTTTATCAAACTTCTGCATTGACAATGGAGCTCCTCCTCTTCCTTTTTTCTCCCCAGAATCAAAACTACCTTGAAGCTCTTGAGAAGTATCAACCATCTTTTCCTCAACCACGGTCCCACAATCATTACAGAAAACTTCTCCTCTTTGGTCATCCCAATTAAGATTAACCCCACTACATTCTGGACATCTCTTAATATTGCTGTTAGCCATTTTATAATTATTTACCAACCAGAAGGTTTATAAAACTTATGTAGAAAGGTTTAAAAAGGTTTCTAAATTTGTGATTTTCATTCAACAACTACATTAGGCAAAAGCTCAGAAAGATTTTCAACTGTTTCTCTCCCATCTCCAAATTTAACTCTCGCCAAAGTTTGGCCATTACTCCCTTTTTCAACATTTAAAAATTCATAATTCTCCCTCAAAAAAATATCATAAAACTTTCTTCCCTTTAATCTATTAACTACTTTATCTAAATGTTGCAAATAATCAGAAAAATTAACAACCTCTTCTTGATCTCCATAACTAACCCTCATCAAAGTCTCCCCCATAGCATTACTATAAACTCTGGAAATACAATAACTTTTCTCAGAACTTTCAAAACTACCCGCTATAAGATCACTTAGAGATTTTTGACCATCATTAGAATTTCCTAAATCATCCACCATTTTATTATCCTCTTTATTCTTTAATCAAAACAGCCTCTACTTGACCTTCTTGAGAGGGCCTATTAGTTATTTTAGCTTTTCCTAAATCTGTCTCTATAATTGCACTTTTGATAAGAATATTTTGCCGAGCTAAGAATCTATTAGCTGGAGTCTCTAAAACATTTTTTATTTTGGCTTTCTTAGCTTTATTTGTATTTGGATCCATCACATTTGCAAAATCTGTAGATAAAATAACTGTTTTCTTATTACCACCCATAGTTCTAACTGTCTTTTGTTTTGTCTCTCTCAATTTTACTTTACCTTCAACGCCTGAAAGGGAATATTTTTTCTTCTTTCTAAACTTATGATATTTCCCCCCAGTTATCTTTCTTCCGTATCCCATGAAAAAATTTGATAAATATTATATTTAAATGTTTGTATTTTGTCTAAATTAAAAAACACAAGCTTTTTAAACTTCTTTTCTAAATCATTCTTATGGTTAACGGAATTGAACGTCCTTTAGATGTTTTAAACAATGCAAAAGGGAAAGAAGTTTTAGTCCAGCTTAAAAATAGCAGACAAATGGTTGGAACTCTTTTAGCATTTGATATACATATCAATGTTGTATTGGATAATGCAAAAGAAATAGAAGAAGGAGAAGAAAAAAGAAATCTTGGATTAACTTTCCTAAGAGGAGATACAATAATCTTTATTTCTCCTGCCAGCATGGCTAAATAATAAATTTATTTTATTAAACTTCAACTTTTTTAAACTTCAATTTGAAAAAATTGAAGAATCAGAAATTTTTAATTTCTGAGAGTTGAAGGATTAGAAATCATCTAGATTTCTAAGGTCATAAAATCTTTTGCAAGTCTAACATTCTTAAAAAGTTTCTTTGCTTTTCTCAGCAACATTTTTTCCTTAAATTCATATCTTTGAGAAAAATGAGTCAAAATTAGCTGATTGACCTTACTATCCTTCGCAATTTTTATAGCCTGTTCTAAAGTCAAATGCTTATGTTTTTTTGCAAGTTCATTACCATTTCCGGAATCTCCTAAAAAAGAAGACTCAATAATCGCAAGACTACAATCTTTAGCAAGTTTTTTTGCATTATTACATATTTTAGTATCAAAAATAAAACTTATCTTCTTACCTTTAACAAGATAAGTTAAATCTTTCCACTTCAAAACCTTGCCACCTATTTTGACATTTTTCTTTCCTAATAATTTAGCTAATTTAGGCCCTTTAACTTTAAATCTAGCTAATTTTCTCTTATCTATCCTCAACCTATCTTTCTCCTCAAATAAATAACCATTGCAAGGAATTCTATGTTCTAAACTCATCGCAGTAATTCTAAAATAAGGAGTATCTATAAACTTACCACTAACTTCCTTAAACTTAATTTTAAGATTCACTTCAGCAATTTCTAATATTTTTTTAAATATCTTATTAGACCCTTTTGGGCCATAAATATTCAGAACCTTGCCATAATTACTTTGAGACAAAGTATTCAACAGTCCAGGAAGCCCGAAAACATGGTCCCCATGAAAATGAGTAATTAAAATATCTGTAATCTTGCAAGGATTAATCTTAGCTTTCCTAATCTGTCTTTGCGTCCCCTCCCCACAATCTACTAAAATATTTCTATCTTTGTACTTCAAAAAAATAGAGGTATGATTTCTAGTTACAGTAGGAACTGCACTTCCCGTTCCCAAGAATGTTATTTGTATTTGTTTCATAATTTAAACAGGAAAAACCAATTTAAATAAGTTTTTAATAAAGATAATCATTGCAAATCCTTGCAAAAATATTTAAAAACAAAAAAACACTATTACTATTAGAAAAAAGAGTTAAATGGGAAAAAATATTTTTATGGCAATAGGGTTAGTAATGTTACTTATAGGGATAATTGGATTTTTGTTTCTGTTAAATGGAAAACCAATTGGATATGTCATTTCTAATACATTTTTAAAATCTGATAAATCTTCAGATAAATCAATAGAATTATCGGAGATTGAAGAAATTATTGCACGTGTTGGTTCTAAAAAAACTTTTAGTTTAAATGTAAAAAACAATGATGATAATCTTTTGACTAGATGTATATTAAGGGCAGAAGGAGAAATAAAATCCTGGATTTATTCATCACAAATAGAAAATATCTCTCCAAGAGAAAACATAGATTTCACATTCAATATAAATATTCCTGAAGAAATTGAAATTAAAAATTACAAGGGAGAATTAGAATTAGACTGCAAGGAAAAATCAATCTCGCAACCATTAACCATCTACATAGTAAAAGGCTTAAAGGCAATTGAACTTAAATCTATAAATGAAAAAAATAAAATACTAAACATCAATTATACTTTTGATAACAGCGATTTCATAGGAGATTCAGTTTTTGTCACATTATGGATTGAGAATTCTGGTGGAATTGAAGTAGAAAGAATTATTGACATTTTTTTCATAAACAAAGATAGATTAATTGAAAGAAAAGTTTTAATAGACTTAAGAGATCAACAGCCAGGAATATACCAGGTTTATTTTGCACTTTCTTCTGATTTAGATGACTACTTGAAAAAATCAATTA
>Ga0310122_10000202_pt1 | contig 37848 bp, 40 predicted proteins | sample CB6_Bottom_1051__FD_203503 | JGI IMG/M metagenome (GOLD analysis project Ga0310122, IMG submission 203503) | Marine microbial communities from Western Arctic Ocean, Canada - CB6_Bottom_1051 | ecosystem: Environmental > Aquatic > Marine > Oceanic | place: Canada: Western Arctic Ocean | collected...
ACTAGTCGAGCATCAACTCGTGACGGGGCCGGCGGATCTTTACCAACTTACCGTGGATCAACTCCAGGAACTCGAGCGAATGGGGCTGAAGTCTGCGGAAAATATTCTGAAGGCGCTCGAGAAGAGAAAAACGACGACATTCCAACGGTTTCTCTACGGTCTTGGAATCAGAGAAGTAGGGGAGGTGACCGCGCTCGCTCTGGCGGCAGATTTCGAGACTCTTGATCAGCTGATGGCGGCAGACGAAGAACGATTGCAACTTGTCGCCGACGTAGGACCGATCGTCGCCACCCATATCCGCGCGTTCTTCCATGAGAAACGCAATCGAGTAGTTATCGACCAACTGTTGGCCACGGGAGTCAATTGGCCTATCAGTTCGTCCAATAAAATTATCGACTCACCTTTGACTGGCAAAACCGTCGTTTTGACAGGAACGCTGTCGACCATGACTCGAGATGAGGCAAAGGCGCATCTGTCCTCTCTGGGCGCTAAAGTCACGGGCAGCGTATCGAAGGCAACTGACATCGTCATCGTCGGGAAGAACCCCGGCTCAAAATCTAAGCGGGCTGTAGCTCTGGGTATTACGATCTGGGACGAGGCGGAGTTCTTAAACGCCGTTAACTAGCTGAGAAATGAGATCCGAAATACAGAAAACTCTGCTGGTAGCTTTGGCGTCCATGCTACGCCCTATCGTTAGCCTACGCTAAGGTGTGAGCTTAGTAGTCAAGAGTTCGCCGAGATTGCGCGATCAGTGTTCATCTCTGTAGCAAGTGACGACTACGGTATTCGAGGTAGACCGACGAACATATCGCGGGTGGCAGCCATGACTGGCATATCGAGGAAAGAAATTAGAAAAATCCGAGAACAAGCCCACAACCCAAATTGGACACCGGAGATTGAGGCTAGGCCCGCCAGTAGGGTACTGCATCACTGGCATTACGATCCCGATTTTTCTGTATCCGCTGGTAAACCGAAACCACTTTCGCTAACCGGGCGGAAAAGTTTTTCAGAACTAGTACGTCGCTACGCCGGGGACATCCCCTAGATTCTACTCGCCAACGCTGATCTCCGCCGCCTCGCGCAAGGATTCCAAATACTCTTGGATTCGCCGCTGCTCAACGAAACTCCGGATTTCTTCCCGCACTGCATCCAGGCCTGGCGGCTGAGAAGCGTTCGCATCTTCGAGGAGGATGACGTGCCACCCGAAACGAGTCGCCACCGGCTCTGCGGTGAAGGTGCCGACCTCCATCGAAATGATCGCTTCAGAGAATGGAGCGACCATACTGTCGGCGGTGAACCAACCGAGATCACCGCCGCTCGGGCCTGAAGGACCGGTCGACCGCGTCTGTGCCAGTTCCTCAAAACTGGCGCCTTGCTGAAGCTCCTCGATAACTTCCAGAGCTTCATCTTCCGCATCTACAAGAATATGACGAGCTTTATACTGTGGCGCGGATAACTCGTCTAGATTCTGCTGATACGCGATCTGGAGCTCGGCGTTGGTTACAGGGTTCTCCTCAAGAATATGGGATGCCATTACTCGAAAAAGCGCCTGAAGCCGTTGAATCTCGAGCTGAGCTACTAGTTCCACATCGTCAGTGAGTCCCGCCGCATCTGCTGCGCGTGCAAACAACCGAAATTCGGTCAACTCCGTTATCAGCGCAGCGTATTCTTCATCGGTAAGAAGCTCTGGTTCTTTCTGCAATCGCCCTCGCGAGTAGTAATTAAAAAGTTCTGTCTGGATCGGCATCCCATCGATCATAGCGACGCTTGCCTCGCCGAGAGGATCAGGTCCCGTTTCTTGCTCTTGGCTGCAGCCCATCAGCATGGGGAATCCGAGCGCAGCGATCACGCCGATACATCCGTTGTTCATTACGATCCCTCTAATTTATTGCTTGACGTTGACGGGCGATCAGGTGCCGATGCGGCCACGCTAAGTGCGTGGATATCTGTCTGCATCATGTCCCCCAGCGCATGAAAAACCATCCGGTGACGATCAATAGGCCGCGTGTTCAGAAAGCGTTCAGAGACTATGTGGACGTGAAAGTGGCCTTTTCCCTCTTTCGCGCCTGCATGACCTTCATGCAGATGGCTATCATCTCGAACCTCCAACTCGTCGGGAACAAATTCAGCTTTGAGATACGCTCGAATCCGATCAACCCGATCCTTCGTCACGGGCAAACCTGTTTGAAAGGTTTGACGATCGAACGCTCGTAAACACCGGCCTTTACATAGGGGTCATCCTGAGCCCAGGCCTGAGCCGCCTCCAAGGAATCGAATTCCGCCACGAGTAAACTTCCCGTGAAACCTGCTTCGCCGGGCTCCGAGCTATCAATAGCCGGATGCGGCCCGCCGAGAACGATTCGACCCTGCGCCATGAGTTCATCCAGGCGCTTGATGTGATCCGGACGAGCTACTTTACGGCGTGGCAGACTATTCGGCACATCTTCACTAATGATCGCGTAGAGCATATCTCTCCTAACTCTCCTCAGGTTGCTGTCCGGATGTTCGTACGGCGATCCAAAGTGCCTGGCCGAGAGCCATCACCAGGGTCAATCCGAGCATGCCGAAGAGTTTGAAATTGACCCAGGTGGCCTCGTCGAAGTTATAGAGTACATATAAGTTGGCAATGCCGAGGAACAAGAAATTACCGACCCACATTAGATTCAGCTGCCGCCACATGGCCTGACCCAACTCCACCGCTTCGCCCATCATTCGTTCCGTAAGCGTCTTCTCGCCTATGAAACGGCTACCCAGGAACGCACCGGCGAATAACCAATTAACGATAGTCGGCTTCCATTGGATGAAGATCGGGTCTCGAAGTACGAGTGTGATTCCGCCGAAGACGCCTACCAATGCGCCGGAGACCAGCAGCATTTTACTAACCGTTCCCTCGCGAAACCATTGAATCGCTATATTGACGGCCATCGCAGCCATCAGTGCCCCGGTCGCCGCAAACATGCCTGCTAACTTATAGGTTACAAAAAAGACGACAATGGGGAAGAAATCTACCAGTATTTGCATGGAAATCAGGGCTGTTGCGAGGCGGAGCATCTTAACGCAACTGAGCTTCTAAAAGGGGAAAGCCCTATAAAATGTCGCTATGAGCCAGTTCTTCAGAATTCATTCGGAAAACCCACAGGGCCGGCTTCTCGAGCGCGCTGCAGAGATAATCCGCAATGGCGGGCTTTTGGTTTATCCCACCGATTCATGCTACGCACTGGGCTGCCAGATCGGCGACAAGGCCGCCGTGGAGCGCATCAGCCGAATTCGGCAAACAGGTAAGGACCATCATTACACACTGGTATGCCGTGATCTCTCCGAGATCGCGACGTACGCGAAGGTGGATAACTCCGCTTACCGCTTGCTGCGGTCGCTTACGCCCGGGGCGTATACCTTTATTCTCCGCGCTACCGGAGAAGTACCGCGGCGACTGCAGAATCCGAAACGGCGATCGATCGGAATCCGCATCCCGGATCACGCGATCGCCCAGGGAGTCCTAAAAGCCCTCGGCCAACCGATCATGAGTTCGACCTTACTGCTGCCAGACGACTCGATACCAATGACAGACGCTGAAGAGATTCGAGCTCGTCTAGAAAATCAAGTAGACGGAATTATCGACGGCGGCTCTTGCGGACTAGAGCCCACGACCATTCTCGATCTCAGTGAAGGGGAGGTCGTTATTCGGCGTGAGGGAAAGGGTTCGATTTCGCGCTTGGGCCACTGATCACGGCGCCGCTAATCGCCTAATGGCGGAATGCGTATAATGAACCGATGCTGGGAATGGACATCGACGTATTTCTCTACCGTCTCTCGGTCGCTATTATCCCGGTCCTATTTGCGATTACCGTGCACGAGGTCGCTCACGGCTGGACCGCACGCCAACTTGGCGATCCAACGGCAGAACGAGCCGGCAGGCTCACGTTGAATCCGATTAAGCACATCGACCCTGTCGGCACGGTGGCCGTCCCAATCCTATTGCTGATATTCAGCGGTGGCTCGATGGTGTTCGGATGGGCGAAGCCCGTACCCGTGATGTTTCAAAACCTAAGAAACCCGCGGCGAGACATGATTACCGTTGCAGCTGCGGGACCTGCCTCCAATCTCGTGATGGCGATGGGCTGGGCGCTCCTGGCCACCAGCCAGGAAATGTTGTTCGGGCTAGAAGGGCCAGCCGCCGCCTGGCTCAGCGGCGTCTGTGTCATGGGAATCCTCATTAACTCCGTGCTCGCAGTTTTCAACATGCTACCGGTGCCTCCGCTGGACGGCGGCCGGGTACTGGCCGGCCTTCTTCCGCCTCAGCAGGCTCACCTCCTGCACAGAATCGAGCCCTTCGGCTTCATGATTGTGGTGCTGCTGATGGTATCCGGGGTACTCTGGACCCTGCTGGAGCCATTCTTGTTCTTCTTTATCGATTTCTTCTGGTCGGTCGCTGGATTCGGTTAGTTGGTAGAGCCCACTCGACAATCTGGAAAACCTGAACTGACACTCGTCTCCACCGCGCCGCCGGTGACCGATGAGGCAGGTGTAATCGCCCAGGGTGAGATGCCGTTCGCGGTCGTATCCGGCGAACCGGTTACGCAGCTGCCGCGAGATCTTTACATTCCGCCGCACGCTTTGGAGGTTTTTCTCGAAGCCTTCGAAGGACCGTTAGACCTTCTGCTCTACCTCATCCGCCGCCAGAACCTGGATATTCTCGATATTCCGATCGCCGAGATCTCAAAGCAGTACGTGCACTACATCGATCTAATGACCGATATCCAATTCGAACTAGCGGGCGAGTATCTGGTGATGGCCGCGACGCTAGCGGAAATCAAATCGAGGATGCTGTTGCCTCGATCTACGGAGGGTGAAGCCGAAGAGAACGATCCGCGCGCTGAACTCGTACGTCGACTCCAGGAATACGAGCGCTACAAGCAAGCTGCCGGGGACATTGATGCGTTGGAACGCCTCGAGCGCGACGTCCTTCCGGCGGGTGCTGAAACTACCGACCGGCGCGTCGTCACGAAGCTACCGGATATCGCGCTCAAGGAGCTTTTGATCGCCTTTCGAGAGGCCGTCGAGCGCTCGGACATGTTCGCTCATCATCATATTCAACGTGAGCCGTTGTCGGTACGCGAGCGAATGTCGGCGATTCTGGTCTCACTGGAGGGCGAGCGGTACGCGGACTTCACCGGCCTATTCGACCCGACCGAGGGGAAAGGCGGCGTGACGGTTACGTTTCTTGCCATTCTAGAATTGCTCAAGGAATCGATGATCGACGTCGTACAGAACGAACTCTACGGTCCTATTCACGTGCGGGCGGCGCAAACCGGCACCCAAGATGTTAAAATTGAACCGGCGTGAGCACCTCCGATGGATGATACAGAAATTAAATATGTACTCGAGGCGGCATTGCTCGCCGCTGGCCGGCCGCTCACTCTGGATAGCTTAAGTGAGCTATTCGCAAAACGTTCGCGACCGGATAAACCGCACTTAAGACGCGTACTCGATATGCTCGCAGCGGACTACGCGGGTCGAGGTATTGAGCTGAAGGAGGTGGCGAGCGGCTACCGAATTCAGATCAAGCGGTCGATGAGCGAATGGCTAACGCCGCTGTGGGAAGAACGAGCCCCGCGCTATAGTCGCGCACTACTCGAAACGTTGGCGCTGATCGCCTATCGGCAGCCGATTACTCGGGGCGATATCGAAGAGGTCCGCGGCGTCGCCGTGACCACCAACATCGTCCGCACATTGCTGGAACGCGGCTGGATTCGCGTGGTGGGTCATCGCGATGTGCCCGGCAAACCGGCCATGTTCGGCACAACTCGAGAGTTTCTCGATTATTTTGGGCTGAAGAAGCTCGACGATCTTCCGCCGCTGTCGGAAATCAAGGATTTCGACAATTTTAATGTCACCCTTGATCTCCCGGAGCTGGATTCTCAGACCGATCTCGTCGAGGATCTGAAAATCGAGAAGACAGATCTCGCTCCACATTCGAGCGCCGAACATGAAGCTCTACCGCTAACCCAGAGCGATCCGAGCGACGGCTCTGCCGTGCCCGAATCTCATCCTGAGTCGGGCTGAAGCACGCTGACCTGGAACTCGGGCGATGCTCGAGTCACCGACTCCAAACGACGACAGAAGTGGCAGATCGAATCCAGAAGGTCCTGGCGAACGCCGGCGTAGCCTCACGTAGAGAGGTCGAGCGCTGGATTAAACAGGGCCGTATCGTCGTCGATGGGAAACCGGCCCAACTCGGCGATAGCCTGGCCGGTGGAGAAAGAATCTTGTTCGACGGGCGCCCGCTCCGGGTTGTCCCAAGCGAGCGAGAGCGCAAATACTATTGCCTCTACTACAAGCCGGCTGGGCAAGTAACAACCCGTAGCGATCCGGAAGGGCGGCGAACCATTTTCTCTGTGCTGAAGCCACCTCGACACGGGCGGTGGATCTCGGTCGGGCGGCTGGACATCAGCACGTCGGGCCTATTGTTACTGACGTCCGATGGCGATCTGGCCCATCGCCTGATGCACCCGAGCTATGAGGTGCCTCGGGAATACGCCGTGCGGCTCATGGGCGAGCTGACGGGAGAACAGCTAACGCTGCTAACACAAGGTGTGGAACTCGATGACGGCAAAGCGAAATTCGATCAAGTCGTCAAAGAGGGCGGCTCGGGGCGGAATATCTGGTATCGCGTGACATTGCATGAGGGCCGCAATCGCGAAATTCGACGGGTATTCGAAGCGCTTGGTATTGCCGTTAGCCGCCTGATTCGCGTGCGCTATGGCCCCGTGTCGCTTGGGGAAATGCATCGGGGCGACTCTCGGCCGTTGTCCAGCAAAGAGATCGAGGCTTTGTACAAGTCGGTAGGCCTGCAGGTGCCCTGAGGCGTTCGCGCGGCTACTCTTCGCCCAGATGAGCCGGCTTACTGCCCGGTCGGCATTCGAAACGCTCGCCGCTGACACCACGGCTATCGGGGCCCAGCAAGTAAAGATACGGGCTCGTAATACTCTCGGGCGTCGGCAGCTTTTCCGGATCCTCTGCCGGAAAAGCTTTGCGCCGCATACTGGTACGGGTCGAGCCCGGATTGATGCAGTTAACGCGAATCGAGGTGTTCTCGCATTCATCCGCCATGACCTGAGCCAGCCCCTCGGTGGCAAACTTCGAAGCACAATACGCCCCCCAATAGGCACGACCCACGTTGCCGACGCCGCTGGTCGTAAATAGAACGGAGGCATCGGCGGAGTTGCGGAGTAGGGGCAGCAGGCAGCGAGTGAGTATGAACGGCGCGTTGAGGTTCACGTGCATGACCCGCTGCCAGAGCCCGATGTTGTAGTGCTCGATTGGACTCAGATCGCCCAGAATGCCGGCGTTGTGGAGTAGGCCATCGACACGTTCGAAACGCGACTCGATCTGTTCCGTCAGGTGCTGGTATTCGTCGCCTTGAGCGCGTTCGAAGTCCAGCTGTGCGACGACGGGCTCCGGGCCGAGTTCTTTCAGTTCTTCGTAGACGGTTTCAAGCGCTGCGGCATTGCGACCGTGTAGTACGACCGTCGCACCATGCTGCGTCAGATCTCGAGCCACCGCCCGACCGATGCCAGAGGTCGCCCCCGTGACTAGAATTACTCGATCTCGGAATAAATCCTTAGCCGGCTCATAGTCATCCCAACTCTTCATGATTCGAGCCCAGACCCGATCGTGGAACTGATCGCGGCCTGCATCAACCTGACTGCCCCAGGTTCTCGTCAGGCGTCGCAGGAACGCCTCCGTCTCCCGACTCGGCAACAGGTTCGCGCGGTACTTCGTCGACTGCTTTCACTTTGTCTAAATGCTGCTTCGGATTGACGCCGAGTTCGGTAAATCGGCGTGCGCTGGGGAGGACTCGATGTTCGAGCGAACCGACCGCCTGGTTATACGCCTTGACGCTATTGCCGAGTTACTTACCCATCGTGCTCAGATGACCGGCGAAGACATTCAGGCGTTCGTACGGCTGTACCGCCAGCCCACGAATTTCGGCGGCGTTCTCCGTCAGCGCGGTCTGCTGCCAGCCATACGCGATCGCTTTCAGTAACGCGACGTAGCTCGTCGGCGTGGCGAGAATAACCTGCTGGCGCAGGGCATCGTCCAGCAGATCGGGACGCTGAGCGAGGGCGGCGCTTAGAAACTGATCGCCAGTAATAAACAGGATCACGAACTCTGGGCTATTTTTGAACTGCGCCCAGTACGTCTTGCTAGCGAGCTCCCTTACGCGTTGCGCGACATTGGCCGCGCGGCGCTCAAGAGCGGTGACTCGGCTCGCTTCGTCCTCCGTCTGTGTCGCGTCGAGATAGGCATCAAGCGGCGTCTTTACGTCGACGATCACCTGCCGGCGATCGGGCATGTTAATGATCATATCGGGCCGTATCGCGCCATCTTCCGTGGCGTGTGACTCTGTGTGACGAAGTCGCAGTGCTCCACCATGCCGGCGAGTTCGACCAGACGCTGCAGCGTAATCTCTCCCCACTGACCACGCACCTCGGGGCGTCTGAGCGCGTTAACCAGATTGCGTGTCTCAGCGCTGAGCGTCTTCTGGCCGGCCGCCATGGCCTCCAGTTGCGCCGTAATGCTGCCGTGCGCCTCGTGGCGAGTTTTTCCATCGAGCTGATATGCGCTTCAGTACGACTAAGCGCATCGCGGATCGGCTTGACGAGGTTCTCGACGGCCTGTTCGCGTGAGGCGAGCCCAGCCTTGGCGCGCTCATGGTGGATACCTAAACTCTCCTTGGCCAGTTTTAGAAACGTTTCCGAGTGACTCTGCAGTTGTGCGTTGGCGAGCTGGGAGAAAGCGCTGCTGAGCCGCTCTGCGGCGAGCGCCAGAGCCTGCTCACGCTCCGTGTCTAGATGCTCCTGGTTCTTGATCTCGACATTGCGCAGGTCGAGTTCGTGCCGGAGCTTCACGCTTCGGGATCGACCCAGACCGAATCCTGTCAACAGGCCGACGATGAGGCCCGCGATTCCGCCGCTCAGCAGGTACAACATCAGGCTCGGTTCAGCAGGCGGCATGGGTCTGCGGCACACTGTCTAGCTGTTTAATGGCATCCAAAAGCGCGCTCGGTTGGGTGATCACGGAATCTGCCCCCCAACTATACGGGTCCTGGTGGGGGCGAATGTACCCATAGGTCACCGCGATGGTCGCCATACCGGCGGCGCGGCCGGCCTCGATATCGCGCAGCGCATCGCCGACATAGACGCAGTGCCCGGCCGGCACACCGATTTCTTCTGCCGCAAGTAGTAAAGGCGCGGGGTGAGGTTTGCGCTGCGGCAGTCGATCACCGCTTATTACACATGCCGGCGCATGGGCCAACTCCAATGCCTCGAGCAGTGGCTGTGTCATCGCAGCCGGCTTATTCGTGACGATTCCCCAGACCAACCCGAATTTAGATATAGAATGAAGTACATCTTGTATACCATTAAAAATACGGGAATTAAGTGCCACATTACTGGTATAGAGCTTGAGAAATTCCTGGCGCAGGCCCTCCAGGCGGTCGGCAGAAAATGCCTCACCGAAGCCCAGCCTGATCAGGCCCAGCGCGCCGTTCGATACTTCATTACGCGCGATCGCGTAGGGTGCCAACGGCCGCCGGTGGCGGACCAGCAGTTGGTTCAATACAGCAACCAGGTCAGGCGCAGTATCGGCGAGCGTGCCATCAAGATCCAGCAGTACGGCCTGTATCTTCATGCGGCTGGTTCACGAACCGTATAGGCAAAGTAGTTCACGTCAGAATTACCGCCTAGCGAATAGCTCTGCGTGAGCGGATTGAAATGCAATCCGGTAACGTCCTGCAGCTCAAGATCGGCTCCGCGGCACCAGGAAGCGAGTTCGGCCGGGCGTACGAGCTTGAGATAGTCATGCGTCCCGCGGGGCACCATGCGTAGAACGTGTTCGGCGCCTACGATTGCTAGCAAAAAACTCTTTAAATTTCGGTTGATCGTAGAAAAGAAGACCGTCCCGCCGGGCCGCACAGCAACAGCGCAGGCTGCAACGAGCGCTTCGGGGTCTGGGACATGCTCCAGTAGCTCGAGACAGGTGACGACGTCGAATTGTCCTGGTTTCTCAGAAGCCAGTTCCGCGACGTCGATGCACCGGTACTCGAGCGTTGTGCCGGAATCGGCGGCGTGTCGACGGGCGATCTCAAGGCTGGCCTCGGCAAGATCGATCCCGAGGACATCCGCGTCTCGGGCCGCCAGGGCTTCGCTCAGAAGACCGCCGCCGCAACCTACGTCGAGGACGCGTGCGCCCTTCAGCATCACACGATCTTCGATGTAATCTACGCGCAACGGATTGATCTCGTGTAGCGTCTTCAACGGGCCGTCCGGATTCCACCAGTCCGCGGCAAGCGCATCGAACTTGGCGAGTTCTACGGGATCGACGTTCTGCGAGCTGTCGTTCATGCGTCGAGTATCCGCTTGCCCCATTGATCTGCGCGCTCCAGGATAACCTCGATGTCCATGCGTGTGAGTCGACCGGCTGACAGTAGATGTTCGCCCGCGACCCAGACGTCGGTCACATGCTCACGACCGCTGCAATAGACGAGTTGCGACAACGGATCCAGGACCGGGCGCACTGTCGGCGCCGTCAACTCGACGCAGATAACGTCAGCCGACTTGCCTGCAACCAGCGAGCCGATTTCATCGGCCAGCCCCAGGGCGCGGGCACCGTTGATCGTCGCCATCTCCAACACGACCGGAGCAGGAACGGCTTCGGCGTCGTGGGCAACGTGCTTACCTAATAGCGCGGCCATTTCCATCTCTGCCCACATATCTAAGCGGTTATTGCTGGCGGCGCCATCCGTTCCCAGTCCGACATTGATACCAGCAGCCAGCGCCTCGGCGACAGGGCAGGCGCCGCTGGCGAGTTTAAGATTGGATCGCGGACAGTGCGCGATACTCGAGCCGGCCGATCCCAAACGCTCCATCTCGTGACCGAGCAACTGCGTCGCGTGCACCGCAATCAATGCCGAATTCAGCAAACCTAACTCGTCCAGGCGTTGCAACGGTCGTTTCCCATACTCAGCGACACTGTCTTCCACTTCGTTAGCGGTCTCGTGGATATGCATCTGCACGGGGACCTCTAACTCGTCGGCGAGCTGCCGAATCCGCTGCAGAGTCGCATCTGAGACGCTATAGGGCGCATGTGGCGCGAAGAACGTACTAACGAGCGGGGCGCCCCTATAGGTATCGTGGACGTCCAAACCTTTGCTGATGTACTCATCCGGCGTGTCAGCCCAGGGCGATGGGAAGTCGAGTGCGATCATACCGACGGCAGCCCGGATCCCGGTCTCGGTTGCCACCTCCGCGACCTTGTCCGGAAAGAAATACATATCGGCGAAGCAGGTCGTTCCGGCTCGAAGCATCTCCGCCACGGCCAGTCGAGTACCGTCGGCGACGAAATCCGGGTTAGCGAGATTCAACTCGATCGGCCGAATTCGCTCCTCGAGCCACCGCGCGAGCGGCATATCGTCGCCATATCCTCGCATCAGCGTCATTGCCGCGTGCGTGTGCACATTGACGAGGCCTGGCAACAGCACGTGATCGGGCCGGTCGTGCAGCGCGTCGGGCTCGAATCGATCCATCGCCTCGGCACGCGGAAGCAGCGCCACGATGCGGCCCTTGTCGATCGCCACCACGAGATCTTCATGCACTTCGATATCAGGCTCCACGGCGATCGTCCAGCGGGGACAGATCAGTGCATCGATGCGTTGACTCACTACTGGATGACTCACTCTTGGGGGTTAGCTTGGTGGACTGTGCGACCGAATTAGGATGTGAAGTATAGCCGTTTGATCGGCCGGGAACGCTACGGAAAGAGGCTCCCTTATGGTAGAATTCACGCTGATTCTTGAGTACTCGGAACCTGATTTGTCGAGCTAATTTGGCCAGTCGTTTTCTACGGTCTCGGTGGCTTGACGGCCCGTTTCTCTCTCAGCGCGTTCTAACTCACCCGGCGTCTCCTTGCAGGCCGGGACGGGACAGTATTTGCGGTAAATAACATGGCTGAATTCGCAAAAGAAATAATTCTGGTCAATCTCGAAGACGAGATGAAGCGGTCGTATCTGGATTACGCCATGAGCGTAATCGTCGGACGCGCGTTGCCGGATATCAGAGACGGACTCAAGCCGGTTCACCGCCGAGTCCTGTTCGCCATGCGTGAGCTGGGCAACGACTACAACAAGGCGTACAAGAAGTCCGCCCGTGTGGTGGGCGATGTCATCGGTAAGTACCACCCCCACGGGGACAGTGCCGTGTACGAGACCATCGTTCGCATGGCGCAGCCCTTCTCCATGCGCTATCTGCTCATAGACGGCCAGGGTAACTTCGGTTCCGTCGATGGCGATGCGCCGGCCGCGATGCGCTACACCGAAATTCGCATGGCCCGGCTGGCCCAGGATTTGCTCTCCGATATCGATAAAGAGACGGTCGACTTCTCGGCGAACTACGACGAGAGCGAGCACGAACCGACGGTCCTGCCAACGCGTGTACCTAATCTGCTGGTCAACGGTTCGTCCGGAATTGCTGTGGGGATGGCCACCAATATTCCGCCGCATAATCTCGGCGAGGTTGTCGATGCGTGCCTGGCACTGCTGGACACGCCGGAACTCGGGATCAGCGACCTCATTAAGCTGATACCCGGCCCGGATTTTCCGACCGCGGGATTGATTCACGGCGCTCAAGGCATCGTAAACGCCTATACGACCGGGCGTGGCCGACTCTATATTCGCGCGAGACACCATATCGAGCCGCTAGCGACCGCTAATCGCGAAGCGATTGTGGTGACGGAGCTACCGTATCAGGTCAATAAAGCCAGGCTGATCGAAAAGATCGCCGAACTGGTACGAGACAAACGCCTGGAAGGAATAAGTGAGTTACGAGACGAGTCCGATAAAGACGGGATGCGTGTCGTGATTGAGTTGCGTCGCGGTGAGCTCTCGGACGTCGTCCTGAACAATCTCTACAAACAGACCCAGCTACAGAGCGTGTTCGGCATCAATATGGTCGGACTGGTCGACGGGCAACCCAAACTGCTGACGCTGAAGGAGATTCTGGAAGCCTTCCTTCGTCATCGGCGTGAAATCGTCACGAGGCGAACGCTATTCGAGCTTAGGAAGGCGCGCGAACGCGCGCACGTGTTGGAAGGGCAGACGGTGGCCCTCGCAAATATCGACGAGGTAATCGAGCTCATTCGGGCTTCCGCATCGCCGGCCGTTGCGCGAGCGAGCCTGATCGGTTGCGACTGGGCGCCGGGCGCCGTCGTCGGCATGCTGGAGCGCGCGGGCGCCGAGGCCACGCGCCCGGATGGGCTGGCGGAAGGCTGTGGTTTGAGTGCGACCGGCTATCGGCTGTCCGAAGTACAGGCGCAGGCAATCCTGGATCTTCGTCTGCACCGATTAACGGCCCTGGAACAGGAAAAAATACTGAAAGAATTCATGGAGTTAGTACATAAAATTCAAGGATATCAAGAGATCCTGGCAGAGCCAGAAAGGCTGCAAGCCGTGATCCGTGAGGAACTCATTGAGATCCGCGAGCGCTATGCGGATCCGCGCCGCACTGAGATTGTCGAGGACTACGCTGATCTAACCATCGAGGACTTAATTCCCGAGGAAGATGTCGTCGTGACACTGTCCCACGGCGGTTATGCCAAGGCGCAGCCCGTCGCCGCCTACCAGGCGCAGCGGCGCGGCGGTCGCGGCCGGGCGGCCGCACGGGTCAAAGACGAGGACTTTATCGATCAACTGTTCATCGCCAACACCCACGACACGCTATTGTGTTTTTCAAGCAGGGGGAAGGCGTATTGGCTCAAGGTTTATCAGGTTCCGCAGGCGGGGTCGGGATCGAGAGGACGCCCGATCGTCAATCTGCTGCCGCTGCAAGAAAACGAGCGTATCAATGCCGTCGTGCCAATCAAGGAGTTCGATGATGACCGGTTCGTGATCTTCGCCACGAAACAGGGCACGGTAAAGAAAACCCAGCTGAACGCGTACTCTCGCCCACGCGCGAACGGCATCATTGCCGTCGAATTACATGAGGACGACCGACTGGTCGGCGCGGCAGTCACGCTCGGCGATCAGGACGTCATGCTGTTCGCGGGCTCAGGAAAGGCCATTCGCTTCTCTGAGACCGATGTTCGAACGATGGGCAGAACGGCTGCCGGCGTGCGCGGCCTCCGCCTGGCGAGTAACGACGATGAGGTAATCGCGCTCAGCATTCCGGACAAAGAGTTCATGCTCATTGCCACCGAGAATGGCTATGGTAAGCGCACGCCGCTGAACGACTTTCCCGTGCAGGGCCGGGGCGGGCAGGGCGTTATCGCTATTCAGGTGTCCGATCGTAATGGCCGCGTCGTTGGCGCGCTGCAAGTCTCAACGGACGACGAGGTTATGCTGATTAGTTCGGCCGGCACGCTCGTAAGAACATCGACCTCTGAGATTTCCGTGATGGGCAGGAACACACAGGGAGTTCGGCTGATCCGGCTGGACACCAATGACAAACTCGTTGGGCTGGAGCGTGTGGAAGTCTTACAGGATGACGAGCCGGAATAACGGCTCGCTACGCAAAAGGGAGTAGTAGAGTAGAGATGGATCGCGTTTTTAATTTCAGCCCGGGCCCTGCAGTCTTGCCGCAGCAAGTCATGGCGCGAGCGCAGGCCGACTTTCTCGACTGGAAGGGCACAGGCATGTCGGTCATGGAGGTTAGCCACCGCAGCCCCGAATTTATGGACCTTGCCGCCCAATCGGAGGCCGATCTGCGGGAGCTATTGACGATTCCGGAGAATTACAAAGTGCTGTTTCTGCAGGGCGGCGCAACGCTGCAGTTCGCAGCCGTACCTCTGAATCTGGCGGCACCCGACGGCGTCCCCGATTACGTCGTAACGGGAAGTTGGGGCAAGAAAGCCAAGACGGAGGCATCGCGCATCGTCAAAGTGAATGTCGCAGCCGATGCCGCGGCGAGTCACTATACAACTGTGCCGGATCCAGCAAGCTGGCAGGTATCGGACGATGCAGCCTATTTGCATTACACGCCCAATGAAACCATCGGCGGCGTCGAGATGCACAGCATCCCCGAGGTGTCCAACGCACCCCTGGTCGCAGATATGTCATCGACAATTTTGTCGAGGCCGGTCGATGTGAAACGTTTCGGTCTCATCTACGCCGGCGCGCAGAAAAACATGGGCCAGGCCGGACTGACTCTCGTGATCGTGCGCGAAGATCTGATCGGGCGCGCCGCCGCACAGACGCCCGGTATAACCGATTACCGCGTCATGGCAGAGTCGGGCTCGATGTGGAATACGCCGGCAACATTCGCATGGTACATGGCGAGTCTGGTCTTCGCGTGGCTGAAGGAGCATGGGGGACTCGAAGCCATGGCGCAGCGCAATGACGCCAAGGTGCAGAAGCTCTACGCAGCGATCGACGTTTCAGATTTCTACACGAACCCCGTCGACTTGGACTACCGGTCTCGCATGAATATTCCATTCACGCTGCCGGACGCGGCACTGGATTCGGCTTTTCTGGCCGGGTCGAAAGTCGCCGGCCTGACCAACCTGAAAGGCCATAGATCGGTGGGAGGCCTCCGCGCCAGCCTATACAACGCAATGCCCGAGGCGGGTGTGGATGCTTTGATCGCATTCATGTCGGACTTCGAGGCTAGACACGGTTAAACGACATGACAGACTCATTCAAAGTTCTGACACTCAACAACATTGCGAGTGAAGGGCTGGATCGCTTTCCTCGCGAGCGCTACGAAGTTGGCGCGGACCTGGCCGATCCTCATGCGATCCTCCTGCGCTCCTACAAGATGCATGACATGGAGATTCCGGCCAGTCTGCGTGCCGTCGCGCGCGCGGGCGCCGGTGTGAATAACATCCCCGTGTCGAAGCTGAGTGAGTTGGGCATTCCCGTTTTCAACGCCCCCGGCGCGAACGCCAATGCAGTGAAGGAGTTGGTCATCGCCGGCGTTCTTCTGGCGGCGCGTAATCTAGTTTCAGCGTGGGACTACGTGCGTCACCTTGAAGGTAACGACGATGAACTCGCACGCGCTGTTGAAGCGACCAAGAAACAGTTTATCGGTTACGAATTACCGGGACGCACGCTCGGCGTTGTGGGGCTTGGCGCGATCGGCGTCCAAGTCGCGAATGCCGCGCTGGAACTCGGCATGAGCGTGATCGGCTACGATCAGAAGATTACCGTCAAACGTGCCTGGCAACTCTCATCGGGCGTCGAACAAGCATCCAACTTGGAAGAGTTGTGCTCACGCGCCAATATGCTGACCTTCCACATACCGTTTAATGAGCACACCCGAGGATTGCTGAATAGAGATCGGCTCGCGCTGTTACCCAAAGGCTCAGTCGTGTTGAATCTTGCACGCCAGGGTATTGTCGACGAGGACGCGTTGCTGGCGGCACTCGATAGCGGTGCGGTCAGCACTTACGTGACCGACTTTCCGTCGCGCGCGCTGATGAACGATGACCGCATTATCTGTTTACCGCACTTGGGTGCCGCGACTCGGGAAGCCGAGGAGAACTGTGCCGTGATGGTCGCCAATAACCTCCGGAACTTCCTGGAGAACGGCAACATTCGCCATTCGGTAAACTTTCCCGAAGCGCAGTTGCGACGTACGCGGCCTCACCGTCTCGCGATCACGAATTCGAATGTGCCGAATATGGTCGGCCAGGTATCGACCGCTCTGGCGGAAGAGAATATCAATATCGCGGATTTATTGAATGTGTCGAGAGACGAAGTCGCGCATACGCTCGTTGACCTGGACGGACCGGCAGGTGAGGCCACGCTACAGCGAATCCGGTCTATCGATGGCATACTCTCGCTACGCGTTCTTCCAATTATCGAATAACCGGCTAGCAACCCTCGTGAGTCCCCTGTCATGAACGAAAAGACCGGCTCCGACAACGACGCCGAGTTGGAGCAGCTGCGACAGCGAATCGATGAGATCGATGCCGAGATTCAGGCACTGATCGCAGATCGGGCCCGTTGCGCGAAAAAAGTCGGGGCTGCGAAAGGGCTGACTCAGACCGCAGATTTCTATCGGCCGGAGCGAGAAGCTCAGGTATTGCGCTCAGTCATGGAGCGCAACGAGGGGCCGCTGCGGGACGAAGAGCTCGTTCGCGTCTTCAGAGAACTGATGTCCGCCTGCCTTGCGCAGGAGGAACCGCTGAAAGTTGCTTTCCTCGGTCCGGAGGGGACGTTCACACAGTCTGCGGTGCTTAAACATTTCGGCCATTCGATACGAGCATTGCCTCTGACGACGATCGAGGAAGTTTTCCACGAAGTCGAAGCTGGCGTCGCGGACTTCGGTGTTGTTCCTGTGGAAAACTCGACGGAAGGCACGATCAATAGCACGCTCGATATGTTCCTGACTTCACCGCTGAAGATTTGCGGTGAAGTCGAGTTACGCATCTGCCAACACCTTATGGGACAGATGAAAGAGATCGGCCAGATAAAGCGAGTCTGCTCTCATCCTCAGTCGCTGGCGCAGTGTCGGGCCTGGCTGGCGCAATCCTTGCCGGGTATCGAGACCGTATCGGTGTCGAGCAACGCGGAAGCTGCACGGCGCGCTCGCGATGAAGATGGCACGGCGGCGATTGCCGGCGACGCCGCTGCCGAGGTCTACGGGCTAGGCATACTTTTTGCGAACATCGAAGATCACGCGGATAATACGACTCGTTTCCTGGTGATTGGACGCAGACTTTTTCCGCCGAGCGGCGAAGACAAGACGTCGTTGCTGTTATCCGCCAGCGGTACTGAAGGCCCTGGCGTCCTGCATCTCTTACTCGATCCGCTGGCGCGCAACGGCATCACGATGACGCGAATCGAATCCCGGCCATCCAGGCGCCGAAAATGGGACTACGTCTTTTTCGTCGATATCGGCGGTCACGCTGACGACGAGACGGTCAGCGAAGCGTTGCGGGAGATCGAAGCGCAGGCGAACTTGTTTCGCGTTCTCGGAGCCTACCCGAAGGCAGTTCTTTAGGATCGTAGAGACCTTAGTCGCGTGCCCCAGCACCCTCCAACGGCTTCTTCAGAAGCCTATATCGCACACCCGGCTGAAAGCGTCGGCGGGACGGTGGGCGTACCGGGCGATAAATCCATCTCACACCGGGCATTGCTGCTGGGCGCCGTAGCTAACGGTACGACAACAATCTCAGGCTTTCTACACAGCGAAGACTGCCTGGCGATGTTGGCCGCGCTGCGCGCCATGGGTGTCAACATAGAGGAGAGCGGGTCGCGCCTAACGATCGCGGGTGTGGGCGCATATGGGCTTCGCCAGCCGGCGGAATCATTGGACCTCGGTAATTCCGGCACCGCGATACGATTGTTGATGGGGCTGCTGGCCGCACAGCCGTTCGACTCGGTGCTGACGGGAGATGAATCTCTGCGGCAGCGCCCGATGGAGCGAGTCGCCGAGCCCCTGCGGGCGATGGGCGCTCAGATTGCCACAGATCGCGGACGAGCGCCGGTACGGATCCACGGCACGAGACCACTCAGTGGCATCGACTGCACATTACCCGTCGCCAGCGCTCAGCTGAAATCGGCCATCCTGTTGGCCGGCCTGTGGGGAGACGGACGGACGACGGTCAGGTCACCTGGACCCAGTCGCGACCATATGGAACGCATGCTTCTCACCATGGGTGTACCGCTAAAGCCGGAGGCGAACGGCACGGTGTCGGTAGCTGGACCGGTCACATTGACCGGCACGTCAATCGACATACCGGGTGACTTCTCTTCTGCGGCGTTCTTCATCGTTGCCGGCCTCCTCGGTGCTGCCGATGGCCTGCTGCTTCCCGCGATAGGCATTAATCCAACCCGAACGGGGTTGTTAACGATTCTGCGGAGTATGGGCGCCAAGATTGAGCTACGGAACGAGCGCCAGAGCGGCGCAGAGCCGGTAGCCGACATTTACGTTGAAAAGAGTGACTTGCGTGGCGTCGAGATCGGCGCCCAGCTTGTCGCGCTTAGTATCGATGAACTGCCGATACTATTCATCGCCGCAGCGGCAGCCGTCGGCACTACCGTCGTGACGGGCGCGGATGAACTGCGGCATAAAGAGAGCGATCGCCTGGCCGTCATGGCCGCCGGCTTGAAAGCGTTGGGAACGACGGTAGACGAGCGCTCGGACGGCCTTACGATTGAAGGCGGTCCCTTGCGGGGCGCGCGAGTCGATAGTCATGGCGATCATCGGATCGCGATGGCGTTTGCGATCGCTAGCCTGCGGGCACGATCGGCAATCGAGATCCTCGATACGAGCCCTGTCGCTACCTCATTCCCCGACTTCCTGACGGTTGCAGCACGCAGCGGGCTGCGACTGGACGCAGTCACGGCCGGCAGCCATGAGTGAGCGTGTTCCCGTGATCGCCATCGATGGCCCGACCGGTTCAGGTAAAGGGACGATCAGTCGCGGGCTGGCACGCGCGCTGGGCTGGCACCTGCTGGACAGCGGTGCACTATACCGACTGGTCGCGCTGATCGCCGCAAAGCAATCCATCTCTATCGACGACCCCGATGGGCTGGCGGCTGCCGCGGCTGTCATGGCGGTCGAGTTCTCCACGGCCGAAGACACGGAGCAGGTTTTGCTCGACGGTGTAGACGTCACATCGCTCCTGCGGACCGAGGAACATGGGGCGGCGGCCTCGAAAGTGGCTGCGCTACCGCCCGTTCGTACGGCGCTTCTTGAACGCCAGCGACAGTTCGCTCGGCCTCCGGGCCTCGTCGCGGACGGACGAGATATGGGGAGCGTCGTATTCCCCACTGCCGCGCTCAAAGTGTTTCTGACGGCCGGCCCGGAGGAAAGAGCCTTAAGACGCTATAACCAGTTGAAAGAAAAGGGGATTGATGTTAGCCTGCCGGCCCTTTCCCGAGAGATAGCCGAACGGGACGAGCGCGACGCCAACCGGAAGGTAGCGCCGCTGAAGGCCGCCGACGGGGCTCGTATCCTGGATTCGACCGGGATCACACCGGAGCAAGTCATTGAGCGGGTTCACTCCTGGCTGTTGGAAGTGAACGAAGGAACGAATTAGGAGGCTTTGGCAGGAGGCCTGAAGCCATTGTTGGACAACCGTTGGTACAGGATGGACCGACGACGTGCTGGAGGGTGCCGCAGCAGCGGCGAAAATAAATGGTCGAATCTTTTGCGGAGTTACTAGAAGAAAATATCGCTAATCAGCAGATTAAGCAGGGTGCCATTCTGACGGCGATCGTCGTCGACGTGAACCCGGATGTCGTAATCGTCCACGCGGGCTTGAAGTCCGAGGCCGTGATCCCGACGAACCAATTTCTCGACGACAGCGGCGAGATCGAAGTCGCGGTCGGTGATGAAGTCGAAGTCGCGCTTGATGCCGTCGAAGACGGTTTCGGAGAGACGCGTCTTTCCAGAGAAAAGGCCAAACGTGCTCGAACGTGGCGCCGCCTCGAAGAATCATTCCAAGGCTCCAAGGTCGTCACCGGTACGATCAGCGGCCGTGTTCGCGGTGGCTTTACCGTCGACATCGATTTCGTTCGTGCCTTTTTACCCGGGTCGCTCGTCGATGTCCGCCCGGTCAGGGATCCTACCGCTCTCGAAGGATCCACCCTCGAATTTAAAGTCATCAAATTAGATCAGAAGCGCAATAACGTCGTCGTATCGCGTCGCGCTGTCGTCGAGGAAGAATACAGCGCCGAGCGCGAGGAGCTGTTGAAAAATCTGCAGGAGGGTGCGGTACTCAAGGGTATCGTCAAGAACCTGACCGATTACGGCGCTTTCGTCGATCTCGGCGGCATCGATGGGTTGCTGCATATCACCGACATGGCCTGGAAACGGGTGAAACATCCCTCCGAAGTCGTCAATGTCGGCGATGAGATGGACGTCAAAGTCTTGAAATTTGATCGCGAACGCAACCGGGTATCGCTTGGACTGAAGCAACTGGGCGACGATCCGTGGACGGATCTCGGCAGACGCTATCCCCCGGACTCCCGATTATTCGGCAAGGTGACGAACATCGCGGACTACGGCTGTTTCGTCGAGATCGAGGAGGGTGTCGAAGGCCTCGTCCACGTATCTGAGATGGACTGGACCAATAGGAATGTAAGCCCGCACAAGGTCGTGCAGATCGGCGATGAAGTCGAAGTGATGGTCCTCGATATTGACGAGGAACGCCGGCGTATCTCGCTCGGCCTGAAACAGTGTCAAGCGAATCCCTGGGCAGACTTCGCCGATAGTTATAACAAAGGCGACAAAGTTTCCGGGCAAATCAAATCCATTACGGACTTCGGTGTATTTATCGGTCTTCCCGGCGGCATAGATGGCCTTGTCCATCTGTCCGACCTGTCGTGGGAGCTCGCTGGCGAAGAAGCAGTTCGCAATTACACCAAAGGCGAGGAGCTAGAAACGGCAGTACTCGCCATCGATCCGGAACGAGAGCGCATCTCACTTGGAGTCAAGCAACTCGATAAGGATCCCCTGTCGCTGTTCTTGGCAGAACATCCGAAGGGCGGTATCGTAAAGGGAATTATCCAGGAAGTGGACGCCAAGGGTGCGACCGTCGAGTTGGAGGGGGGCGTCATCGGTCAATTACGCGCTTCCGAGATCTCCAGGGATCGAGTCGAAGACGCGCGTATGGTTCTTAAGGCCGGCGAAGAGCTGGAAGCGAAGTTCACTGGAGTCGATAGAAAGACGCGAATCGTCTCGCTGTCGATCAAGGCCAAGGAAGCGCATGAGGAAGCTCAGGCTATTCAGACTTATAAATCCGACGGAGGGAAACCGGCGGCGGGCGCGACACTAGGTGACTTACTGAAAGAACATCTGTCTTCGGAATAAGCACCGAAACTTAATAACAAATAAGGGTACGCTGTGGCCTGAGAGGATGGTATCTAGCCATGACAAAATCCGAGCTAATTGAATCAATCGCTCGTAAGCAGAAGCATCTTCCCGCTAAAGATGTGGAGCTTGCTGTAAAGCATGTTCTGGAGCTGTTGAGCGAATCGCTCGCGAACGGTGAGCGTATTGAGATACGCGGGTTCGGCAGCTTTTCACTACATTATCGCCCGCCCCGAATGGGCCGAAACCCGAAGACCGGCGACGCGGTCGCACTGGCGGGGAAACATGTACCACATTTCAAGCCCGGAAAGGACCTCAGAAAGCGCGTTAACGAGGGCCGCGATCTTCCGGTACGCAGCTAGCATCGGACGACTCTCAGGAATATAGACTTGGCCACGGTACGCAAGATCGTACTGTTCTTATCGCTGCTCTTTGTCGCGCTGCTGGCGGCGGTATTCGCCTATAACAATCCGGAGACGGTCTCGCTTGATGTCGGATTCGCCCGATTCGAAGAAGTCTCTGTTGCCCTTGCGTTCACCGTCTGTTTCGGGATTGGCTGGCTCTTCGGGCTCATTACCGCCGGCCTCGCTCTCTTTCGCATGGCCGCTGAAAGACGGCGCCTGCGTCGCGACTTGAGACTCGCAGAGGCAGAGGTCAGTAGCCTGCGCAGCCTTCCGCTGCACGATGCCAACTGAAGCCACATTTCTGCTGGCCGGGCTTTTCATCGTGGCGGCAGCTACGGGTTGGGCTTTCGCGCGTTATTCTGTCCAAGGTCGCGGGGATCCACCTTCGCCGCCGGTAAACGCCGACTATCTGAGGGGCCTGAACCTCGTCTTGAATCGTCAGACGGATGAGGCGTTGGAACTCTTCGTGAGAATTGCGAAAGTCGACGACGATACGCTGGAGACACACTTCGCCTTAGGCCATCTATTCAGACGACGCGGAGAGGTCGATCGCGCTATCCGTGTCCATCAGAATTTGCTCGCGCGACCGAATCTGAATGAAGCGCAAAGGCACCATGCATTGTTTTCTCTAGCTCAGGACTACCTGGGCGCGGGTCTGTTCGATCGAGCGGAAAAATTATTCGCAGAATTGCGCGGCAGTCCGACGCTTGGGCAGGCGGCCCTGGAAAACCTGGTGGATATCTATGAGCGCGAGAGCGACTGGCTCAAAGCCATTGAAGCGCACCGTGAGTTGGAGGTCATGACCGGCGAGAAATCGAGTCAGGTCGCGCACTACTACTGCGAACTTGCGGAAGGAGCCCGAATCAAAGGCGATCTCGACCTAGCACGCCAGCATCTGAAGAGTTCGGTCCGAAGTGAGACCGGCGCGTTCCGCGGCACTGTGATACGGGCGGCGATTGCTCAGGAAGAAGAGGATTTCGCGCAGGCATTGCGATTATACGAGCGAGTGCTGGAAGCCGACCAACGCTTGATGGTGGAGGTGTTACCTCAACTCGTCGAATGTTACGAAGCCACGAACCGGCAGCAGGAGCTAGAGCGCTACCTGGAAGGCTTCACTGCGGAGGAGGGTGACGTCAAACGGAATTTCGCATACGCGGTCATCATCAACGACCTTACCGCACTGCCCGCGCTCTATACCTGCGTAGAAGACTTCATACTTCACCACGACATTTTGGCGACTTTGGTGGATACGGATCATCTCAACGGCCTATCCAAAACGGAGCGGGAGCACGCAATTCTGCGTATCGCGAGCGGGCTGCGCCAACTCGCACTGTCAAGCGCGCGATACCGATGTACGACTTGTGGCTACAGCACCCAGCGACTCGTTTGGCATTGTCCAAGTTGCAAAGCCTGGGAGACGATCAAGCCAACTCAAGCATTTCAATTCGAGAGTATGGTCGCCTAGTCCGTCTCTCAATATCTCGTAGAAGCCGCTAGTTAAGGAGGCTGCCCGACGCCTCGATGCCGGTTAGCATCCTTTCTCCCGTTATCTAGAAACCATAAAGGAGAAGGCTCATGAGAGCGAGATGCAGAGACCTGCTGTGCCTGCTTGTCTTCGGCTTCGGTTCTGCCAGCTTGTTTGCAGGACCGGTCAATATCAATACGGCGAATGCTGAAACGCTGGCGCTTGAGCTGACGGGTGTCGGCCCCGCGTTGGCTGCCGCGATCATCGACTACCGAGAGGCAAACGGCGATTTCGCCACACCGGAGGCGCTGAGTCAGGTGAGCGGCATTGGCGACCGTATCATCGAGATGAATCGCACAATATTCTCGTCAGCGATTCTTAAGTACCAGGCGAATACTTCCGGCATCGACAGCGTTCCAGGAATAAGCCCAGCGGATGAGGATCCGACCGGACTTCTCTTACGCTAGTCAGTTTTCTTCGGTATCATTGCACTGCGCCCGGTGATCATCGGGCGTGATTGCATGGAGGAAATCAGCTCTTGATGTCGACAATCCGCTCGGTCGTATTCCCGGTTGCCGGCCGAGGTACCCATTTCCTTCCCGCCACGAAAGCCTCTCCGAAGGAGATGCTGCCGATCGTCGATAAACCGCTGATCCAGTATGCAGTGGAAGAAGCCCTGTCGGCAGGCGTTCAAAAGTTGGTGTTTGTCACCGGATCTTCCAAGCGCGCGATCGAGGATCATTTCGACACGAATGCTGAGCTCGAAAGAGTGCTCAGAGAAACCGGCAAGCACGATCTGCTGGCGGTCGTGCGGGAGATCGTTCCGGCCGGGGTAGACTGCATCTACATTCGTCAGGGCACGCCGCTCGGGCTCGGTCACGCAGTTCTGTGTGCACGGCCGGTGGTCGGTGAGGAGCCTTTCTTTGTCCACCTCGCGGATGATCTGATCTACAGCGATACTTCGTGCCTGAAACAAATGAAAGATCATTTCGGCCGGCATGGCTGCAGTGTTTTAGGCGTCGAAACCGTGCCGAAGGATCAAACGGGAATTTACGGCATCGTGGCCGTCGAGTCTGAAGGAAACGGCGTACAACGTGTGACTAAGATCGTCGAAAAACCTCAGCCTGAAGATGCGCCTTCTGACCTTGCCGTCGTCGGACGCTACGTCCTCACGCCCGGGATATTCGAGAAGCTAGCGTCGACGGGAAAAGGAGCCGGCGGTGAGATTCAATTGACCGATGCGATCGCTCGATTGATCGCCGATGAACCGGTCCATGTCCTGGCATTCGAAGGCGTTCGCTATGACTGCGGCAGCAAGCTCGGTTACCTAAAAGCAACCGTCGAGTACGGGTTACGTCATCCAGATCTGGGCGACGACTTTCGCACATACCTGGAGAAGCTCGAGACTTAGCGCGTCTACCTGACCCGGCGTTCTAGCAGTCTACAGGACCAGGGAATTTCTCGTGATGGCGGCAAGCGTGGGCGTTCCTGCCTGCTGCATCATGATCTGTAGTTCGCGATTCAGTATATCGAGCACTCGCTCGACACCCTCCTGACCGAATGCGCTCAGCCCCCATAGATAAGGACGGCCGATACAAATCGCGTCAGCTCCAATCGCGAGCGCCTTGAATACATCGGTGCCGCGCCGGAACCCACCATCGACCAACACGGGTATTCTGCCGCCGATCGCCTCGACAACTTCCGGCAGTGAGTCAATCGTTGCTCTGCGGCTGTCGATCGCCCGCCCGCCATGGTTGGAGACGATCAGTCCATCGACACCATGCTGTAACGCGAGACTGGCGTCCTCGTGAGTAACAATACCCTTTAACAACACTCTCATTGAGGTGAAATTCTTGACCCGCTCGACGAATTCCCAGTTCATCTGGGGAGCGCGCGTATTGCTGATCCCCGAGAGGTCCAAGCCATCGAACATTGGCTTGCGTGCGACCGAGCCCTCAAGGCCGGGTTCGTGACAGGCAAGACATTCCGTGTTGGTGGCACGCTGGAACCGATCGAGCGCCTCACGATTGCTGTTCGGCAGATCGACGGTTATCGCGACCGCTGGGCAACCGGAATCCTGTGCGCGCCTGAGGAGGGCCTCCGTAATTCGCCAATCTTCCGTGGGATAGAGTTGGTACCACACCGGCGCGCCTCGCGCCGCGTTGACATCTTCTACGCTCGTGGTCGTTACTGTCGACAGTATTTGCAAACAGTTTCGAGTCGCTGAGGCCCTTGCCACCGCAAGCTCGCCTTCTGGGTGAAACATCTTGTGCGTACCGCAGGGCGCGATGATTACAGGGGAAGCGTGCCGAGTACCGAACAGCTCGATCCCCATGTCGATGTGGCTGACGTCCACCAGGCGACGCGGCCGGATCTGCAGATGTTCGAATCCTTTACGGTTAGCGTCCAACGTCGCGCCACCATCCACGCCCATTGCCATATAGGTGAAGTGAGCGTCAGTCAGGTTCGCTCTCGCGATTGGCTCGAAATCGAAGACGTTGACTGCGTCGGCCGCGTCATCGAGTAGCGAAGCATCGCCGCTGCCAACCAACTGTGCGAACGCGCGACTCGCGGGCGTCAGCGCCGGACTTGCGGCGAGGTAGCTTAAGAAGGCACGCCGATTCGTCATAAGTTTTCCTCTACTGTAGTGTCAGTCGCTACTTCGGCTCGAATCTCCGCGTTGTGTTCACCCAGACTCGGGGGGTAGCGCCGGTATGTCGGCCCATTCTCGGACATGACAATCGGGTTGCCAATCGATCGGATGACTCCTAACGTAGGATGTTCGAGTTCAACGATCATTCCACGGGCGATCAGATGCTCGTCAGTTAATGTCTCATCCGGAAAATTGATCGGTCCTGACGGGATGCCATTATCGACGAATTTATCGAGCCATTCGTCCGCATCGCGAGTAATGAGAATCTCTTCCAATAGTGGGATAAGTTCATCGCGGTGTTGGTTGCGCTGCGGGTTCGTCGCAAAGCGGGGATCGACCATCAGCGTAGCGGTGATCTCCAGAATGCCACAGAATCTCTCCCATAGTCGTTCGGTACCGACGGCTACAATGAGCGTCTTGTCCTTTGTTCTGAGCGGCTGATAGGGACAGACAGTCGGATGGATGTTGCCGAGCCGCTCGGGACGTTCACCGTTAGCGAAATAGCTTCCACCGATATTGGCGAGCCAGGTCGTCTGGGCATCGACCAGCGAGACGTCGATGAATTGGCCGACAGACGGTTCCTGAGTCTCGCGAACATAGAGTGCTGCCTGGATACCCATCACCGTATAGAGCCCCGCGGTAATATCAGCCATCGGCGTGGGAAATCGACTCGGGATTCCATCCGGTTCGCCCGTCAACGCCATGAGCCCGGCTTCCCCCTGAGCGATGATGTCGTAGCCGCCGCGGCTCGCTTTGGGTCCACTATGGCCGTAGCCACTGATCGCGGCATAGATCAGCCGCGGATTGATCTCGCGCAGCGTATCGGGATCGATCTTCGCATTCTTCAGCGACGTCATACGTGGAATGTTGGTGATAAATACATCGCTGCGAGCGATTAGCCGATGAAGAACATCCAGATCCGCTTCGGTCTTGATGTTCAGTTCAATACTGCGCTTGTTGCGATTCACTGAGAGAAAATACGCACTCTCTCCTTGCAGAAAAGGAGGGCCCCAACGGCGGGATTGATCGCCGCTATCGGGGCGTTCGATCTTAATGACGTCGGCACCCAGGTCCCCAAGCATCATGGCGCAATAGGGGCCGGCTAACGCCTCGGTCATTTCTAGAACGCGAATATTCTTAAGGGGTGCGGTTGCGCCCAAAGTAAAACTCCAGCCTGGCGTTATTGGATGATTGTGTGCGGCGACTCGTCAGGGCGTGCCGTCAGGAGAGATGCCGAGCTCGTTATTGACTGCAGCGCGTTCCTCGCTCGTCATCTGAGCCCACCTCGCCCGCATACGCTCGCGGAATCGGGCGCTACGCCGCGCCCGTAATCCGTGGTAAGGGGTCCCGCGAAGTAGAATATAGGACAGGAGTAGCGCACCCGCGGCCTGCCAATAATTCCACGTTGGGCCGCCGAAGATTTCCGGCACGAGCGCATTCCAGAGCAGTATGACGACAACATCGAGGACCGCGACCAGACTCAGAAAGATCGCCAGATTGACGGCGAACTTTCTCGCCACACGCTTCGATTTCATCTGCTCGCCTTAAACGGTTTGATCACTTCGAGCGGTACCCACGGTAGCCGGGCGGGTATCACTATAAATTGTTAGTTTTATGTTGGCCGCGTAGAGCGTCCGTCAGACGCTGCTAGAGAATACCACGTAGGGTAGAAAATCGAAGTAACAGGCGTGGAAGGTGCCGCGGACGCAGCGTTGAGTCGGCCTACAGGACGATGATCGCAGCAACATAGACCGCGAACAGTGCCAACGAGGCAAAGCTCAGTACGTCCAGTTGCAAGAATCGGCGAAGCGTCATTTATCCTCCAGGACGGGCAGTATGCAGTCCCAGAGGGTTACGCAACGGAAGATTTGCGCCTATTCATATAACTCGTACGCATAATTCGCACGATTCAGGGTTGCACCAGAGGTCGGCAGGCTAGCCGAACTGCAGCGCGGCCCACAGAGTCAACGGAATGACACTTACCCACAGCAGCAGCGCGTACCCGACCACTCGGCCGCGCAGGTTCCGCAGCGTCTCCCGAGTGAATTCCAGACCGATAAACAACAGCGCGACCACGATCAGTGCACGCGAGGCGAAGTGGATACCGTCAAAGACCCCCTGCGGCACGTTCAAATTGGCCCTGACCAGAGAGCCGATGATGGAGGCGAGAATAAACAGACCGATGAAGCCGGGGACACGTATTTTCGCCCCGCCAGCGCCGGACAGGAGGCTGAAGATCATTGTCAGCGGGATCAGCCACAGCGTCCGACCGAGTTTCACGGTGGTAGCGACGTCGGTGGCCTCCTGGCCATAGACTGCGGCGGTAGCTACCACGGAGCTTGTGTCATGGACCGCCAGAGCGGCCCAGACGCCGAACTGAGATTGGCTCATGTTCAGCCAGCCGCCAACCAGCGGGAATGTCAGCAGCGCGACCATGTTCAGACAGAAGACGATCGTGAGCGCCAACGCCAATTGGTCGGCGCGCGCTCTGAGAATCGGGCTCAGCGTCGCGATAGCCGTACCGCCGCAGATAGCTGTACCGGCAGCAATCAACCGAGTCATGATGTTATCGACTTTGAGAAGTCGCCCAATCGCGATGCCGGCACCCAGAGTCAGGAGGACATAGACTGCGATCAGGCCTGCATAATCCTGGCTGACCTGCCACATCTGACGCGCATCGAGATTGACGCCGAGAAGCACGATTGCGGCCTGGAGCGCGAATTTACCGTACGAGCAGGCATCTGGGATTAGCACTCGGTTCAACGACAGCGATAAACCGGCGCCGACAAGAATGGCTGACAGCGGATTGCCCCAGATCACGAGTGGCACCAGCGCAGCGGGGACGAGCCATGCGGTCCAGGTAGAAGGGGTCAGGGGCGCAACAACGGTCAGTGTGCTGCTATCGTCCCGTTCTGCCATAACAAAACACTATAAGGATATACCCAAGAATTACAATGGCCCCGCGCACACTACTTTGCACCCGTCGATCAGGCACTGCGATAGAGCTTCGTCATGACGAATTCTTTGTGACCCAGCGCCTCTGCGGCAGTCAAGCGGCCATTCGCCGTCTGAACGATCATGTCCATCAGCGCGTCACCGGCCTCTGGTATCGTCATCTCCCGGCGCACCACGCCCGAGACATCCACGTCGATGTGCTCACTCATCGTTCGTACCGTGCGGGGGTTACCGGTGATTTTGATGACCGGCATGATCGGATTACCGATGATGTTGCCCTGGCCCGTCGGGAAGCAATGCACCACATAACCTGCGGCTGCCTGAATCGTATTGCACTCAGCCGCAGCGGATGAGGTGTCCATGAAGTACAGACCCGGACCCTTTGCCGGTGCCTCGGCCGGCTCCAAGACATCGATATAACTGACTTCTTTGCCGATTTTCTCGAGATTTCCGAGCGCTTTCTCTTCGATCGTCGTCAATCCGCCTGCGATGTTGCCCTTGGTAGGCTGGCTGTCGGAGAGATCTGAGGTCTTGAAGGCCTCGACCACATCATCCTGATAGGCCTGCCAGGTGCGCATGAATTTTGCGCCGACCTCGGGCGTTGCAGCGCGCGACGCACAGATGTGCTCGGCGCCTGTAATCTCGGTTGTCTCACCGAAACATCCGTAGATCCCCTGCGGAATCCACTTATCGTACATGTTGCCGACGGCGGGGCAGGACGCGAGACCCGTTGTCGTATCCGATTCGCCGCATTTTGCCGCGATCCAGAGATCGGCGATATCGCATTCCTCACGCTGTTGACCGGACGTCAGATGCACGAAATCCTTAGCCGTTCGTGAAGCCGCGGCGACTGTCTCGATGTCGCCGTGCTGCTCGATCGAGAAGCCGACGACCGGCTTGCCCGTCGCGGCGATGCCGTCGACGATCTTCTGTGTCCATGCCGGCTCGATACCGATTACGACGCAGGCGGCAACGTTCGGGTTGCTTCCCGTGCCGATCATCGTGCGAAAATGCAATTCGAGATCCTCACCGAACTGTAGACGCCCGTAGGCGTGCGGTAACGCTAAGGTGCCCTGGATATTGGCCGCGACCGATTCACAGGCAGCATTGGAGATATCGTCAACAGGCAGTATCGCGACGTAGTTGCGGACTCCAACGCGACCGTTCTCGCGTCGATATCCGTAGAAAGAGTGATTCGTAGACATGGTCAGCGCGCCCCTACCAGCGTTTGGTTTTCAGATTGTGTGTGTGAACGTGTTCGCCTTTCCTTATGGCTGCGACGATGCGACCGATGTCGGTGCCGTATTTGATCGCCGTGTCACCCTCGGCGAGATCGGTGAGGGCAATCTTATGACCGATCGGGACATCCTGCTCGGCTGTTAGCTTAAAATCGCTGTTGTTTTCCGTCACGACACACAGTAACTCAGCGCCCGACTCGATACCCTCGACGACAACGACGCCGACGTTGTCCTTCTTATCGTGGACCAATAACTGTGGAATGCTCATGGGCCTTCCCTCCTGTTGATACTTTCATCATTGCTACTAGATTCCATCGACAGTAGGCGCATGACTTCTTGCGCCGCCTGATTCGCTTCTTCACGCGTGGCGCGCTCCGCTGCGTCGGCATCGTTATGTTCGGCTGCGGTGACGATCGAGCGAAGATTCTCGATACTCTCTCGCGAGCGCTCATCCGAGCGTCTCGGATGGGTGAGGCCCAGAGAGCGCCACTGCCAGATCCGGGCATGTAGCGTCGCCAGCATCGATATCAACGTTTCGCTCTGCGTCCCTTGATGCAATACCTCGTAGAAGCGTGTCTTGGTCTCGAGTGTCTGTTGAACGTCACCGGTTTCATAGGCGGATACAACTGCCTGGAAGGCATCGCGGAGTTCGACGAGACGCTCGGAATCGGCTTGCTCGACGAATATTCGTGCCGCAAGCCCGTACAAGACCGCCCGAATTCGATACAGATCTTCGGCTTCTTCCCTAGTCAGGGCCCTGACAATTGGTCCTTTGTTCGGAATAACCTCGACCAATCGCTCCGCTTCGAGTTGTCTCAGCGCCTCTCGAATGACCGTGCGCGAGACCCCCATGATCTCGATCAGCTCTCGCTCCGTCAGACGTTTACCGGGCGGAAGCTCACCTGAGACGATGGCGTTACGCAACCCCTCCAGCACCTGCTGACGCAACGAAGCCGCTGTTTTCTGGACCTTGATCAGGGCAACCTGGCTCATTGACGGCTATTGTAATACCATATTACGGTATTAGGTAACCCCCTGGACAAAAAAGGCCGGCCAATGCACTCGGATCCAATCAAACTGGGCATCATCGGTCTCGGCCGTTGGGCCAGGGTGCTCACCCGCGCAGCCCGGAAATCCCGGAAACTGGAGATCGTGGCCGGCTACAGCCGCTCTGAGGAGAAACGCGACGCCTTTCAAGACGAATTCGGTATCAGGGGGGATCCGGACATGGAAACGCTGCTCGCGGATCCTGAGATCAAGGGCGTGATCCTGACGGTACCGAACGAACAGCATCTACCGGTAGCCGAAGCGGTCGCGAAAGCAGGCAAGCACGTCTATACCGAGAAGCCTATCGCGAATACCTTAGAGTCAGGACTCGAGATCGAAGCGCTGCAGAGTCGTTATGGAATTCACGTGATGGTCGGGCATAGCGCAAGACTCCTCAAGGGCACCCGGCTGATGAAAGCAGCGATGGACCGCGGCGAACTCGGTCGCATCGTCTTCATCGAGGCGAACTTCTCTAACGAAAGAGCCCTGGAGATCACGCCAGACACGTGGCGCTGGTATCGGGACAAAGCACCGGGTGGGCCGCTCTCACAACTCGCGATTCACCAGTTCGACACCATCCACTATCTGGGTGGCGAGATCGCAGAAGTCTCATCGATCGCCTCCAAACTTTCCCCGGTCGGCGCGGAAATCGACGATCAGTCGATGACCTTGTTGAAATTCGCCGACGGCAAAATCGGTTATGTCGGGTCGAGTTGGACATCCCCCGGCATTTACTCGATTCGAGTCTTCGGCCAGAAGGGATTAATGCATTTTGAACTCGATTTCAGCGCCTGGGACACGCCCGATCGACTGCATGAGACATCGGCGCTATATATTCAACGTGGTAAAGACGGTTTTAGTAAACGCGAAGTGCTCGAGATTCCCGCCGGGGACATGTTTCAGGACGAACTCGAGATGTTCGCGGAGGTCTGTGCCAGCAACTCAGCTTGCGAACTTAGCGCGAGCAGCGGCAACGTCGCGCTAGCGGTGGTTTATGCAGCGCTACGTTCTGTCGAGAGAAATGGCCATAGCGTCACGCTCAATGATGTGATCGAGGATTCGCGCGCCAAACTATCGGCGGCCTAGAAGGAAACTTGTTATGGCACAGATACCGAGTCGCTATTTCATCGATCTGACTCAGCCCGAGATCGCTGCGCAGCTGCAGAACAATCCACTAGTCATTCTGCCGGCCGGCAGCGTTGAGCAGCACGGCCCACATCTGCCGACGGGCACCGATATCTATGCGGCGAACGTTATCGGCCACGCTGTCGCGGAGCAAATGGACGGCCTGGTACTACCTGGTGGCCCGTTGGGCGTGACGCCAATGCATATGCCGTTCGAAGGCACGCTCACTCTGACCCCTGAGACTTACATGCGCGTCGTCGAAGAAACCTGCGCGTCGACGGCACAGCACGGCGCGAAGCAGCTACTGATTCTCAACTGGCACGAAGGCAATATCCCGTCGCTCTCGGTAGCGGCCGACAAACTGCATCGTGATCACGGCATGACGGTGCTGACGGTACAGGCCTGCTATATCGCCGCAGATCTCTATGGCCACGAGTGCGGCGGGCTGACCCATGGCGGTGAGATCGAAGCGCTCGCGATACTCGCTCACCGGCCGGAACTCGTGCATCTGGATCGAATCGACTATTCGTCCGATCAAGAGCATGGCCGCAAGATGGATAAACTTCGGCGTACGCGAACATTTCAACCCGTGTTGACCGATATTCGTTCCATCGCCGCAACGGGTTGGTACGGAAAGCCGGAACATGCGACGGTGGAAAAGGCACAGAGAATGCTTACTGAAGTCGCTGCAGCTATCGCAGCGGAGGCTGGTGAGATCTTTCGGCAACTTGAGGCCGTGCAAGGCGGTGTCGCAGAAGTACGGCGTCTACAGCAGGCGAGTTGACCCGAAGAGTCACGGCCCGCAGACGGAGGTAATCGGTGGCGCGCGTAGTCAGACTTGAGAAAGCCAGAAATCTGGGGCTGCCGGGCCGGAAGTCACTGGAGATCATTTCAGATGCAGAAGGCTCTAAGGCAGTCACGCTGCGGTACGTCGAAATACCGATACCCGCAACCGGGGAAGAACTGCGCCTACCGCATTCGCACAGCGACTGTGAGGAATGCATCCATGTCCTGTCCGGGCGCGGTCTTTTCTGTACGGATGAAGACGAACAGGTATTGCAGCCCGGTGACACAATTCTCATTCCATCTGGCGAGTTGCACGTGACACGCAACACAGGCGAGACACCATTGGTACTGCTGTGCTTCTTTCCGCTTAGTAATCTCGACACACACGGCTAAATGGACCGGAGTCCGTGACGATGATCTATGACGTTGCGTGCCTGCGCCCGGAGGCGGACTTCCTGAGGGTCGGGATCGTGCCGCCAGAGACACTCTCGATAGACTATCTTAGCCCAGCAGATCAACAACTCGCCGCAACCCTGGCCCAAGTACGTGCATTGGTCATTCCGGCTGTCGGACCGAAGCTTGAGCCTGCGCTGTTCGAGAACCGCACCATACAGTTGGTTCAGGTTACCGGGGCCGGTGTAGATCGTCTCGATGAGCCGGCGATGAGGAAATTCGGCATCGCGGTTGCGAACGTACCGGGGAGTTCGAACGATGCGGTCGCCGAGTATGCGGTGAGCTGCGCACTCATGTTGCTGCGGCGTATCGCTTGGGCCGATGGGGAAATTCGTCTGGGTAACTACGGTGAGATACGCTCTCGCATGATTGCGGCCAGCCTGCCCGGGCTAGCGGATCTTATCGTCGGGGTCGTCGGGCTCGGGACGATCGGCACGGCGGTCGCGGAGGCCTTTCACCGCATGGGTAGCCGAATCGTCTACTATGATCCTATCGCCACAGGCTCGGATGCGACCGAACGAATGGCTGCGCAGCCATTGTCACTGCGTGAGCTTCTGCAACAGGCAGATGTCGTCACGCTGCACGTGCCGCTGATTCCGGCGACAGAAGGCCTCATCGGCGCGAGCGAACTCGCCTGCATGAAGCGCGACGCGGTTCTCATCAACGCCGCTCGAGGCGGGATCGTTGATGAAGCGGCATTGGCGGCGCGACTTGCGTCCGGGGATTTAGGTGGCGCAGCGCTCGATGTCTACGCAGAGGAGCCACCGTCTTCTTCCAACCCGTTGTTCGCATTGGATGGAGACGCGACCAGGCGAGTGTTGTTTACGCCGCATATCGCCGGCGTCACTCGGCAGTCATGGGCGAACTTATTTCGTTCGTCTTGGGAGAATGTCGTGCGGGTTCTAGACCGCGGTGAGGCGCCTCTAAACCGGGTATATTGAGTTGGCTTTGCAGGAACGCGTCGAGAACGAATAATCGGTCAGGAGTTGCCTGAGATGTTGGTAGTTCGAAAACACTTTCTGACGCTGATCGCGAGCGCGTGCGTTGTCGTCACGGGCGTCCCGGCGCAGGCCCAGGACGAGAATTACTTCGACGGGAAGACGATTACCGTTTACGTCGGACGGACCCCCGGCAGCGGTGCCGATCTGTCAGTTCGAATCTTTGTCGAGTTCTGGAAACAACACATTCCAGGCAACCCCACGATGGTAGTGCGCAATGTTCCGGGCGGCGGCGGCACGCGAGTCTGGAATCTCGGCGCCGAGGTCGCCGACGCTGACGGCCTGCATATTCTCTATTCGCCAACTTCGGGTGCGGCGGCTATCCTGAAAGAACCGGGGCTCAGGGCCGATTTTGCTAAGATGCCGTATATCGGCGGCCTGATGAGCCCGAATATGGCTTATGTTCGGACAGATAAAGTCAGCAGCGCCGAAGATCTGCTGACGGCCGACGGATTGATATTCGGCGGCCAGACACCGGCCCATCGTTTCGACCTTCTCGGTCGCCTTGGCCTCGATGCCGTCGGTGCCAACTACCAATATGCGACCGGGTTCCCAGGCGCGGCCGACGTTTTCAACGCCGTGCGTCGAGGCGAGATCGATATCCAGGTGGCTTCGTTGGGGCTCTACCGCTTCTCGATCGAGCCGACTCTGGTCAAGGAAGGACTCGCGATACCGCTATGGCATAACCCGGCGGCCGACACGAACGGCAATCTGACTGCGCTGGAAGTCGCGGCGGATATCCCCTCCTATATGGAGTTCTACGAGAACTTGACGGGTACTCCGCCCTCGGGCCAAGAGTTCGAGATGTACAAATGGTTGCTGCCCAGGGTCAATAACATCGTCTACGCGGCGCTCCTACCGCCGAATACGCCCGCGGAAATTCAGGAGATACTGCGTGAGAGTTTCCTCGACGTCACCGAGAACCCGGATTATCAAGCACAGGAACTGACGATGTACGGTTTCAACCTGCCGGTTATCGGTGCCGACGAAGGAACGGCCATTCTCAATAGCCTGTACGACGTTCCCGAGAGCGTCTCGACTTATCTCAAAAACTATATCGACGCGGTCCGCTAGTGCCGGTTCGCTGAGACATCATGATTGAAGGCTTGACGGCCGGCCTGCTGCTGGCGTTCAGCTGGCCGACGATCGGTTATCTGCTGCTCGGTGTCTTTCTCGGCATGTGGATCGGCGCCGTCCCGGGGCTGGGTGGCGCAGTTGGTCTCGCACTGATGTTGCCGTTTACCTTCAATATGGACCCGGTGCCCGCGTTCGCCTTGCTATTAGGTATGTACGCCGTCACATCGACGAGCGATAGCATCTCTTCGATCATGCTTGGCATTCCCGGCACCGTTGCGTCCCAGGCGACGATTCTCGACGGGTATCCGTTGGCCAAGAAGGGGCAAGCGGCCCGCGCTTTCGGCGCAACCTACACAGTCTCGGCTTTTGGCGGCGTGGTCGGCGCGTTGTTACTCGCTGCGTCGCTGCCGATTATTCTCCCGTTTATTTTCGCTTTTGGCGTACCCGAATTCTTCATGCTGTCGGTACTTGGCCTAACCATGGTCGGCGTACTGTCGGGTCAATCGATACTAAAGGGCATGAGCGTCGCCTTGTTCGGCCTCTTGCTGACGACCATCGGTTACGCAAACGCCACCGGTGTGCCGCGCTTCTATCTGGGCGCCAACTACCTGTTAGACGGCATACCGATCATTCCGATCGTTCTGGGCCTATTCGGAATTCCCGAGCTAATGGAGCTCGCGGTGAAGAACACATCGATTTCACGCGTCTCCCGCGACGACTCGGGTGACGGCGGAATGTGGCGGGGAATCAAGGACGCCTACGTACACCGCTGGTTGGCGCTCCGCTGCGCGCTGCTCGGTACGTATATCGGCATGATTCCCGGATTGGGTGCCGCGATCGTCGACTGGATCGCTTACGGCCACGCCGTTCAGAGTGCACGTGATAAATCGCAATTCGGTAACGGCGACATTCGGGGGGTGATCGCACCGGAGACCGCGAATAACGCGCACAAGGCCGGTGCACTGATACCGACCGTCGCTTTCGGCATTCCCGGCAGCCTCGGCACCGCAATTCTGCTCGGAGCGCTTGTCATCAAAGGCCTCAGGCCGGGGCTGGATATGTTGACCGTAAACCTCGCATTGACCTTCAGCATGATCTGGGAGATTGCGTTGGCGAATCTTCTTGCGGCCGGCCTGCTGATGTTGCTCAGCCGACAGATTCAGAAAATCGCGTTTGTTCCGGGTCATCTGATCGTTCCCGGCGTGATGGTGGTTCTGCTGATGGGCGCCTGGGTCGCGACCAACTCGATGGGGGACTGGTGGACCTGCCTCGCGATGGGGACACTGGGCTATGTCATGAAACAGGGCGGCTGGCCACGGCCACCGCTGATTCTAGCGTTGGTACTCGGCGGCTTGATGGAAAACAATCTGCAGCTTAGTACACAAATTTACAACGGTTATGAATGGCTGTACGACCGCCCTGTCGTTGTTGCCATCGAGTTGCTGATTGTCCTGACGGTCGTATTGTCCGTACGTGGAATCATCAAGCCAAAAGGTCAGTCCGCTCAGGGAGGCGAGGGTGCTAGCCGCAACCCGCTGCTCTCACTGCCTCTGGCGGCAGGTTTCACCGTCGTGTTTCTGCTGGCGTTATCGGAAACGTTAGGCTTTCAGGAAACCGCAACGGCGCAGTTTCCTCGCGCCATACTGATCGTGGCAATTCCGCTGGCACTGTTGATTGTCGGCAAGGACGTTATTGCATCGAGAAAAGCCGCCTATGATACGGGCGGCATGACGATCGCGATGCGCTCTGCGCTTAGGCAAGCCGATCTCGGCCCGAGCGTGCTATTCATCGGTTACTTGCTGGCGATGATCGCCGTAACCTACATCGCAGGG
>Ga0310122_10000204_pt1 | contig 37620 bp, 29 predicted proteins | sample CB6_Bottom_1051__FD_203503 | JGI IMG/M metagenome (GOLD analysis project Ga0310122, IMG submission 203503) | Marine microbial communities from Western Arctic Ocean, Canada - CB6_Bottom_1051 | ecosystem: Environmental > Aquatic > Marine > Oceanic | place: Canada: Western Arctic Ocean | collected...
TCCGTGCCTACGACGCTTTCGCGAGGCCGGGGCGCGGAATCTGACGGTGCTACACACGCGGGATCGGAGCGTCGCCAACACGGACGCGTTCGTGGAGCCGCTACGCCGGGCGCGGGGAGTCTGGTTCATGGGTGGGAGCCACTGGCTCCATACTGACGCTTACCTGGACACCAAGGTGCACGAGGAGTTGTTTGCACTGCTGGACCGAGGTGGAGTGATCGGCGGGGGTTCGGCGGGCGCCCACATACAGGGCGAAATCATGAACGTCAGTCGAACGCCGGAACGCGAATTTTCAGAGCGTACGCTCCCACGGGAGGACTGGCGGCGGGGCTTCCGGCTACTGCGCAACGTAATCATCGACGTGCACGTCCTCGTGCGTAACCGGCAGTTCGATATGATCGGCGTAATGAAAGCCCATCCGGACATGCTCGGGATCGCCATCGACGAGAACACCGCGATCGTCGTCCAGGGTGACGAGTTCGAGGTCATCGGTACGAGCTATGCCATCATCCATGACAATCAGCGGGAGCTCCCGCCCGACGGGCCAGAAACGATGCGCACCGTCGGAGGTCCGTTCTATTTCCTTCGGCCCGGCGACACCTACAACCTGAAGACGAGAGAGGCGTTCCGGGCCACTAGGACAGAGGAGCCCATCGCCCGGGTGGCCCCGCGCCGTGGGGGCGCTCCCTGAGCCGGTCGCAGTTAGTACTCCACCACCCGCAGGTTTCTCCACCGCACCTTGATCCCGCCCCCATCGTGGATCTGCAGCGCGATGTGACCCGTGGCCTCACCGATCTTCTCGTCCGTGAGGTCGATCATCTCGGTGCCGTTGAGCCACGTCGTGACGCGTGAGCCGACGACCCGGATCTTCATCTCGTTCCAGTCGCCCATACGGAGCGCGTGGTCCTTCTCCGGCGCGGGCGAGGGAGCAGGAGGAGATGTGCAAGGTTGATGCAGCCGCCTAAGCTGGGGTCAGCGGTGCTCGCGTGAGTGATCGGGAGCCAAAGCCTTCCCCGCCGGCGAAGCTTCGTCATCTCGTGGCCGGGCCGATCGTCTTTGCGTTGCTGCTGCTCATGCCTTTGGGTGGACTTCCGTTCGAGACTCGCGGCGCCATGGGTCTGCTGGTTTGGATGGCCTGGTGGTGGATCACCCGGCCTGTGCACCTGGCGGTCACGGGACTACTCCCACTCCCGGTCGCCGCGGTCTTCGGGCTCGCACCCATGGGTGAGGTCGCGACCTCGTACTCTCAGGACACGATCCTTCTCCTGTTGGGCGCGAACATTCTGACGAGCGTCTGGACCCGATGGGGGCTCGATCGCAGAATCGGCCTCGCTTCGTTACTCGGAGTGGGAACCGACACGCGCAGGCAGATCCTCGTCTGGTTTCTGGTCAGTGCGGCTCTCTCGGGCGTTCTCCCGAACACGATCGTCGCCGCCACGATGATTCCAATCGTCGTCGCGATGTTACGCTCCATCGGCATCGAGGACCTCTGGAACAGCCGCGTCGGGACGGCACTCGTACTCGCCGTGGCCTGGGGCACGAGCGCGGGGGGGGCCGCGACGCCGCTCGGTGGCGCCCCGAATCTCTTGACCGTCGGCTTCATCGAGGAGTCGGTCACCGGCCAGGAATTCTTCTTCCTGACCTGGGTCATGCGACTTGCTCCGGTCACCGTGGTGATCGTGCTCGTGATGTTCCTCTTCATGCGGTTCGCGATGCAGCCGGAGGTGGCCACGCTACCCGGCTCAAAGGACTATTTCCGGGAAGAGCTCCAGGCACTGGGCCCCATGAAGACGCAGGAGAAGTGGGGCCTCGCCCTGTTCGCGGTGGCGGCGGCGCTCGCGTTCGGACGGCCCCTCTATGCGGAGCTGGTTCCCAGCCTCACGCCCGCGTTCGCGTTTGTTGCGATGGCTGTGGCGAGCTTCGCGATCCGCACGCGCCAGGGGCCGCTCATCACATGGGATTACGCGCAGGCGAACATGTACTGGGGCCTTTTCTATCTCTTCGCTGGAGGAATCGCCCTGGGCCGCATCCTGAGTGGCTCGGGCGCCGCGGAGGCCTTCGCGAACGCGCTGGTGCCGTACGCCGGCTCGGGCGGCTTCACGGCCGTGCTCGTGTTCTCTCTTCTGACGATGCTGCTCACACAAGTCACCAGCAACACGGCCGCCATCGCCATCGTCGTCCCCATCACCATCAGTACATTCCAGTCGCTCGATCTGAATCCGATCCCGTTCGTCTATATCGTCACGGTGATCGGAAACTGTGGCTTCATCCTTCCTTCGTCCGCCGGCGGCCCCGCCGTGGCGGCGGGATACGGGGTGAACCTACAGACGATGGCCGTCAAAGGTCTCATCGCTTCACTTCTGGTACTCGTGACTCTGGTGGTGTTGGGATACGCTCTGGCCAGGTGGTGGCCTGCGTTCGGGGTGGCGTAATGCGAGGGTTAGCGCGATTCCCGAGTCTACGTGGTCGTCAGCCGCCAGGCCCTCATCGACTCGCGTTTCGCCACGGTAGTTTGTGCGCCCATCTACTCACGAGGCGACCGCCTCTCCACCCAGGTTCCGGTCGGGCCCGATCAAGGCCTAAAGCACGATTCGTGTATCATGTGCGACAACCTCGTGAGCATTCAGAAGGTGCGGCTGAGAGATTACGTCGGTTCCCTGACCGGGTCGCTCGCCTCACAACTAAATCGCACTTTGAGGAGTGCCCTGGACCTACTTTGAGTACTGGGAGGCGAGGCCGGCCGATGCGAAGCACACGGCGGACGGAGACGATGGTCGCGATTCCAGGAGAGCGAAGTCGCTTTTCCTTGCGTGACGAGCACGAAGCCACCTATTCTTGCCCGAACGATCCCAGATCGGCCGTTTCACGGGAGGGGGATCAAGCGAGGTGGCGATGCGCACATTCCAGACGTCGGTCGGTCTAATTCCCGCCGTTTTCCTGGCATTCGCCGCCCTGACGGCCACCGGCGCCGAAGCTCAGAATCCCACCACATTCACCAGCGACATCCGTCCGATCATGGAGCGCACCTGCTGGGGCTGTCATGGTGAGGACTTCCAGCGGTCCGGTCTCGACCTGCGTACCCGGAGCGACGCAATTTTGGGAGGCATAAGCGGCCCCGCGATCGTACCCGGACGCGCCGAAGAGAGTCTGCTCTACCGCATGATCGCGGGGCTCGATGAGCCCCTGATGCCGAGGGACGGTCCGTCCTTGACCAGGGCCGAGATCGCCGCAGTGCGGGCTTGGATCGATGGCGGTGCGCACTGGGACGATGGGCCGACCGTGGCCGTGGCCGCGGACGCAACAGAGGAACTTCCCCCCGGGGCTCGTGAGGCCTGGGCCTTCCGGCTCCCGGTGCAGAGTGCCGTTCCCACGGCATCACCGTTCGAGCATCCCATCGATCGTTTCCTCGAGCAGACGCGCCGGGCGCAGGGCCTCACCGCGGCGCCGCGCGCCGATCGCCGCACGCTGCTCAGGCGCGCGCACCTCGATCTGATCGGGTTGCCGCCCACGCCCGAGGAGGTGGCGGAGTTCTTGGACGACTTGCGGCCTGACGCGTGGGAGCGTGTGATCGAGCGGCTCCTGGCTTCGCCGCACTACGGCGAGCGTTGGGGTCGCCACTGGCTCGACGTGGCGCGGTACGCGGACTCGGACGGCTTCGAGCAGGACTACGACCGACCCAACGCGTGGCGATATCGCGACCACGTCATTTCCGCGTTTAATGACGACAAACCCTTCGATCGGTTCATCGAGGAGCAGATCGCAGGCGACGAGCTCGACTGGGCGACCGACGAGACCCGGATCGCAACCGGCTTCCTGCGCGCCGGTCCCCGGGTGCACTTTCGTGAAAAGGACAACCCGGAGCGGCGGTACGAGTACTTGGACGACATCGTCGCCACGCTCGGCCGGGGAGTGCTCGGCCTGACGGTTCAGTGCGCGCGCTGCCACGATCACAAGTTCGATCCGATTCTCCAGACCGACTACTACCGCTTGGCGACGTCGATCTTCGGGTACGTCGAAACGGAGTATCCGCTGCTCCCGCGTGCGGAAGGCGAGGCGTACCGGGCGAAGATCGCGGACATCGCCGAGCGGCAACGCGTCCTGAGGGCTCAGGTCGCCGAGATCGAAGCGCCCTACCGCGAGCGACTGAAGATGGAGCGCCTTGAACGCGAATTCCCGGCCGATGTGCTGCGCGCGGTTCAGAAGCCCGAGAGCGAGCGCACGCCAGGGGAGAAACTCCTCGCCGATCAGGTTCTCTCGCTCGGTGTTTCCGGGACGCGCGTGGCCCAGGCGTTGACATTGGAAGATTCCGTGCGACGGCAGACGTTCATCGATCGCATCGCCGACGTGGAGCAGGAGCGACCGGAACGACCGCCCATGGCCGACATCGTGACGGACGGAGACTACCGCTTCACTCCAGACGGCCCCGGCGACGAGATCATCGGCTGTCCGGAGTGCCGAACACCTCCGGACACGCCTGGTAGCTACTTGCACGAGGGTCCGGGACGGTACGAGGTGCCGACGAGTCACCTTCTCATCCGCGGCGATCCCTTCAGCCTGGGACCGGTGATGTCGCCTGGCTTCGTCAAGGTCGCGACCTACGGCGATCCGCCGACCGAGATTTCGCGGCCTGACGGGCGCACGTCCGGCCGGCGCCTGGCGCTCGCGCAGTGGCTGACCTCCGAGGGGAACCCGCTGACGGCACGCGTGTTCGTGAATCGGATCTGGTACCATCACTTCGGACGCGGCATCGTCGCTACGCTCGACAACTTCGGAGCGGTGGGTGATCCCCCGACCCACCCCGAGCTCCTCGACTGGATGGCGGTCGAGTTTGCAAGCAACGGCTGGAGCATCAAGCGGATGCACCGGCTGATGATGACGTCCGAGGCCTACCAGATGGCGTCGGCGTACGAGGATGCGGACAACATCACTAACGATCCAGAGAACTTCAGCCTCTGGCGCTTCCGCATTCGGCGGCTCGAGGCCGAGATCCTGAGAGACGCCATCATGGCTTCGAGCGGAGGCATCGACCTCACCGTCGGCGGACCGCCCGTGTTCCCATACGTGCCGTATGAGATCCTGGCGGGTCAGGCGCACGGTCGCTGGGACAACCAGCCGGACGGGCCGGCGGTGTGGCGCCGCAGCGTCTATGTCTATCGACGTCGCTCGCTGGTCTTCCCGTTCTTCGAGACATTCGACCTCCCCGACCAGGGTGTGACGACGGCTTCCCGCAACGTATCTACCGTGGCGACGCAGGCGCTGACGCTTCTCAACAATCCGTTCGTGCTCGGGCAGGCCGCCCTGTTCGCGGAACGACTGGAGCGGGAGGTGCCGAACGACGTGGCGGGGCAGGTCGACCTAGCGTACCGAATCGCGTTGACGAGGCCTCCCACGGAAGCGGAGGCGGAGATCGGCAGTCAACTCGTCGCAGAGCGATCGCTGGTCGATCTCACACACGTCATGTTCAACCTGAGCGAGTTCCTCTACCTGAGGTGAGGCATGAGTCATCAGTGCGGATGTCACGAGAAGACGTTTTGGTCGCGTCGCGACTTCCTCTTTCAGTCGGGCGGCGGTTTGGCCGGAGTGGCCCTCGCCCATCTTCTCGACCGCGAAGGACTGCTGGCCGCGGAGAGGGCGGGGCTGGCGGGTGACCCGCAAGTCCTGGGGCCGTGCGACGAGGCGGTGCCGGGTAACCCGTTCGCGCCGAGGGCGCCGCACTTTGCTCCGCGCGCGACCGCCGTGATCTCGCTCTTCATGAGTGGCGGAGTGAGCCACGTCGACACCTTCGATCCGAAGCCGGCGCTCACGAGGTATGCGGGCCAGCCGCTGGACAGCCACGTGGATGGAAACATCGTCGTCCGTCAGGGCTACCCAGGTCCGCTGATGCCGAGCCCGTTTTCCTTCGACAGATACGGTGAGAGCGGGATCGAGGTATCCGAGATCTTTCCCCATATCGCGAAGCACGTCGACGAGATCGCTTTCATACGCTCGATGTACGGCCGATCGAACGATCACGTCCAGGCGACCTACGAGATGCAGACCGGCCAGATCCGTATGGGTTTTCCGAGCGTGGGCTCGTGGGTGACCTACGGTCTCGGGTCGGAGAGCTCGAGCCTGCCGGCGTTCGTCGTGATGACCGACTATCGGGGCGGGCCGTTGGGTGGCCCGAACGACTGGGCCGCGGGCTTCATGCCGGCGAGCTACCAGGGCACACAGTTCCGTGCGTCGGGCGACCCGATCGTCGACCTCGAGCCCCCGCAGGGGATGACGCCGGAGGCACAGCGCGCTCGACTGGACGTGCTGGCGAAGCTCAACGAGATGGACATGGAGAAACATCCCGGCAACTCCGAGCTCTCGGCTCGCATCTCGTCGTACGAGCTCGCCTACCGGATGCAGGGCTGCGCTCCGGAGGCGATCGACGTGTCGTCGGAGTCCGACCTGACGAAGAAGCTCTACGGTCTCGACAACGAGCTCACCGAGCCGTTCGGGCGGCAGTGTCTGATGGCGCGGCGGCTCGTCGAGCGCGGCGTCAGATTCGTGCAGCTCTTCCAAGGCGGCCTCGGCAATCAGAACACCGACACGTGGGATGCCCACAGCAACCTTGTGGAGAATCACACGCAGCACGCCGCCGAGTCGGATCTCCCGATCGCCGGCCTGTTGACGGACCTCAAGGCGCGTGGGCTTCTCGATACGACGCTCATCGTGTGGCACGGGGAGTTCGGACGGATGCCGATCTCGCAGCGCGGAGTGGGCCGCGACCATAACCCCGGTGCCATGACGGCTTGGATGGCCGGCGCGGGAATCAAGGGCGGACAGGTCATTGGCGCGACCGACGACTTCGGCTACAAGGCTCTGGAGCAGCCGGTCTCGGCGCACGACCTGCACGCGACCATGCTACACCTGCTAGGCATGGACCACACGAAGCTGACGTACCGATTCAGCGGCCGCGACATGCGGCTCACGGACGTGGCCGGCACGCTGATACCGCAGATCGTCGGATGACTCGACTCGCGGTGCTCTTGGCCGGTCTCTCGTGCGCCTTGGCCGTGTCCGCACCGACCGTCGACGCGCAGTCGCGCCCCCGTCCCGGACAGCAGGTTGTCCTCGTCACGGGCTCGACGAGCGGACTGGGTCGTGAGGTCGCGCGCAGACTCGGCGCGACGGGTGCCTTCGTCATCGTCCACGGCCGGAACCGTGAGCGGGGGATGGAGGTCGTCGAGGCGATCGAGAGAGAGGGGGTCGGGAACGCGCGCTTCTACGCCGCGGACCTCTCATCGTTCGACCAGGTCCGCGAATTCGGTGAGGTGATCCTGCGCGACTATGACCGACTCGATGTGCTCGTCAACAACGCCGGTTTCGGAAGGGCGCCCGAAGAGCGGATGCTCTCGCAGGATGGGCTCGAGCTGCGCTTCCAGGTGAACCACCTCTCGCACTTCCTGCTGACCCGGATGTTTTTACCTCGACTCCGCGCGAACGCCCCCTCGCGCATCGTCAACGTGTCGTCGGGTGCTCAACAGCCGATCGACTTCGACGACGTGATGATCGAGAACAATTTCAGCGGTGGGCGCGCCTACGCCCAGAGCAAGCTCGCTCAAGTCATGTTCACGATCGACCTCGCCGAGGAGCTGGCGGGAACGGACGTGGTCGTGAACGCGCTGCATCCGGCTACCTACATGGACACGAGGATGGTGAGGAGGGCCGGGCTCACGCCGAGGGCCACCGTCGGTGAAGGGGCGGAGGCGGTCATGCAGCTGATCAGCTCACCTGATATCGGCAGTGGCGGCTACTTCAACGGCCTGCGGCCCGCGCGTGCGAACGCCCAAGCGTACGACGAGGAGGCTCGCAGAAAGCTTCGCAGGCTGAGTGAGGAGCTGACCGGGGCGCACTAGACTCGAGCTCCAACGCGCGCGCGCCTGACCCTCACTCGAGGCTGGAACGCTGACCTTCCACGAAGACGCGGGATCTGGCGCCTCAATTGCGCACAAGGCACTTGAGTCAGTTCCTGGGCACGAGACGCTGGAGCTCGTCGAGCCAGTTCTCGACGACGATCAGGTGGTCGTAGTCAGCCGGCTCGCTCCACTCTAACGGTGCTCCACTTCCTCATAATGCCGGCGGAGCAGATCGTCTCCGAAGTCGTTCTGGGGGTCGCGCCACACCGAATGCACGTGGTTGGCTCCACCCTGTACGTTGTCGTACTCGATCAGCAGGGTGGGTCCGTGGATGCGGTAGTAGTGACCCTCGCCACGCTCCGTGCCGCCCGCCCACGCGAAATGGAGGTTCTTAAGTCCGGCCTCGTGGATTCGCTGCATCTCCGCGTCGGCGACTTCGGCGTTGGCATTGTTCAGGTATTCCTCGATGACATGCATCAGCGCCTTACGCTGCGCATCGTTCATTGCCGAGGCGGGCAGCCCTTCGAAGCGATCCAGTTCCACCGTCCGAGCGTTCCCGGTGACGATGTCCTCTGGAGCTTCCGCCTCGATGATGACGGTCCGGAGTTGAGCGTCGGTGAGGAGGGCCAGGAGCTCGCGGGCCAGATCCTCCTCGGCTCCCAGGAGGCGCCGCCCGGTGTTCGAGCCCTCTCCGACCAAGTGCGGATTCGAACCCAGGAAGGCCGGAGTGACAGACGGAAGAGCGCCTCCGGACGCGGCGAAGTTCATCGAGATGTGGTGTCCCTCGAAGCGCCAGGCCCAGGACCCGTCCTCGGAGGGGGCGCCGAAGATGTTGAAGTAGTAGTCCTCGGGATCACGCCGATCCGGCCGGCCCTCGATCTGGCCGAGGATCCCCTCGAGCTGCATGACCCCGGTCGCCTTCAGGTAGCCCTGCGAACTGAGAACGCTCTGCAGGAGCCCATGGGCGGCGGTGCGCTGCTCCGGGTTCATGTCCTTGAGCCGGACGCCGTATCGCTCCCAAGGTACGTAATGCCAATCGAAGCGTTGCTCCGCATCCAGCTCCCACGTGCCCCGAGCACGCTCGGCACTACCGAGGGTTGCGACGTACGCTTCGGCCGCTGTGGCCATACGGTCGCCTGTGTTGGCGGGTGGGGGCTCAGGAGCGCGGACCATGAGCGCGGCCACAAGGATGACGGCCAGGACGGCCGCCCCGAGGGTGGTCAGGATGTTACGCATGAGTGTCCTCCGGCTTCCGGCGTGAGGTGGCGACGGTACCAGGGGGGCAAACATGCAGCTGGGAAATCGGGCGCGATAGAGGGAGGCCGGCGTGCCCAGCGGACGCCATGCCCCTATGATGCCTATCCTAGTGCGATCTCTCGTCTATAGTGATAACGGTGCGCTGCCGATAGTCGAGGTAACGAAATGACGAACAACGGAATTCGGGGACCGGAGGCGGCCGCGGAGAGAGACGGGCACCCGAGTCAGCGTCTCGCGTTGCTGATCGGCATGCTGGTGGCCTTCTCCACGATGCTCGGCTCTGTCGGCTGTGGAGCACCCGCGGGAGAGCCCGTGGACGCGACGGACGAGCCGCGGGGTCTCCGGTCGAACACCCCAGAGGCGTCTCCCGGATACGTGGTCTTCAACCCGAACCTGTCGCTCACGACCTACCTCGTCGATCTCGAGGGTCGCGTCGTTCACACCTGGCAGAGCGACTACGGGCCCGGCGGTGGCGCCTACTTACTGGACAACGGCCACCTTCTGCGTGGTGTACACGAGCCGGACGTCCCGGTGTTCAGCGGCGGCGGGCAGGCCGGTTGGCTTCAGGAGCTCACGTGGGATGGTGAGGTGGTGTGGGACTTCACGTTCGCCACCGAGGATCACCTGCTACATCACGACGTGGCGCTCCTTCCCAACGGCAACGTGCTCGGCATCGCGTGGGAGCAGAAGTCCCCGCAGGAAGGGAATCGGGCCGGACGTCTGGCGGTCCTGACACCCGAGGCCGGCCTGTGGCCGGACATGATCGTCGAGTTCGAGCCGCAGCCACCCAATGGCGGGCGGATCGTTTGGGAGTGGCACATGTGGGACCATACGATCCAGAACCACAACCCGGACGCGAGTCACTGCGGTAAGCCGGCGGAGCACCCCGAGCTGATCGACATCAACGGCGAGCGGGATGCGCCGGATCTGTCGGCGGAAGTGCTCGAACGTGTCGAGGAGCTCGGTTACGTGCCCGAAGATGCGGCCCCGGACGGTCTAGGGTCCGACTTGATGCACATGAACGCCGTGAACTACAATGCTATGCTCGACCAGATCGTCATGAGCGTCCCAAACTTCGACGAGATCTGGGTGATCGACCACAGTACTACCACCGAGGAAGCGGCAGGTCACACCGGCGGCCGGTGGGGGCGGGGAGGGGATCTCCTCTACCGGTGGGGGAATCCAAGTGTCTATGGGTGGGGTGACGAGGCCGCGCGGCGGTTGGGCTTTCAGCACGACGTGCGGTGGGTCCCCGAGGGCATGCCGGGCGCCGGGCACCTCACGCTCTTCAACAATAACATCGAAGATGCTGACGGCGACTACTCGGCAGTGTTCGAGTTCGTGCCGCCCACAGATGGTGCCGGTCGCTACGTGGTTCCCGACGCAGGACCGTTCGGGCCCGAGGAGCTGACCTGGAGTTACGTGGCGCCCACCAGGACCGCGTTCTTCAGCTTTTTCATATCCGGGGCGCACCGGCTGGCCAACGGTCATACGTTCATCACCTCCGGTGCCCAAGGACGCTTCTTCGAGGTCACGCCGGAGGGGGAGATTGTGTGGGAGTACTGGTCGCCTTACGCGGGCACCTTGCCGGACAACCAGGCCACAAATGCCAATCCGTACAGCGTCTTCCTAGCCACCAAGATTGTGCCCGACCACCCTGTCCTGGCCGGCCGGGACCTGACACCGCTCGATCCACAGCCGCCGTGGATACCTCCACCGGACCCCAGTCTTTGAGCGGCTCCTGTGGCTGGCTGGCTTTCTGTCGCCGCAGGCGCTCTAAACAGAGGAGCTGAAGGATTCGATGTTTGTGCCCGACGCCTTTCCGATCGCACTGCTCATGATGGTCATCAGCATGGTTTGCTGGGGATCGTGGGCAAACACCTACAAGCTGACCAAGGGCTATCGGTTCGAGCTGTTCTACTGGGACTATGCGATCGGGATCTTACTGATCTCTCTCGTCCTGGCGCTGACGCTCGGCTCGATGGGGTCGACGCCCGAGGGCTTCTTCCTCAACGTGCGTCTGGCAGACCCGTCCAACGTCGCGTACGCCATGGTCGGCGGGGTGATCTTCAACGTGGCCAACCTGCTGCTCGTTGCGGGAATCGAACTCGTCGGGTTGGCGGTGGCGTTTCCCGTGGCGATCGGCATCGCGCTCGTGGTCGGCGTCGTCCTCAGCTACGCCGTTCAGCAGACGGGCGATCCGTGGCTGCTCGGACTGGGAGTCCTCCTCGCCATCGTGGCCGTCATCATGGATGGCCAGGCGTACGCCAGGTTGAACGCCCAGCGTCAGGCTGTTTCGCGGAAGGGCATCATCGTGTGTCTCGTGTCGGGGCTTCTGATGGGATTGTTCGCGCCCTTCGTGACAAGGGCGCTCACGGCCGGGGATCCGTTGGGTCCGTACAGCATCGCGGTGTTCTTCACGCTCGGCGCCTTCCTCTCGTGCTTCGTCGTGAACGTGTACTTCATGAGGCATCCGATTACTGGCGATCCGGTGACGTTCAGTGATTACGCATCGGCTCGGCCCGTCGACCACGGCCTCGGGATTTTGGGTGGGGTCGTCTGGGGCGTCGGGACTGTCTTCAATTTCGTCGCGGCGAGCCTGGTCGGAGTGGCGATCGCGTATGCGATCGGCCAGGCGGCTCCGATGGTCGCCGCCTTATGGGGCGTCTTGGTATGGAACGAGTTTCGTGGGGCTCCGCGCGGCTCCTGGCTGTATCTGGGTGCGATGTTCATCCTGTACCTGCTGGCCATCGTTGTCATCTCGCAGGCGTACCTGGCCGGATGAGCGCGGGCGTCCCTCGGGTAGCGGGCGCTGGGCAATCTGGTTCATAGAGAGACGAGGCATGAAACGAGGGCATGAGAGGGCATGATATGACGATGAGGCTTGGGCGTGTGCTCTGCCTGACGGCCGTGGTGGTGGCCATAGACACGGGAGGCGCGGTTGCTCAGCAGCACAGGGTGATATTCGACACGGACTTTGCGGTCCCTCCGCAGGACGATGGGATGGCGCTGATCTTGGCGCTGCACTCCCCGGAGATCGAGATCCTGGGCATCACGACCGTCGCGGGAAACTTCAGCGTGGAGCACGCCACCAGCGATGCACTTCGGGTGCTCGAGATTGCGCGGCGGACCGACATTCCTGTGTATCGCGGGGCCAACATGCCGCTCGTTCACGAGAAATCGGACTACGCCGAGCGCGTTTGGGGCGAGTGGTGGTCCGACGAGCCGCCGCCGCCGCCACCAGGCGGATTTGCCACGAAGCAGGCCGAGGCGATCGGAGCTGCCGAGTTCATCGTGCAGACGGTGAAGGCGCATCCAGGTGAGATCACGATCGTGGCGATCGGGCCGCTCACGAACGTCGCGATGGCGATCAGGCAGGCGCCGGACATCGCATCCAACGTGAAGCAGATCGTGATCATGGGTGGCGCCATCGCCCGGCTGGCGGACGGGCACGGCAACGTCACGCCAAACGCCGAGTTCAACTTCTGGGTGGACCCGGAGGCCGCTCGTGCCGTGCTCAGGTCAGGCATTCCGGTCGTCCTCTCACCGCTCAACGTCTCGCGGAAGACAGGCCTGACGAAAGAGTGGTACGAACGGATGGTCGCCACGGATACGCCGATCACGCGTCTCATCCGAGCGACGATGGGGCCGCGCTTCGAGAGCCGTCCCGAGGCGAGCGAGCTCATGTACGACCAGGTTGCGGTGGCCAGCCTGATCGACCCGTCACTCGTCACGACCCGCGAGCTCTACGTGGACGTCGACGATACGCCGGGCCTCAACTACGGCGTGTCGGTCGGCGGCGATGAGATCTGGCCCGGGGCAGAAGGGGCGCGGCGCATGAGCGTGCAGTACGACCTCGACTGGGAGCGTTTCATCACGATGTTCGTCGAGCGTGTCACGCGCCTCGTCCCGTAACGTTGGCGCCACAATTGAGTCGTTCGCCACGTATCGCGGTCGTCGGGAGCGCCAACGTCGATCTGACGACGTTCGTTCATCGCTTTCCGAAGCCGGGCGAGACCGTCTTCGGAAGAGAGTTTCATCTCGGGTTCGGCGGGAAGGGAGCCAATCAGGCTGTTGCGGCGCGCCGGTGTGGTGCTGACGTCCAGATGGTAGCGCGGGTGGGGGATGACCTCTTCGGCCCCGCGACCATCGAGCACCTGGAGGCGGAGGGCATCGATACGGCCCACGTGCAGGTCATCGCGAACGCGTCGACCGGCGTCGCGCCGATCCTGGTGGACGAAACGGGACAGAACTCGATTCTGGTGGTCAAGGGTGCGAACGATCTGCTCACGCCCGCCGACGTCGACCAGGCGTTCGAGGCCCTCTCGCAGGCCGACTGCATCGTTTTGCAGCTCGAGATTCCACTGGAAACCGTGTACCACACCATCGAGCTTGCCCGCTCACACGGTATTCGTTGCATCCTGAACCCTGCTCCGGGGCAGCCCGTGGACCTGGCGCGCATCGCATCGGTCGACTATCTGATCCCCAACGAGAGCGAGGCAGAAGTGATCGGTGGCATGGCCGTGCAGAGCAGCGAGGACGCAGCGGCGTGCGCAACAGGGCTTCTCGATCGGGGCCTTCAACGGGTCGTCATCACCCTCGGTGCGCAGGGCGCGCTCGTCGCAGGAACTGACGGCACGCGAGTCGTGCCGGCCTTCCCGGTCGAAGCCATCGACACGACCGGTGCCGGAGATGCGTTCATCGGTAGCTTCGCTACGTTCCTCGCTGAAGGTCGATCAGAGGACGACGCGCTCGAGCGCGCGAGCCTGTATGCTGCACTCTCCACGACCCGGGTCGGCACGCAGACGTCGTTTCTCGACCGGGCGGCATTTGAGAAGGAGCGAGAGAACGCTCCGAGGGGCTCATGACGCAACAGGACCCTCAGGTCGCCGCCGGCTGTGGCTGTCTCCCGCTTCTGACCTTCGTAGCGCTCGGGTGGATGGCGTGGCAATGGTTCACGTGGCCCGACGTGAGGGATCTCGCGGACAATAACCCCGAAAGCACCGCATTCATCGAGCTTTACCGAGATCGTGGGAGTGGATCCGAAGACCGAGCCATAGACTGGCGATGGGTGCCATACGGTGAGATATCATCGCACCTCAAACGCGCGGTAATCGTAGCCGAGGATGCCGGCTTTTTCACACATAACGGTTTCGCGCCCGAGGAAATCAAGGCGGCGATAGCGGAGGCGGTCGAGCGCGGCGAGATGCCACGTGGCGCGTCCACTCTCACGCAGCAGCTTGCCAAGAACCTCTGGCTCTCACCTACACGCAATCCACTGCGCAAGCTCAGCGAAGCCGCACTCACGATCCATCTGGAGCGAGCTGTCCCCAAGCAGCGGCTGCTCGAGATATACCTCAACGTGGTGGAGTTCGGGATCGGAATCTACGGAGCGGAGGCGGCCGCACGGCACTATTTCAACAAGCCGGCTTCAGCCTTGAGAGAACGCGAGGCGGCCCTGCTGGCGGCATCCTTATCGAGGCCGAAGAGCTGGCACCCGGGAGTCGACGACGACGGCTACCTGCGTAGAGCGAGCCGTATCCGAACCTGGATGGCCCAGGCACGCTATCTCAACCGCTATCTCTGAGCGGATATCGAACGCACCGACCGGGCTGAGGCGTGCGGGGCGGCAAGCGTCTCAGCTGAGATGAGCGGTGCGGTAAGGGAGTCCTGGCCTCGGCCTGTTGGTGGGACGTTTTGGGCTTGTTGGGTGCAGAACCCGCGCTCATCTTGCCGGATACGCTCTCTGTTTGGTGCGTCAGGTATCACCTCGCAGTGCTTCAACGATGGGAGCCAACCCATGCATCGACCGGTCTGTTTTACCCTGGCCGCCGCCCTCTTTTGGATCCCGGTCCAGATCGAAGCCCAGACCACGGGCCCCTCGAGGGGCTCACTCGTGATCGTAGGGGGGGCGATGCGAGATCCCGCAATCTTGCAGCGCTTCTTGGATCTGGCCGGAGGACGGGACGCTCCCATCGTGGTCATTCCCACCGCCGGGGGTGCAGACGATTACGATGAGTTCTATCCAGGTCTCAGAGCATGGCGTAATCAAGGCGCGACCAACCTCACCGTCCTGCACACGAACGACCGCTCAGAGGCGGACTCGGACGAGTTCATCCAGGCGATCCGGGAAGCCAACGGGGTCTGGTTCCCCGGCGGACGTCAGTGGCGCCTGGCCGACTCCTACCTCGACACGAAGACCGAGCAGGAGCTTTGGAATCTCCTGGATCGCGGTGGAGTCATTGGCGGCTCCTCGGCGGGGGCCACCATTCTGGGGTCGTATCTGGCCCGCGGGGACACAGGCACCAACGAAATCATGATGGGAGACCACGTCGAGGGCTTTGGCTTCCTCAGCAACTCGGCGATCGACCAGCACCTCCTCAGGAGGAACCGGCAGTTCGATCTTGTAGAGGTGATCCAGGCCCACCCGGAGTTGCTGGGAATCGGGCTCGATGAGAACACGGCGATTGTTGTGACAGGGAACGAGTTCGAGGTCATCGGCGAGAGCTACGTCGCCATCTTCGACAACCGACGCATGATTGGCGATCACGGCTTCTTCTACTTCCTCTCACCGGGGGACCGCTTCGACCTGGTGACTCGTGAGGCCACGCGACCGTCCAGGACCTTTGAACCGGTGGGTCGGGCACTGCCCAGCCCCTGGCCGGGCGGCTGACCCCGTGTGAAACGTCATGGAGATCTTTGTCAGGTGAGGAGATCCCGTTAACTGGGAATAGTGACCAAAGAGGTTGGGTGACCGCAGCCTGATGGTATGCATTGCGACCGCTCGGCTCGCGGCTTACTGTCGGCGACGCGCAAGATGCATGGCCGCGACTTGATAAGGAGTCCTCTCATCATAGTGCCACTTCCCTTCTTGACGGTTGCTCTTGTTCTCGCGCCGACACTTCAGGCCGATGCGCCTGGATTCATCATGTGGGACACTTCGGAGCTGGAAGAGCGGAATTCGGCCCTCGGGACCAGGATAGGGCCGGATGATTCCGCCCGGGAGACCCTTGCCGACTACGTAACCCCGTCCGGATCGCATCGCTTCCGGTTCATTCGCCGAGATGGAGACGGAAGGCCCGAGCTGCATGACAACATCGACGACATCGTATACATACAGAGCGGGGCGGGGACCCTGCGGGTGGGCGGCGAAATGCTCGGTCGCACGGGCGATCTTGGCACGGCGATTAACGGTGGTTATCGGTATCCCGTGACTGCTGGCGACATACTGCGAATTCCGGCCGGGACTCCTCACGCCTATCTGGTGCCGGATGGCGGACACGTTACGTACGTGCTCGTGCGAAACCCGGTATTCGTTGGCGAAGTAGTGGCTGATCCCGACGGGGCGGCACCTCAGCTGAACCCGCCAGGATTCGGCAAGTGGACGTCCAGGGAACTGGTACGGCGGAATGCGACCCTTGCGACCAGGGTGGGTCGGGATGATTCGGCTCGGGAGACTCTTGCCGATTACGGCCGGGGGGGCGCGTCACATCGTTTTCGATTCATTCGTCGGGATGGGGACGGACGGCCCGAGCTGCACGACGACATTATCGATGTCGTGTTTGTTCAAAGCGGGGAGGGGACCCTGCTGGTGGGCGGTGAGATGATCGGCCAGTCGAACGCCGCGGGCTCCACGATCAACGGTGGGTCGCGATATCCCGTGGCCGCCGGCGATGTGCTCCACATTCCGGCCAAAACCCCTCACGCCTATCTGGTACCGGATGGCGGGCACATCACCTACGTGCTCGTGCGGGTCCCGGCGTTCGAACGCTAGAACGGACCATCTACTGGAACGGACCATCTAGCGGACCGTCTAATAGACCACGCCTGAAGGCCCTAGATGGCTCCGTCTGCGGCGCGACGCCGTCAGGCGGGATCGGCTGCGTACGTTTGGTGGAAGTCGGTGATCGCCTGGTATGCGGCGGCGACCGCGAACAAGCGCTCTTCTCCGAACGGCGGTGCGGCCATGACGCCGCCGCGGGGCACGGTTTTCCCTGTCTCGGTATCGGTATCGAAACCGATCGGCATGCACATCAACGGAATTCCCGTGCCGTCGAATGCTCCGGTCTCGGTGGTCAGGACCACATCACACTGGTTGAAGAGCTGCGTCAGCATCCTGCTCAGCAGCAGATTGCGCGCTTGTTGCACCTTCACGTAGGTGTCCGCGCTCTGTAGCATCCCGTTGAGGAAGCGAGGAAGCCGGTCCGCGAAGTTCCGGACGTCCTTTCGCAGGTGCTCGATGAAGAACGCCGTCGGGTCGCCGTGCGACCCGCCAAGGGGATTGCCCGTCAGCTCCTCCCACTGATCCGGGAGCGTCACGTCCGGCACGATCTGCACCGAGGGGTTCCGCTCGAGCTCGGTGATAAAGGCCCGACGCAGCTCGTTTACGCGCTCGTTGTCGCCCGACAGATACTCGGGCCAGATGCCTATGCGAGTGGGCCACCGAACCCGTGGGCGATCCCCTCCGAAAGCCGTGGCCGCCAGTGCGTAGTTCGGCGCGGCAGGGAGTCCGAGACTCCTTGCGTCGTTGGGGTCGGGCTGCGCCAGGACCTGCAGAAGAATCGCTGCATCCTTCGCATCACGGGCCATGACCCCGACGTGATCCCGTGTGTAGCTCAGAGGGATCACGCCGTGCAGGGAGATGCGGCCGAACGTCGGCTTGATGCAGGTCAGTCCCTGTCCGTTCCCGGGCCCGATCACCGAGCCACCCGTCTCGGTGCCGAGGCCCGCCACGGCAAGCCTGGCGGCAACTGCCGTTGCAGGCCCCGAGGACGAGCCGCCAGGGCTGTAGCGCCCGTCATCCGGACTCCACGCGTTGCGCGTAGTGGGTGTCGTGGTGCCGTACACTCGGGCACGACCCCCGGCCAAGTTCCCCATCTGCCCTTTCCCTACGATGAGACCGCCTACGGCCCGCATGAGGGCGACCGCAGTGGCGTCGTAGTCGGGTTGGAATCCTTCGAAGACGAGCGACCCTCCTTCAGTGAGCAGATCGGACGTATAGAAGTTGTCTTTCGGGACCAGGCACATCCCCCTGAGTGGCGAGCGCCCTTCGTCGTCAGGCGTTCCGTCCAGCTGGGCCAGCAGGTCTTCCCGACTAGCTCGGGCCGCGTACGCCTGGTAGATGCCCTCGAACGCCTCGATACGGTCCACGTACGCGTCGACCAGATCCGTGGGCGCGAGGGTCCCGGCACGCATCAGGCTCATCGACTCGGACATCGTGAGCGTCGTGAGATCACTGACAGACTGAAGACGCACGTCCGCCGCGAACGCCTCTGCAGTAATGACGGGACCCCTGGGGCTCGCCCAAGCCGGCACCCTCGAAAGCAGGGAACCTGTCGCGGCTGCGGAGGAGACCCACGCCATGCGATCGAGGAACCAGCGACGCGAAACCCTCTCGTCCTGGGGAACGTCGCTACGTGGGGTTGCGTCGCTCATGGTGATTCCTCCTCCGTCCACGCGGTGAACGGAGCGGGATACGGCACGGGCAAGTGGAACTGCGGATCCATGTCGAAGTCGGCGGCCGTGACGTCCTGGCGAAGAATCGATCTGGCGTTTTGGAGAAGGCGCTCCTGATCCATCGGCGCGTCTTCATCGGACTCGGGCAGTACGGAGATGTCGATCCCCAAAAGCGCATAACGCGTGAGAATGTACGCGTTCAGCTCCTCATCGGTCGGCGGATCTGGGCGGGCAGGGACTTGCGTCATGAGGGCCTCCGGTGAGTGGCCGCTAGCGGCTTTAGATGGCCACCGTAGACCGGGAGCGGGCCACCCGTCAAGCGCGGAGTCTACTTCCCCGTCCTGCCGGACTCCCTCGCTTGCGTCCCCGCCGATCAACGTGTATGTCGACCATCGTCCGGCATGCTGAGGTGCTCCCCAAGACACACATGAACGATGGCCAACGTACTGATCGTCGATGACCTAGAGACCGATCGGCTTTTCGAGGTTAGGATTATCGAGGATGTCGGGCACACTCCCTTCTTCGCGGGCGATGGCGAGGCCGCGATGACGATGTACAAGGAGAACGACATCGCCGTGGTGATCACGGATCTTCGGATGCCCAAAGTGGACGGGCTAAGCCTTATCCGAGGCCTGCTCGCGCACGATCCCGAGGCGGCCATAATCGCGGTCTCCAGCCTTGCCCAACACCTCGAGCAAGCCGAGGAGTACGGAGCGATCGCGGGGCTCGTCAAGCCCGTCGATTCGGAAGACGTCATCGAGACGATCCAAGAGATTCTGGAGAAACTACCAGCGCCAGAAGAGGGACCCGAGCCAGACGACCCGTGGGGAAGCGGAGTCTAGCTCGAGCGCCGATGAGCCCCCATGAATGGAGGAGGATAGTCCCATGAAAAATCGAGCCGTCTTGACGACCGTCGTACTGGCCATCGTAGTGGGCTTGGGGCTCACGATCGACGAAGTGGCCGCTGCGCAGTCTGGGCCGGTGACCGACGAGATGCTGCGCAACCCGGATCCCGCCGATTGGCTGATGATGCGGCGCACCTACGATGCGCAGAGCTTCAGCCCCCTGGATCAGATCAACCGGGACAACGTGCAGGACCTGGAGCTCGTGTGGGCGTGGGGGATCGAGAAGACTCTGATTCGCGTGGATGATCAGGTCGGGCCGATCGTCCATGACGGCGTCATGTATCTGTCTATGCCTGGCGGCTTGGTGCAGGCCCTCAATGCCGCCACGGGCGACTTCCTTTGGGAGTTTCGCCACCCGATGACGGGTCGCTTCGAGGGACGACCCGGGGGAATTCGAGGCGGACTCGTGCTCTATGGGGACAAGGCGTACGTGCACACTGCGGACGGAAAGTTAGTGGCTATCAACACCGCTGACGGCAGCCTGGCCTGGGAGAGTACGGTCTTCAACCCGGAGGACCGCTACTCCATCTCGAGCACCGGGATAGTCGTGGACGGAAAGATCCTGTCCGGTGTGCGTTGCGGCGGGTTCGGGGTGAATCGCTGCTTCATTGTCGCGCATGACGCGCAGACCGGTCGGGAACTCTGGCGAAGGTACACCACTGCCGCGCCGGGAGAGCCGGGAGGCGACACATGGGCCGGCCTCGACCTGATCTTCCGGGCTGGTGGCGATCCTTGGATGACCGGCACCTACGACCCGGAGTTGGACCTCATCTTCTGGGGTGCGGCCCAGGCCAAGCCCTGGCATCGCGTGAGTAGGGAGACGGGGGACTCCGAGCTCCTGTACACGAGCTCTACTCTGGCGCTCGATCCCGACACCGGCGAGATCGAATGGCACTACCAGTACGTCCCCGGGGAGAGCTTCGATATGGACGAGCACTTCGCGTTCATAAACGTCGACGTCGAAGGACGCGAGTCCGGCTTCATGATGGGGAAGCACGGCATCCTGTGGGAGGTCGATCGGGAGACCGGCGAGCTGGTCCGAGCGAGTGACACCGGCTTGCAGAACCTCGCGGACATTGATCCCGAGACGGGGTTCGTGGGCTACCGGCCGGGCATGGTCGCACCAATCGGTGAGAGTGTCTTCATGTGCCCCAGTCTGTCGGGGTTCAAGACGGCGAGGGAAATGGCCTATAACCCGCTGACGCAGGCATTCTACATCCCCATGTCGCTCAACTGTGCACAGCAAGGTTTTGTCGAGATGGCGTATGTGGAGGGCAGGGGGGGTGTGGGTGGCTGCTGCCGAGTCGCGGAGTTCCACCCGGACTATCCCGGGATCCTCGGACAGCTGCTCGCCATGGATGTCAACGGCGAGGAGCTCTGGGTTTATCGGCAGAAGGCTCAGCTGAGCAGCTCGGTCATGAGCACGGCGGGCGGTCTGGCCTTCGTTGGTGACACCGAACGCTACGTCCGTGCTTTCGACACCGAGACGGGGAATGTTCTATGGCGGACCCGCCTCACCACGAAGATTTCCGGGTGGCCGATGAGCTATGGTGTGGATGGGCGCCAATACATCGCGATCATAACGGGTCTGGATGCGCACGGGTGGATTGCCAGGGTCGCGCGACCTCTGCAGCCCGAAATCGTATGGCCGATGGCTGGAACAGCGGTGTTCGTGTTCGCTCTGCCCGAAAACTAGGGCCACTTGGTTCGAGGAGGTAACGTGCCCAGAAAACGTTTGGTGGTCGCCGCCGTGGCGGTGAGCTTGGTCGCAGTGGGCTGTGAGTCGGGCGGTACGGGCGATGCCCAAGGCGCTGCGGGGACGCCTGCGATGCAGGGCATGGGTAACTACCCACCTGATGCGTCCGGGCCGCAGGTACCGGCCGGCGTGGCGCAATTCGCAGTAGATCCGTTCTGGCCGCAGCCACTGCCGGAAAACTGGATCTTGGGGCAGGTCGCCGGCCAGTCCGTGGACAGTGACGACAATGTGTGGATCATCCACCGGCCTTGGAGCGCCCAGGCTATGAACGCAGGCTCCACCCCACTGCAAACGACGCGTGATCGGACATGGGGCCATGATCCTCTCATGAGCCTTTGCTGCGTCACCGCCCCTCCGGTCATCGCCTTCGACCCGCAGGGGAAGGTCATTCACGCGTGGGGTGGCGACAGTCCCACCGGTGAGTATCAATGGTTCAATGGTGAGCACGGGATTCACGTCGACCACAACGACTTCGTGTGGGTCGCCGGTAATGGTGCGAATGACCACCACATGTTGAAGTTCACGATGGACGGGGAATTCGTTCTTCAGATCGGGATGGTTGGGGAGAGCGAGGCGAGTAACGATCCCAACTACCTCAACGGGGTCGCGGTCATGGAGGTGGACCCTGAGACGAACGAGATCTATGTGGCCGACGGTGGTCGCTTGGTCGTCTTTGACGCGGAGACGGGAGAGTTTCTCAGGCACTGGGGAGCCTATGGGCAGCCGCCCGTCGACGGGGAGACAGGCCGCCCGAGCCTGCGGGACCCCAATGCGCCGCCGAGCCGCACCTGGAGCCGACCGGTACATGGCATGGCGATTACCGACGACGGACTTGTATTTGTGGCAGACCGCCCCAACAACCGGATTCAGGTTTTCCAGAAGGACGGGTCGTACGTGACCGAGACGGTCCTCCAACCGCAGACTTTCGGATTGGGATCGACGGACGGTGTGGAGTTAGATCCTTTGGATACCGAGCGGCGGTTCATCTATGTTCCGGACGCGATGGACAACAAGATCTGGACGCTCGATCGCGAGACGCTGGAGGTGGTCTACTCCTGGGGGCGCGGGAGAACACAACCCGGCCAGTTCGACTGGCTGCATTACATAGCCTTCGATTCCCAAGGAAATATGTATACCGGCGAGGTGCAGACCGGGCATCGCATCCAGAAGTTCGTGCGGCTCAACGGGGCACCATGACCGCTCGGCCGATCCCCCGCCCAGGTCGGAATAGCGATTGCGGGAGATGAGCTAGGACCGCTCCCTAATTACCCCTCCCGGCTGTCATGGCCTCCCGGATCGCCCTGACCGTAACGTCGGTTCGGAACTCGATGAGACGGCGGCCGTGCTCGATCGTCTTCTCGGCGGGCAGGATGCTGATTCCGTTGATCGACGCCTTGCCGGCCTTGATTCGCTGCTCCAGGCGGACATGCTGCGGATCGTCGTTCATGATGATCGACGTGATGTAATAGTCGTCGTGGAGTCCTTCGAGACGAGGATCCTCGTCGACACCGAGGACGTCCCGTTGGTAAATAAGCACGTCGTCGTAGTTGTAATATTCGGGGATGTGGTAGATTCCGGTTGAACCGCCCCTCCACGCTGTGGAAAGCGCATTGGCCACCGCTGCCATCGGCCCCCGATTACCCCCGCTGTCGCCCATGAGCATGATGTTTCGGAAGCCCTGAGACTTCAGGCTGGTGGCCATGTCGGTCAACATGGCCTCGTAGGTCGCCCGGGATAACACGACCGTCCCCGGAGAGCGGATGTTGTCCGGATTACCCGGCTCGAGGGTCATGATGGGCACGATCAACGCGTTGCCGAGCCTCCTCGCTATCGATTCGCCCATGACCCGCAGCACATGATTGTGCTTCCCGGTGGTGAGGTAGGGGCCGTTCTCCTCGATGCCGCCGGTCAGGATCAAGGCGGTCGTTTTCCCTTCCGCGAGCGCGTCGCGGACTTCCATCATCGTGAGCTCCTCGATCCAGACGTTGTCGAGAGCCTCGATGGGGCGCGGCAGGGTCAGCACGTCTTGCAGAACCGCTTCTTGGGCTGTTGCGGTCGTCGATCCACCACTGAACGTGAGAATCAACAGTGGTGCCACATAGGACGATCTCTTCACGGAACCCCTCCTCGACCTTCATATAGGCGAATAAGCACTGCATCCACGTCGTGCCGTGCAATCTGACTCCTCGGTTTCGTGGCCACAAGCTCAGTCCACAGGCGTCGGCCCACACCTGGCGGAATGGGCGTCTTCGTGGCATCATTTCACGTTGAACGCCCCGACGGTGGAAACGTGGTGAAGGGACCGCTTGAAGACGAACGCGGGCCTCTGCGTGTAAAGGAAGGCCATGCAAGCATGAAGAGATTCGGTGCCACTGTGGTCGTTGTCCTGCTCGCTCTCGCGGGTCGTGCCGGGGACCTCGGCTCCACGCCGAGCCAGGCGGGACTGATCGGGCCGTCCGCCAGTCAAACCTTGGACGGAGCGGTCGAGGCGTATTTCGCGGGTTTCTCTGGTCGGGAAGTGGTGGTGGCTGCCGCTGCGCCCAGGACGGGCCGCAGGGTGGAGATTCCCGCCGATTCTCTGACCGGTGTGTTACGTCAATACTGTGTGGTGTGCCACAACGACGGGATGTTGACGGGGAATCTGACGCTGTCGGACTTCGAGGTGGAGCGGGCGGCAGAGCGGGCAGAGACGGCGGAAAAGATGATCGTGAAGCTTCGGGCCGGTATGATGCCTGTTCCTGGTGCGCCCCGGCCGAGTCCGGACACGCTGCTGGCGCTGGTCGAGACTCTGGAGAATGTGATCGACGCGGCGGCGGCTGTGCATCCGAATCCGGGGCGGCGAACGTTCCAGCGGTTGAATCGTGTGGAGTATTCGCGCTCGGTGGAGCATCTGTTGGGGCTGAAGGTGGATGCGGGGGATTACCTGCCGCTGGATACGAAGAGCGCGAACTTCGACAACATCGCGGACGTTCAGATGTTGTCACCGACGCTGATGTCTGCCTACTTGACGGCTGCTGCCGAGATCAGCCGCCTGGCTGTCGGCGACCCCAACGCTCCGGTCGGCTCGAGGACGTACACGAATACCGGGTACGTCACACAGTGGGATCGCGTGGACGGTGCGCCGAGGGGGACACGTGGTGGAATCTCCGTTATCCACAACTTCTGGGCGGACGGTGACTACATCTTCAAGTTGGCGTTCGAGCACACGACCACGGGGGGCTTTTACGGGCGCACGGCGGACTCCAGCGAGCAGATCGAGGTCTCCATCGACGGTGAGCGAGTGGCGCTGCTGGAGGTCGACAAGTGGATGCATACGCAGGACCCCAACGGGGTCAACATGGAGACCGAGGCCATTTTCGTGCGGGCGGGACCCCATAGGGTGACCGCGGCGTTCGTACGGAACTTCGAGGGGCTCATGGAGGACTTGATGTCGCCTCACGAATGGTCCCTCGCCGACCGGCAGATCGGTGTCGCCGGTTATGGCGTTACGGCTCTGGCGCACTTGAAGGATCTCGTCATCAACGGCCCCCACAACCCCACAGGTGTTTCGGAGACACCGAGCCGGATCAAGATCTTCACCTGTCGCCCCACGTCGCCGACCGAAGCCAGGCCGTGCGCCGAGGAGATCATCGCTCGCCTTGCCAGGCAAGCCTTCCGGAGGGCCCTCACACCAGGCGAGCTCGACGACTTGATGATGTTTTTCGAGGAGGGAGGGGAGGCCTGGGGCTTCGAGACAGGTATCAGAACGGCCCTCCAAGCCATTTTGGCGAGTCCGGACTTCGTGTTCCGGTTCGAGGAGCGCCCGCGTGATGTCGAGCCGGGAGAGAACTACCGGATCGACGATTACGATTTGGCCTCGCGCCTCTCGTTCTTCCTCTGGAGCAGGCCGCCGGACGGCGAATTGTCGTCCGTGGCGGAACGCGGCGAGCTCTCCGATCCCGAAGTGCTGGAGCGGCAGGTTCGCCGGATGTTGGAGGACCCACGTGCGGAGGCGTTGGGTTCGAGATTCGCCGCTCAGTGGCTCCGACTCGAGGACTTGGAGAACGTTCATCCAGACCGGCTCATGTACCCCGACTTCACTGAGCAGCTCGCGGACGCCATGCGGCTGGAGACGGAGATGTTGTTCAACAGCCTCGTCCGGGAAGACCGGAGCATGTTCGATCTCCTCACTGCCGACTACACCTTCGTCAACGAGCGTCTCGCCAGACACTACGGGATTCCTGACGTGATCGGGGAAGAGTTCCAGCGGGTGACGTACCCGGACAACAGGCGAAGGGGCCTGTTGGGGCATGGAAGCGTGCTCACGCTGACTTCGCACGCGAACAGGACGTCGCCCGTGCTCCGCGGTAAGTGGGTCATGGAGGTTCTGCTCGGCACCCCGCCGCCGCCCCCGCCACCCGATGTGCCGGATCTGGACCAGACGGATGACGTGAGAGACGGTCGAATGCTCACGACGCGCGAGCGTATGGAGATGCACCGCTCCGACCCGGTGTGTAGCGCCTGTCACAAGTACATGGATCCCGTTGGGCTGGCGCTCGACAACTTCGACGTTACGGGACGATGGCGGATCAGAGAGAACGGGGTGCCGCTGGACACACGGGGGGAGCTCTACGACGGGACCCCGGTTACGAGCCCCGAGGATCTACGTCAGGCGCTCCTGCGGCGGCCGATTCCGCTGATCCGGTCCTTTACTGAAAACCTGATGGCTTATGCCCTCGGCCGTCGAATCGAGTACTACGATAAGCCGACGATTCGAGCGATCACCGCCCAGGCCGAGGCCGACGACTATCGCATCTCTTCCTTTATCTTGGGAGTGGTCAACAGCGGGGCCTTCCAGATGAGTAGGGCCGAGGCCGAGACCACGGTGGAGACGAATCCGTAGGGACGGTAACACGAACCGACCCGACACAGCACACGAGGAGGTAGGACATGGAGTTCATCACGGGCAGGCACATTTCCCGCCGCGAGGTCCTTCGCGGCGTGGGCGCTACGGTGGCACTTCCCTTCCTCGAGGCGATGGTTCCTGCGGGAATACGAGGTGGTACGGCCGCTACCACCGCCGCTACCGATCAAACCCGCCTGGTCGCCATCGAGATGGTACACGGCGCGGCCGGGAGCAACCAATACGGTGCCACCAAGAACCTGTGGGCCCCCGCGCGGGTCGGCCATGACTTCGATCTGACGCCGGGTTCCCTGAACTCGCTCGAGCCCTACCGGGACTATCTCACGATCATCAGCAACACGGATGTTCAGGGGGCGGAAGCGATCACGGCACCCGAGATCGGGGGTGACCACTTCCGTTCGAGCGCCGTATTCTTGACGCAGGCCCATCCCAAGCAGACCGAAGGCTCGGACGTCCTTGTCGGGACGTCGCTCGACCAGTATTACGCCCAGCGATTCGGTCAGGATACCCCCATCCCTTCGATGCAACTGTGTATCGAGAACATCAACCAATCGGGTGGGTGTGCGTATGGATACACCTGCGTGTACACGGACTCGATCAGCTGGGCGTCGCCCACCGAGCCGCTTCCCGTAATCCGTGATCCCAGGGTCGTATTCGAGCAGCTCTTCGGAGCGGGCGGCACGGCCGAGGAGCGTTCTCTCCGGAGGCAGACCGACCGAAGCATCCTCGATTGGATCAGCGGCAGGGTCGGGCAGCTCAAGCGAGAGTTGGGCCCCACCGACCGGCGCCGGTTGGAGGGGTATCTGGAAGACATCCGTGAGATCGAGAGGCGGATCGAGCGGATCGAGGAGTACAACGCGAGCGGCGAGTTGAGGGAGATACCCGAGGCGCCGGCCGGTGTCCCGGATTCCTTCGAGGAGCACATCAAGCTGATGTTCGACATGCAGGTGCTGGCCTTCGAGTCCGACCTGACTCGTGTCTTCTCCCTCAAGATGGGACGGGATTCCTCGGCGCGGGTCTTTCCGGAGAGTGGCGTCGACAAGCCGTTCCACCCCGCGTCGCACCATGGCGGGAACGAACAGGCCATCGAAGATTTCGCTCTCATCAATCGATACCACGTCAGCATGATCCCGTACTTCCTCGATAGGCTCAAGAACACGATGGACGGCGACGCCAACTTGCTGGACAAGTCGATGATCATCTATGGGTCGCCGATGGGCGATCCCAACCTCCACAACCACAAGCGTTGTCCGCTCTTCGTGGTCGGTGGTGCCAACGGGAAGCTGGCGGGCAACCTGCACCTCAAGGCGCCCGACGGTACGCCCATGGCGAACGTGATGCTCTCCCTGATGCATAAGCTGGGGCTGGACGATATGGAGAGCTTCGGCAACAGCACCGGGGAGTACTCTTTGACCATCTGACGGGCTGTTCGAGACCCACGGAGCTGGTTCAGCACTTCAGCCACCAAATCATAGAGGCGGCGAGCCCATGCGGCAGGAACAAGACAGACGTAGCGCACGCTGGAGCGTGATGGGGACGCTGCTGGTCAGTGTGCTGTTTTCCGGTGCAACGGTCCCGGCCTCACCGGTGGCCGACGCGGCGATGAGGGGCGATATCGAGGCTGTTCGGGCGCTGCTCAAGAACGGCGCCGACGTGAACGCAGCCCAAGGAGACGGGATGACCGCCCTTCATTGGGCAGCGGAGGCGGACGATGTGGAGATGGTGGGGATGTTGCTTTACGCCGGGGCCAACTTGCAAGGAGTGACGCGGCTCGGTGACTACACTCCGCTGCATCTGGCCAGCAAGGCCGGCAATGAACGCATCGTTGCCCAGCTTCTCGAGGCGGGGGCCGATCCGAGTGCCCACACGACGACCGGCGAAGTCACGCCACTGCATTTCGCCGCGGCATCGGGCAGCGCAGCAGCGGTCGAGGTGCTCCTCGATCATGGCGCGGGCGTGAATGTAAGAGAGTCCGTTCGAGGACAGACGCCCCTGATGCTTGCCGCGGGGCGCAACCGGATCGAAGCGGTTCGGGTGCTTCTCGAGAATGGCGCGGATCCTTCGATGCACACGGAGCGTGTCGACGCGCCAGCGCGCGAGCAGGCGGACCGGGAAGCCTCGGCGCGGCGTGCCAACGTCTTCGCGACCTTCAAGGAGCAGGAGGCCCTGGACGATCTGGGTTGGCAACCCGACTCGAGGCAGGTCCAGACCGCGGTTCGAGCGGCCTGGACGACGATCTCGGCTGAGCCTACTGAGGAGGAGGAGCCTACAGAAGAGGAGCCTACCGAGGCTGAGCCTGCGCCCGATGTCGCCGAGGTGCAGTATGAGCGCCCGCAGGATGTGGGCGAGTCGCCCCCTCGTTACAGCGACAACGTGGGAGGTACCGGCGGGTTCACCGCTTTGATCCACGCCACCCGGGAAGGCCACGTGGAATCCGCGATGGCCCTCCTGGACGCCGGTGCGGACATCGACCGGTTGAGTGAGGGAGATCACTCGAGCCCGCTCCTGATCGCCGTGATCAACGGCCACTTCGATCTGGGCCTGCTTCTGTTGGATCGGGGCGCGGACCCCAACCTGGCCAGCGACGCCGGCGCCACGCCGCTTGTTGCGGCCTTGAACGTGCACTGGGCTCCGAAAGCCCGATATCCTCAGCAGAACGCCTACAGGCAGCAGGAGGCGGTCTATCTCGATGTCATGGAAGCGCTGTTGAAGGCGGGAGCCGACCCTGACGCGCGCCTTACGAAACATCTGTGGTATATGAGTTATACGTTCGATCAATTGGACGTGAACACCACGGGAGCGACGCCTTTCTGGAGGGCCGCCTACGCCACCGACGTGGCGGCCATGCGTCTTCTGGTCGCGTTCGGTGCGGATCCGAACATCGCCACCCGCAGGGTGCCGGCGCGAAGGCGCCGTAGGGAGGAGTTCGTGGACCCCTCGGGGTTGCTGCCTGTTCCGGTAGGGGGACCGAGTGTGTACCCGATCCATGCGGCTACGGGGGTGGGCTACGGCGAGGGCTTCGCCGCGAACGCACACAGGCATGTCCCGGATGGCTGGCTTCCGGCCGCGAGGTACCTCATCGAGGAGCTCGGGGCGGATGTGAACGCACGGGATCTGAACGCGTACACGCCGCTGCACCATGCCGCCGCGCGGGGGGATGATGAGTTGATCCGCTACCTCGTTGATCGAGGGGCCGACCTGATGGTCGTGAGTAGGCAGGGGCAGACGACGGTGGACATGGCCAACGGTCCCTACCAGCGGATCCAGCCGTTTCCCGAGACGATCGCGTTGCTCGAAAGCCTCGGCGCCATCAACAACCACAACTGTGTGTCCTGCTGATAAGGCAAGTCCTTGGTAGCTGCCCAGACGCCCAGTCCCCTGGAAACCCCTCTGCACGCCGTATCTCGCCGGATCGAGACCCTCTCTCCCCGAAGCGGGCGAGTCGGAACGGTCGTCACCCTCAGGGCGACCGGCATGCCTGCGGTCACCCCCGTACGGATCGGCCTTGGGGCCACCGAAGTGGGCTTCGAGGAGATCGGCCAGGCCCTGACTACCGATAGGGGTGAGCTCTCTTCGACGGTGACCGTTCCGTCCTGGACGCGACCCGACCTGACTCATGTTTTTATCGTTTTCGACTTCTACTTCATCCCGATCGCCGTATCGGACGAGTTCTTCGTGCTCGCTCCGGATGGAACGGTGGCGAGGCAAGGTCGGATCACGAACGGAGTCGGGGATTGCCCGATGCCCGGATTACTGACCGACGAGAGTGTGCTCTACACGCTCGCGGGGGACCTCTCGGGCTTCGAGGTTGGAGACCGCGTCATCGTCGAGGGGGGCATCGCCGAATCGACACTTTGCCCGCCGGGTGCCACGATCGAAGTCCTCCGGATACGGGCCGGCGAAGCGAACTAGTAGACGGAGAGGATGCCTGCTCCCGGGTGTCGCGAGCGCTAGTCGTTATGGGACTGCTCGTACTTCCGCTGCTCAATAACCCGCTCGGTAGCTTGGGCCTTGTCGCGCTTCTTCGCTGCTCTCATGCTCATAGCCCGCGTGGACGACGAGTGGACCGTCGGTAGGGAGAGCAACCGCTTGAGATCCTGACTCTGGCAGGAGGGGCACTCGGGCTCTGTCTCTCCCAGGACCAACGTCTCGAACTCGTGCCCGCAGGCTTCGCAGGAGTACTCGTAGATCGGCACCGAAGCTCCCTAGCAGATCACACAGTTGTGGTTGTTCTTCGCGCCGAGACCCTCGAGCAAGGCGATGGTCCGGGGGAAGGGTGTGATGCGCTGCACCGGACCGTTCGCCATGTCCACCGTGGTCTGACCACGCCTGCTCACCACCATCACGTCCGCACCGTGCTCGACCAGGAACAAGATCAGCTCGTTGTCGCCGCGTGAGGCGGCGTGGTGGACCGCGCTGTATCCGTTGTGGTCCCGTGCGTTCACGTCTGCCCCGAACTCATCGACGAGGTACCGCACGGCGGGAAGCCAGCCGTCCGGCACATGACGGTGGATGTTCGCCGCGTAGCCCTCTCCGTACCCGACGCCCGACGCCGCATGGATCGGCCACGTGCCAGGGCCGCCGATCGGAACGGGGGGCAGCCCGGACGCATCTTCGTCGATGGCCGTGGAGATTCCGTCCACGCCGGAACCCCGTGTGGGCGACTTCACGGTCGGCACGCCCGGATCGGCACCGTACGCCACCAGAAGCTTCATGGCATCGAGGTCCAGAGCGTAGGCCGCGCGCCAAAACGGCGTCGCACCCGTACGGTCGACCTTCAGGTAGTCGTCCCCGAAGGTCGTGAACCAGAGTTGCTTCGTGAGTTGTACGTTGGGATCTACCCCGGCGTCCAGGAAGGCCCGCATCAGGTCTAGGTACGTGACGTCCTGCTGCAGCCGGTGTGTGGGCTGGGGGTGCCTGGACTTCGGGATCCAATGGGTGTTGAGCACGATGTACAGCGGCGTCGCGCCCGCGTCACTCGCGATCCTGGGATCGGCGCCCCGCTCGAAGAGCTCCATGGCCAGATCGAAGTGGCCGTTGAGGATCGCCATCAGGAGTGGACTCGTGTGGTCTCCGCCGCTCACCCTATCGACGTCGGCCCCGCCTTCGAGCAACGCCATCGCGGCTCCTAGATACCCCTCGCGAACCGCGAGTAGGAGTGCACTCAGACCCCCGTACCCACCTACGAGCTGCGCGTGCGACAGCGGCTGCGCCACCCGGTCCCGCTGTGCCTCGTTGACATCGATGCCCCCCGCGCCGGAGCTCGCGGCGGACGGCGCTTGTGTCGGACGCTCGGTAGTAGTCGCCTGTGGTTGCGGGGGCTCATCACGCTCTGGAGCCCTCCTTCGCCGCCGCTGCTCGGCCAGGTCTTCCCGGTCCTCGGCGTCCCTCGTCGGCATATCGAGCACGGTGGCCCTCGAGTCGATGGCCGCGCCCCCGTCTAGCAACGCACGGATCGCTTGGACCCGGCCTGCGGCCGCGGCGAACATCAGCGGCGTTTGCCCCCAGGACGTCTCACTCCGATCCACTTCCGCACCGTACTCGATCAGCACGGCTACCGAGGAGGCGCTTCCCGACGCAGCCGCCAAGTGGAGTGGCGCGACGTCGCCGGTCGTGGTGCCCGGATTGGGCGTGGCGCCGGCCTCGAGGAGCTCACGGACCACTGACGTGTGGCCGCCCCTGGCGGCGAGATGCAGCGGACGGTACGCGCCGAGGCGGGTGGTCGACTCCACCTGAGCCCCGGCGGTCACCAACAGTGAGGCGACATCGCTGTCTCCGCGCTCGGCGGACCAGTGCAGCGCGGTCGTGCCGTCTCCCAGCGCGGCGTTTACGTCCGCGCCCGCCTCGATCAAGGCGCGAACCGCAGCGGCGTCCCCCCTCATCGCGGCCTCGGCCACCTGCGCATCGGCCGGGGCTGCGGCCCAGGTCAGTAGGGCACATACCCACCCGCCTAACACCCTCACGCCCAACACCTTGTAGTGCTGCATCATCGGCCCCCTCATCCCGACGCCGAGAGAGCGAGCGTCCCGGTGTTGTCCCCGAACGTGGTGACGTCCTCGAGCTCCAGCTTATGCATCAAGGTGAGCATCGCGTTGGCCATCGGTGTTCCATCGGCAGCCTTCACGTGCAGGTTCCCCTCGAGTTGCCCATTCGCGCCGCCGAGCACGATCAACGGACAGCGGCGGTGATTGTGCAGGTTGGAGTCGGCCATCGGGGAGCCATAGAGGATCATCGTCTTGTCGAGTAGGTGGGTATCGCCTTCCTCGATCTCCCTCAGCCGGTCCATCAAGTACGGCAGCAGGCCGACGTGGTACTTGTTCATCTGAGCGAAGTTGAGCACCCGCTCCTCCTGGCCACCATGGTGCGACGCGGGGTGGAAGGGCGTGTCCGTACCGCTCTCCGGATAGACGCGTGACGACGCGTCGCGCCCCAGCTTCAACGAGAACACGCGCGTCATGTCGGACGCGAACGCGAGCGCCTGCAGGTCGAACATCAACTTCACGTGCTCGCTGAAGGAGTCCGGCACACCTGCCGGAGCCCCCGGCAGTTCGCGAGCCTCTCCCGATCGGTTCCGGGCCTCGACACTCTGAATACGTCGCTCGAGCTCCCGGACGTTGTCCAGATACCGATCGAGGCGCACCGTGTCGTTCGGTCCGAGTGACCGTTTGAGTGCTGCGATGTCCTCTGTGATCCAGTCGAGGATGCTCCGGCTCGTCTGCCTGCGTGCGGCACGCTCCTCCGGGCTTCCGCCGGCCCCAAAGAGCTGGTCGAACGCGACCCGGGGATCGCGAATCATCGGGAGCGGCTCCGTGGGCGAGGCCCAGCTGATCGTGTCGGTGTAGACGCACGCGTAGCCATACGCACAGCCCCCCGCTTGATCGACGTTCTCGATGCACAGCTGCATGGACGGGATCGGAGTGTTCTGCCCAAAACGGTGCGCGTAGATCTGGTCAAGCGAGGTCCCGACGGAGACGTCCGAGCTCTCGGTCTGCTTCGGATGCCCCTGGGTCAGGTAGACCGCGCTGGACCGAAAGTGATCGCCCCCGATCTCCTCGGCCTGCGCCGCCTCGGCGTTTCTTGCATCGGTATTACTGATGATCGTCAGGTAGTCCCGGTACGGCTCCAGCGGCAGCAGCGCGCTCGGGGAGAGATCGAAGTCTCGCCCCGCGGCGGCCGGCGACCACAGGTTTTGCGTAGCGCCCCACTCGTTGCAACCCGCCGCGCCGTGCACGATTTCGATCGCGATCAGACGGGTCGGGTCGTCCACACTCTGCGCCCTAGACCACACGCTCCCGGCCGGCACCATCGCGTCGAGGAACGGCAACGCGACCGACGCGCTCGCGCCCCGAATGAACGTGCGCCGCGGAATCTGCTTGCCGGTGATGAATCCCATGTTATCGGTCTCCCTCTGCGTTCATGGCTGCTGTCGCCGCGTTCACGGCTGCTGTCGCCGCGTGCATGGCTGCCCCCGCGGTGTTCATGGCTGCTGCCCCTGGTCGTCCTGCTGCACGACTGCGTTGGCGCGTTGTATCCGGAAGGCATCACTCTTCACTACGCCCAGGATGAACGCCGACATGCGATACCCGTCCGCTTCTGCGGCCCGAGCGATCGCCCGTACTGTTGGCTGATCGAAGTGTTCGACTCGGCGCCCCAGCGCGTAGGCGAAAAGGTTCTCCGTGAAGGTCCGGATGAGCGGGATCGGACGGTTCAGCAGCGCCCGTCGGAGGTCGGCTGGGCCCGCAATGGGCGTCCCATCGTATAGTTCTCCACGCGTATCCAGTGGGTTGCCGTTCTCTCGGGTCCGCCACTTGCCTGTGACTCCGAAGTTGTCGAGTGCGAGGCCGATGGGATCCATGAAGCGATGGCAGGAATTACAAGTCGGGTTGGCGCTGTGCTGTTCCATACGCTCGCGGGTCGTAAGCACCCGACCATCGGCGACCTCCTCGACCTCTTCGAGATCCGGAACACCCGGCGGAGGGGGCGGGGGCGGAGTGCCCAAGAGTACTTCCATCACCCACTTCCCTCTCAACACCGGAGACGTGCGCCCGGCGTGGGAGGTCAAAGTGAGGATGCTGGCGTGCCCCAGCACCCCCCGTCGCGTCTCGTCGGAGTACGTGACGCGCTGGAACTCCTCGCCACTGACGCCGGTGATCCCGTAGTGCCTGGCCAAGCGCTCGTTCACGAAGGTGTAGTCCGCATCGTACAGGTCGAGCACGCTGCGGTCGTCTCGCACCAAGTTGTTGAAGAAGAGCTCGGTCTCATGCCGCATGGCGTCCGCGAGCTGTTGATGAAAGTCCGGCTCCAGGCGCACGTCCGGGTGGATCCTATCGAGGTCCTGGAGGCGCAGCCACTGGCCGGCGAAGCGGGGCCCGAGCGCGTCGGACTTGGGGTCGGCGAGCATACGCAGGACCTGTGTTTCCAGGACGCGATCGTCCAAAAGCGATCCGTCCGAGGCCGCCTGCCTCAACTCGGCGTCCGGAGGTGCGGCCCAGAGGAAGTACGAGAGACGCGACGCCAGCGCGAATCCGTCGATGTGATACGCCTGTCCCGTGGCGACGTCTACGCCGATGTCCGGGGGCGGCTGCTCGAAGCGGAAGACGAAGCGCGGACTCGCGAGCATTGCTTCGAGCGCTGTGCGCACTCCGAGCTCGAAATCACCGTCCGTCGCCCCGTCGTCATAGAACGACATCAACGCCGCCCGGTCGTCTTCGCTGAGCGGACGGCGGAACGCCTGCTCGCCCAGCCTCGAGATGATCTGATCCGCGCAGGGCCGCGCCTCGCTCGGCGAGGCCGGCGTGCACGTGAAGATCCTCTGCCGAACCGGCGTGTCGGAGACACCGACCGTCGTGAGCGGTCCTCCGATCACTAGGTCGCGTATGTGCGGTAGCGAATTCACGCCGTACGTGCCCGCGATCGCCGTGCTGGCTAGTGACCAGTCGTGGGGTGAAATCAGGTCCTGTACGGGTCCGTCCGTGCGCTTGATGAACGCGGCGGTCACCCGCCGTGCGCCTCCCGCCACCAAGATGGGCTCGGTGCTCATCTCAACGCCGGTCGGGTCGGAGACGTGCATCCATCGGTCCATCTCGAGCAGCGCCACGCGCTCGCCATCGATCGAGATCTCGATCTCTTCGAGCGCGTCGGCGGTCTGGAGCGCGGAACGCCCGTTGCCGACGACCGTACCCGTGGTCTCGTGGTGGAATGAGAGCCGGAAGACGTACTCACCGTCGGCGGGAAAGTTGTGCACGACGGATGTGCCGCCCCGGGTGCCGAACGGCGCGCCCTCGACGCGTTCGATCTGGGACACCCAGCGTGGGATCCTGTACTGTGTCTCGCTCGCGGTCGCGTGTGCGTCTCCGACTGCCAGGCGACTGATTTCCACCGCGGCGTTGAGGTATGCGTCGAGCAACGTCGGCGACACCATCTGCACGTCGGCGATATTGTCGAAGTTGGCGCTCTTGGTGTCGAGCGGAAGATAGTCACCAGCATCGACGAGCAGACCGAACAGGTCGTAGATCGAACGCTCGTATTCGGCGCGGTTGAGCCGCTGGAACGTTCGCCCGCCGGGATTCGGGTTCGCGGCAGCAGCTTCGTCCATGTGTGCTTCGAGGGACTCCACGAGAACGAGCAGGGAGTCACCCGACGGCCGTCGCGCGCCAGGCGGCGGCATCATGTCGGCGCGCAGCAAGCGGATCATCCTCTCAGTGACGGCACCGGTCTCGTCCGCCGCGTCCAGTGTAAAGCCCTCGAGCGAGAGGTTGCCACGGAGCATGCGGTCGTTGTGGCAGCGCACGCAGTACTCCTGCACGACATCGTCGGGAGCGAAGATCGAGGGCGCTTGAGGTGTCGTGCTCGAGGGCTCGTCAGCTGTCGGGCTCGAGAGCCCTGAAAGCGAGCCCGCCGGGGGTGCCGCTGGAGCCGAGAGCGTTGCGCCACTTTCGCGCGCTCCACTGCCGCCCGCCAGACCCGTGTCGGGGGCCAGCGTGACCATGAGGAGGCCCGCGACCAGCATCGCCGAGAGGACGTAGTTCATCCGTGCCTGAAATCCGCGCCGATGTGATCGTCTTGCAGGAGGCACAAGTGTGCGCCAACCCGCCGAAGTCCATCTCACACAGTACCGTGGTACGGGTCGTCTGACCAGCGATTTCGTGTTCCGGGCGTGCTTACGGGTAGATCAGGTGCGTTGTTCGAGGCCCGTCGCGACAGGCCGATCAGGACGGACCAAAGGCCCCGGGTTGGAACCGAGTAGCGAACCCGCCGACCGCGGAGACGACCAGCTAGGCCGCCGCGACAAACTTCGCGGTTCTGCGCGAGGCAATCGCCCCTACTAGGGCCTGTTAACACTATCTGAGGGCTTCGACGATGAGCGCAAAGTGGATGAAGGCCGTAAACATAACGGCGAGCTTGTCAAAGCGGGAGAAGATTCTTTTGAAGCCTTTGAGTCGCCGAAATAACCGCTCTATTTCGTTGCGACGGTGCTTCGTGGCGCGGGCGAGCCCGCGAAGCGCCATCTCTTCCTCCATCCGCGAAAGGAGTCGCGCGGGGTCGGCTTTGAGCGTGGGATCGGATTGCGGAGCCATGCCGGACGCTGCCGCCGTGCCGCGGGCGAATCCATGGCGAATCGGGGCCCGATTGCGATAGGCCCCTCGTCGGTGCGGAGGTGGCGGCGTACCTTTCAACGTCCGATCCTACTGGCACAGCTGCATCACGCGGAGGCTCCTATGAAGACGCCCACTCTCTCGCTCGCTGCCGCGCTCCTCCTGGCAGCACCCGCCTCCGCCCAGACCCCCAACACCGTCTTCCTCGATGAGCTGACCTGGATGGAGGTGGCCGACAAGGTCGACGCCGGGACCACCACGATCATCGTCGCGACGGCCGGGACGGAGCAGAACGGTCCACACATGGTGCTGGGGAAGCACAAATTCATCGTGACCGAGACCGCTGAACGGATCGCGCGGGCGCTCGGAAACGCGCTCGTCGCGCCGATCGTGACGTACGTGCCCGAGGGGACCGTCGAGCGAACGGAGGGGAACCGGCAGCGCACCGGAACGATCACGCTCCCCAACGAGCACTACATGAAGTTGCTCGAATATACCGCACGGAGCCTCGCGGCCGGCGGCTTCACCGATGTCGTCTTCATCGGCGACAGCGGTGGGAACCAGAACGGGATGGAGACCGTGGCGGCGATGCTGAACGAGGAATGGTCGGAGCGCGAGTCCCGCGTCCACTTCGTCGGTGACTACTACTTGTCCCGTGACGGCATTCGTAAATGGTTACAAGGGCAAGGCCACACCATGGAGGACATCGGCACCCACGCCGGAATCATCGACACCTCACAACTGCTGTACGTGAACGCGAAGCACATCCGCACGGAGGACCTGGCGCCGTTCGGTGGCTTCGAGGGGGCCGGTGTACGCGGCGACCCGACGAAGGCGTCGGTCGCGTACGGCCGCGTGGGCA